>ERZ808277.355-NODE-355-length-14896-cov-2.500842_pt1 | contig 14896 bp, 16 predicted proteins | sample MGYA00521240_ERZ808277 | MGnify/ENA primary metagenome ERZ808277 (study PRJEB31516, sample SAMN03275599) | gut metagenome | biome: mammalia-associated habitat; material: feces | host: Papio cynocephalus | place: Kenya | collected 2012-07-17 ... | reverse complement strand
AATTTATTGTAATTTTATTTATAAGCCAAAAAGAACAATTCAAAATTGTTCTTTTTGCTTTATATTTCTTTAAAAACTTTTCCTAGTCCTTCATTTATAACTAGATCTGCTATTCTATCATATGATGTTGAATCTTTATTTATCAAAACTAAATTTTTTCCTCTATAATAATGTACTAAACTACTTGCTGGATTAACTGTTAATGATGTTCCTCCTACAATCAATAAGTCCGCCTCTCTTATTGCCTGTATTGATTTTTCTAATACAAAATCATTTAATCTTTCTTCATATAAGACTACATCTGGCTTTACTGTACCTCCACATTCGCATTTTGGTATTCCTTCACTATTAAATACAAATTCAGCATTATAAAATTTATTACATTCCATACAATTATTCCTTAAAACGCTCCCATGTAATTCTAACACATTTTTTGAACCTGCCTTCTGATGTAACCCATCTATATTTTGAGTAATTACTGCTTTTAACTTTCCTTTTTTCTCAAGTTCTGCTAATTTAATATGAGTTATATTAGGTTCATATTTCAATGAATTCATTTTTTCCTTGTAAAATTTAAAAAATTCTTCTGTTTTATTTATAAAAAATGTGTGACTTAATATATACTCTGGTGGATATTTGTATTTTTGATTATATAGACCATCTTTACTTCTAAAATCCGGTATACCACTCTCTGTTGATACACCTGCTCCACCGAAAAAAACTATATTTTGACTTTCATCTACAAGCTTTTTTAATTTTTCTATTTTTTCTTTCATTGTAAATTCTCTCCTTTTTTATGTATATTTTTCTAATTCTTACTAGACCAATCCTCATGTGGATTAAAACCTTTTTCTTTTTCCCATTTTATGTGATTTTCTCTTGCATTTCTTACTGCTTCACACCCATTATTGCTTGTAGCACTTGCACCTTCTGTTACAACGAAAAATGGTAAACTATATTCTTTAGCAAGTTCTCTAACTTTTTCGCAAAATTCTCTTGCCCTATTTATATTTTCTTCCATCTTACTCACCTAAATTCCTATATTTTTGTATCTATTATACATATAAATTTTAATTATAACAAGAATTAATTTTAGGCAAAAAAAGAAACCTCTTGCGAGGTAAAGAATAAGTTTCTTTTTTTAATTTAGAAATTTCTTATTAATCGAGAATTTAATTTAATATCCTTGATTGCGAAAATGATTATAACAATTGAAAATATTAAATAAATTTTGTCCATTAATATTACCGTTTTTAGTTGGTATACATTAATGCTCCCAATTGCTAATGCACATATAATTCTAATAATTACACATTTTCTTTTTGCATATTTATTTCCTATTAAAATTAAAAAAATAGTACAAAAATAAATTGCACAGAAAATTAATGCTACCTTGTTAAGAATTACATACATTTCTAATTGTTCTCCCATCTTCTTCCTCCTTGAACACTTTTATCGTTGTTTCTATTTTATATATAAAACCAAAAAGTTAAAGGATTTTCCTTTCACTAATTAGTGATAACTGGGTAAACGTTATACAGGCTCTTTGCCTATACACATATTGTATTATATCACACTTTACATAAACTTGCAACATTATATGTTTTAAGCCCAACTCATAAGAGCTGGGCTTGTCAAACACATATACTGCATCACATATCTCAACAAAAATCGTAAAACAATTAGCCAAACAATTTGCTATTTTAATCAATCCAGGTAATGATTTTGATGAAACAAAATGGATTATAAAAAACTTAATACAACTAAAAAAAATTATATTCTAAATTTGAACTAACTTGCACTCCAAGCATTCAAAAATCTAAACACACCAAATACACTTCAAATATTGAAACAGCCTTAAAAGCACTTGAAATAACGGATAAAAAAGAACAATACTTAAATATATTTTTTCCTTTTACATTAAATCCTCTCACTTAAAGTCTTTTCATTAATAGTACAATGCCTAGTTCACTACAAGAAAATAGCTGTTTCCATAGCTCTTCTCTAATATTAAATTTTTAAATAAGCATACTAAAAATCCTGCATATTTTCTAACTTTTTGATGTATGGTTGTATATTTAGCAATTTTAAATACTCTATTTATATTGAATTACTACCACACAGTTTTATTATTTAATATAATTAATTAACGTTTGAAACTCTTTAACATTATTCGTTATCTTTTTTCTTATATTTTCAGTTGATTCTAACATTCTGTAACCATTATATTTCTCTAACATTTCTAAATCATCATCTGAATCACCTATTGTATATACATTCTTTTTGTCAATTTTTAAACGCGATAATAGATTATCAATTGCCTTTAGTTTTGTATTAAGTGAATTAATTATAAATAATTTTTTTTCATTCTCCATTATTCTGGCAATTAAATTATATGTATTTTCTTTATCTATTTCTTTCTTCATTTCTATAAGATTTTCTACTCTTTCAGATTTTATTTTGTAACCAATAACATCCCTATCCGTCATATTTTCATTACCTGATCCAAAACTACTTATCATTGTTTCTGGATATTTTTTCAGAACATTCTCTATATAATTAATTTGCGATTTATTCATTAATCTCCTATATATAATTTCATTAGTCTCTGTATTAACAATAATTCCACCCATATCTGAAATAATATAATCACAATTTATATTATATTTTTTTATTTCATTTCTAATAGAATCAATTCCTCTTGCAGTAGCTATCACAAAAATATTTCCTTGATTTTTAAACTGATTAATACTCTCAACGTTTTTTCTTATTTGAATTTCATTCGTATAAAATGTACCATCATAATCAGAAATTAATATTTTATCCATAGTAAAAATTTCTCCTCTTATTTAATATTTTCAATAACTTTATCCAATTCATCAAAATTAATTATTATTTCTTTTCCTTGTTCTAGTAATTTATTTCCTACAGCTATTGATTTATCAATTATATTATCAATATATTTCTCGTAATTCTTTCGAATATATTTAATGCACCAAAAACTCTGTTTATCAATACATGGAAAAGGTTGTTTAAAAACTATTATATCACATTGGTATTTCCTTTTTTATATTTAGTGTGACATACCTATTGTAAAAATATTATATGTTTTAAGCCCAACTCATAAGAGCTGGGCTTTGTGGTGCAGGTGGTGGGGGTCGAACCCACACGAATGTTACTTCGCAGGATTTTGAGTCCTGTGCGTCTGCCAATTCCGCCACACCTGCATATGAAGCATTAAATATTATTATAATAATATTTAATGCTTTTTTATATTATCATACTTTTTTCTATTTTACAATGTCTTTTTTAAAACTTTTTCCATATTTTAATTTTGGTAACTCAAATATGTCTAATAATGTTTCTGCTATATCTGAATATGTTTGTCTCACTCCCAAATTTACGTTTTGTTTTATTTCTTCTCCGTATACTAATACTGGTATATGTTCTCTTGTATGGTCTGTTCCTTTATATGTTGGATCACATCCATGGTCTGCTGTTATTATTAATATATCACTTGATTTCATATTTTCCATTATTTCTGGAATGTATCTATCAAATTCTTCTAATGCATTTGCATATCCCTGTACATCTCTTCTATGTCCATATAGCATATCATAATCCACTAGGTTAGTAAATATCAATCCTGTTGTATTATTTTTTATTTCATTTATTGTTTTTTGTATTCCATCTCTATTTCCATTTGTATGAATTCCTTTTGTAATTCCTCTACCTGAAAATAAATCTTGGATTTTACCTATTGCTATTACTGTTTTTTCGTTTTTTGACATTACATCTAGTAATGTTCTTCCAAAGCCTTCATATTCAAAGTCCTTTCTATTATATGTTCTTTTAAAATTTTCTGGACTATCTCCTATAAATGGTCTTGCAATAACTGTTCCTATATTGTACTCCGGTTTATTTAATATTTCTCTTGCTATTTCGCATATTTCATATAATCTTTTAACTGGTATTATATCCTCATGAGCCGCTATTTGAAAAACACTATCTGCTGATGTATATACTATTGGTTTACCAGTTTTCATGTGTTCTACTCCATATTTTTTTAGTAATTCCGTTCCTGAACCTACTTCATTAGAAATAATTCCAGTTAAATTAGCTTTTTCTACAAATTCTTTTATCATTTCTTCCGGGAAGGCATTAGGATATGTTTTGAAAGCTTTTTCTTGCACATATCCTGCGATTTCCCAATGTCCCACAGGACTATTTTTCCCTTTGGATTGCTCCATTGCTTTTCCATATGCACCTATAGGTAACTCTTCTTTTTCTTCTATTCCAATATTATCTATATTGTATAATCCCATTCTTTTTAAGTTTGGTATGTTCAATTTTGTATTTTCATATATATGTTTTAATGTATTGCTTCCGCAATCTCCATATTTATCACTATCTGGTAATTCTCCAACTCCAAAACTGTCCAACACCATTATTATTGCTCTATTAATCATTTTTTCTTTCAGTCCTTTCTTTAACCTCATATTCATATATGTTTACAATTTGCGTTATAAAGTTTTGTTCTGATGTTATTTTATTTATTTTTACTTGTTTCTTATTTTTTAACCCAAATACAAACATTTTAGAATCTATTAATACTTTATCAGAAACGTTCATTCCTAATGGAAGAGTGTTATTAAAGTTATCATAATATATTATATTAGAGAAAAATACTGCATTCATATTTTGCTGTAAATTTACTCTATACAAATTTATTTTTTTTTCATTTTCTAGTGTTTCAAGCGCATTTTGCGGATCTACATGAAATATTTGCATATCATTAAAATCTAAATTACTCTTATCTGCTTTATATATTGAAACATGAAAAGGTGTATTTATTTTTTTTATTCCTTTTTCTATATTTTTTTCTATAGTGTTTAATTTGTTCTTATAATTTTCTATACCACTATTTTTATTTATATCTAATATTTTTAATTTATCCTTTTTAGACTCTCTATGTCTACTACTTCCTAAAACTTTAATCTTTGTTCTATCTTCTGCAATCGAACCAAATATATCAAAATCTTCTTTTAAGAAAAATATACGTTCTTGTTCTCCTTCTTGTTTCAATTGCTCTAAACTATTTTGTAATTGTTCTTCTGTAATATTTCCTCTTCTTAAAAAATTTAATATTTCTAATTCATTAGTATCACATATATTTATAGCATCAGTTTCTTCTTTGGTTAACTGGTTCTTTTGTAGTTTGTCAATCTCTTCTCCAAATTCTATAAAATCTTCTTTATAATCAAATACTTTTTGTAATTTAGGGTTATTTTCTTCTTTAGTTTCCTCTTTTTTCTCTCCTTCTGCTAATTCCAAATTTTTATCCTTATTTGTAAATTTCCAGAATTCAAATATACTCTTCTTGTGGCTGTCTATTTCTTGCAAATACAAGTTTGCATTATTTATTTTTGTTTTCATTGTTTCTATTCTTATTTCTAATGCTTTTATATCTTGTTTATTATTTTTTATAATATTTTGTTTTTTATCTAATATACTACAATTTGTTACTAAATCTTCTATTGTATAAAATTCTTTTTTAACTTCTATATATGTGTCTTCTTGCTTTTTAGGTTCATTTTTTTCTTCTTCAGATGTTTTTTCATCTTTTGATTTAATTTTTTTCTTTGATTTAAAGAAATATTTTACTTTTCCCAAAAAAGTTTTTTTACACTCCAAAAATGTAGTAATTTGTCTTTCTTTTTCCAAGTATTCTTTGTCTTGACTTAATGATATTTCTTTAAGTTCTGCTAATTTTATCTCTAATTCTTTATCATCTTTTTCTGCAATTTTTATTTTTTCCTCAACATTTAAATATTCTCGTTTTATAAAATCAGATAATACATCATATGTTATCTTTTCATTTTTATAATAAAATTCTAGTCCACCATCATCATCAATTTTTGTTTGAAATTGATAGTAATGTCCTAATACTGTTTGCATTATAAAAATTGCTTTTAATAATTTAAAAAATCTTATTGCATTTTCTTTAGTTTCTAGTTTAATTCTATAATAACTTTCTACCTTTTCATATATTACACATTTTCCAACTATCTGCATAGTCATGCTATTATCTTTACCATACACTTCATATATCATCGGCCATTCTTTTGTAAATAACCATAAATACTTCTCTATATCTGTGATTTCTGACTTTGACAAATATTTACCAGAGTGTTGCTGATAACTTATAGGTACATATATTAATTTATCTTCTTTTGTTTTACTATATCTTATTTGTTCTTTTAATAAATAGAAAAATGCAGAATAATCTAAATCTTCTGTTGGTACCATCATAAAATATTGGTCAGTAGTATCTGAATAATATATTTGCCATAAATAATTGTCTTTATACTTTACACAAAATGGAATATCGTTACTTAATTTTTCTTGCTCTTCTTCTACTCTTTCTATACCACTAATTTCTACAGTTTCTAGCATTTTTAAAAATGTAGTATGTCTAATTATATCTTTTTCATCCTTAGGCACTAAATATGCATACAATGGACTTGCTTTTGAATATTTTTCTTCTATATAATCCAATCTATTAGTTGGAGTAAGCATTATTTGTATTTTGCTTATAGGTATATATTTATATATTTTATATCCATTTTCCTCATATGATTTTAATGGTCTAAAGTCTAAAAATTTGTATTCCTTTAAAAATTCTGGTATGTTTTCTATATCTAGACCTATATAATCAAGTTTTTCCTGCATTTTTAATATATCTTCATTTGTATTTTCGGACATTTCTTTTTCCTCCCTATTAGTATCACTTTTTGAATAGTATATCAATAAAATTTAGATTTGTATATTATTTTTCACACTTTTTTATTTTTTCTATTGCATACTGTTTTAATTTATGCTAATATATATATTGTAAAAAACACAGGGGTATAGTGTCAATGGTTAGCACGATGGTCTCCAAAACCACAAGTCTGAGTTCGAGTCTTAGTACCCCTGCCAAATTTAAGAAGTTTAACAGGAATGTTAAACTTTTTTTAAAATACACTAATGTTAAATCATATAAAGGAGTTTTTATGGAAGCAATATTTGATAAATTAAAACCTATATTAAAAAAAGTGTTAACAAAGGAAATAATATTTTATGCTATATTTGGAGTATTAACTACATTAGTTAATATTGGAAGTTTTTATATTTTTACTAATTTTTTGAATTTAGAAAAAAATACAGCAAATTTTATTTCAATTCTTCTTGCTGTTATATTTGCTTATTTTACTAACAGAAAATTAGTTTTTAATTCTCAAGCAACAACTTTTAAAGAAAATTTAAATGAGTTTATTAAATTTTTTCTAGGCAGAGCATTTACAATGGTAGTTGAATTTGTTGGCTTCTTTGTCCTTTTCAACTTACTTCACATCCACGAACTAATAAGCAAAACTGCTATTACTGTCATTGTTATTATATTAAATTTTTTTATTAGTAAATTTTTTGCTTTTAAGAAAAAATAATTTATATATGGGGAGCTACTATTATTTTTAGGAGGTAGCTTTTTTTATGTCTTTAAATCCAAAATTTATTACTTATAGTTTTATATTTATATTTTTCATTTCTATATTTATTTGTATATTTTTCACTCCATTCTTTTATTTAGATACTAATACTCTTTTAAGCTCTGATACCATCTCTGACTTTACCAATAATTCTCAATTTATTTGGCCTGTTCCAGGGCATACTAAAATAACTTCAAAATTTGGCATGAGAACTTCTCCTACAAAAGGTTCTTCTTCAAATCATTCTGGTATAGATATTTCTGCACCAACTGGTTCCAAACTAGTTGCCGTTTTTTCTGGCAAGGTTATTTTTAAAGGATTTAAAGGTGCTGGCGGTTTTACTATAACAATACAAAACTCAAATTTTACTGTTTCTTACTGCCATGTATCTCCTGAATTTATTGTTTCTACTGGTGATTTTGTATCTCAAGGAGATTTTATTGGAAATGTCGGTCCATTCAACGTTTTTGGTGTTTTAAACAATCCTTATAAAGACAAAAATGGAAATCCTACAAATGGTGCAACTACTGGACCTCACTTACATTTAACAATAAAAAAAGACGGCATAGCCGTCAATCCTTTAGATTATTATTAATTACATATCTTCATCTTCGTCATTATTTTCTTCATTTTTTGTGGCACATCCATGACTGCATCCTCCACAATCTGCACCACATGAAAATTCATCATATGGTATTCCATCTTCATTCCAATCCAATTCTATAATATTATGACATTCTGGACAAGTTATTTCTTTTTTAGAGTCTAGCATAACTTCCTCTACAAATTCATGGTTGCAATATGGACAAACTATCTCAAAATCGTAATTTTCGTCTAAATATATATCTTTCTCTATTTTATTTAAACTATTTTCTATTTTTGATATTTTATTATTTATATCTTCCTGTTTGTTCATTATTTCTTGTATTTGTCCTTCATTATTACTTACAATCATTTCTATTGTGTCCATAAAAATGCAAAACATATTTGCTATTTGAGATTTAGCATATTCTAAATCATTTTTATTTTCAAAATTATTTTCCATATCAGATATAATTTTTCTAAACTTTTTACTTAATTCTGCCATTTATTATAGGAACCTTCTTTCTTAAATTCTTTCCATATATTCACCAGTTCTAGTATCTATTCTAATAACATCACCAATATTTACAAATAGTGGTACTGATATTTCGAAACCATTTTCTAGAGTAGCTGGTTTACCAGATGTAGTTGTAGTATTTCCACTAAATCCTGGTTCTGTATATGTAACTTCTAGTTCTACAAACATAGGTGGTTCTACTGCAAATACTTTTCCTTTAAAAGATAATACCTTAACATTCATGTTATCTTTTAAATATTTTAAGCTTTCACCTAATTGTTCTTCATTTAAAGGTATTTGCTCATATGTATTATTATCCATGAAATAATATAAGTTCTCATCATTATAAAGATATTGCATTTCTCTTTTTTCGATTTCTGCTCCTTGTAATTTTTCTGATGGATTGAATGTTCTTTCTATAACAGCTCCTGTTATTACATTTTTTATTTTTGTTCTAACGAATGCTGCTCCTTTTCCTGGTTTTACATGTTGAAATTCTACAACTTTATAAACTGAATTATCTAATTCGAATGTATATCCGTTTCTTAAATCTCCTGCCATATATACTTCTGCCATTTTATTTTCCCCTTCCTAAAATATATTTAATTTTACATCTTTATTATTTTATACCATTTTTGCTAAAAAATCAATACTAAGTTTAAGTAATGCCTATAAATTCGCTTTTTATGTTACAATTTATTAGATTTTTATAATATCTTTATAGCACATTATAATATTTAATTGTTCAATACAATATAATTTTTCTCAGAATTGGTTAATTTTATACTTCCATTTTTTGTAATAAGAATAGTGTCTTCTATTCTTACTCCAAACTTACCAGGTACATATATTCCTGGTTCATTCGTAATTGTCATGTTTTCTTTTAATAAAAAATCATATCTAGAACTTATAATAGGATTTTCATGAATGTCTAATCCTAAACTATGCCCTAATGCATGTACTAACTCATATCCATTAACTTTAAAATCGCTCTCTACTATTTTAGATAATACTCTTGCATTAGCCCCTTCTTTTAACTCATTTATTATATTTAATTGATTTTTTAATACTAAATCATATACTGGTTTAACTTCTTCTGGTACTTTATCTATAAAAATTGTCCTTGTCATATCTGAACAATATCCTTTATATCTACATCCAAAATCTATTAAAACAACATCTCCTGATTGAATTTTTCTATCTGTTGGAACTGCATGTGGCATTGAAGAATTAGGTCCTGATGCAACTATTGTATCAAATGCTAATCCATCTGCTCCATTCATTCTAAAATATCTTTCTATTTCTAAAGCTACTTCTTTTTCTGTCATTTCTTTTTTTATAAATTTTTGTAGGTGTGTAAAACAGTCATCTGTAATTTTACAAGCTTGTTTTATATTTTCTATTTCTTCTGAGTCTTTTATCATTCTCTGCTTTTCAATAATATATTCTGTTTCTTCTAAATTATTCACCTTATATTTTCTTAGAAATTCTTTATATTTTGCATATGTAATATAATTTTCTTCAAATCCTACATTCTCGCAGAACATAAAGAAATTCTCATAATCATACATTGATACATCTTTAATGTTATATACTATTATGTCATCATATATTGTAAGAGTTTTATTTACCAATTCCACATATCTTCCATCTGTTATATATATGTTTTCTTTTCTTGTTATTAATAATACACCTTCTGCATCTATTCCTGTTAAATATCTAATATTTACTGGATTGGATATGATTATTCCTTGCATATTTAGAGTATTCATTTTTGCTCTTAACCATTTTAATTTGTCGTTCATAAGCAATCTCCTTATATTATTTTATTTATACATTCCTAATGTAAATATTTTTAGCAATACATTTATTATTACACTAAATGGTACTAACATTACTATAAATGCTCCAACTACAATAAATGGACCAAATGGTATATACTCATCTGTCTTTCTTATTTTGAAAACTATTAATATTATACTTATTATAGCTGCTACTAAAAATGCTACTATAGATATTGTTACAATATTTTGTAATCCGAAAAAAAGTCCCAATGCCCCCATTAATTTCACATCACCAAAACCCATTGCCTCTTTTCCAGCAATGAATCCACCAATTAATGTAATAAGTAAGAATATTCCTCCACCAGCTAGCATTCCCAATAGCATACTAACGGCTATATTCATATTTGATATTCCATATATAAATGTAAACAATAGCCCAATTTCAAACATTGTTAAATTTAATCTATTCGGAATTATTAAATGTTTATAATCTATAACTAATACAGATAACAGCATTGGTGTTAATATTATAAATTTTATTAAATCTAAGTTTGCAATAATCCCCTGTTTTAGTCCCATATTATATAACAATACTAAATTTGCTACTACATTTACTAATATTAATATGTAATTAGGTTTAAAATTCATTTTAGTTTCTATAAAAAATTCCTTTGTAAATACTTTTTTATATTCGGGTAATCTTCTATTGCACCAATCTACAAATTGTCCTGTAAAAACTCCTAATAAACCTGTTAATACATAAGCAATTATATGTACATCATTTAAATACATTTTTTTCTCCCTACTTTACTTGTTTTTTTTCTGTAATCCTGATTTTGACATTTTCTTTACATATGAATTTATTATAAGTTTTTCTATTGGTCTTTTTATTACTGTTATTAAGATATCTTTTTCTTTTATAGGATTCACTAATATTGAAAACATATTGCATCTGTTAGAACCTAATACATCTGTAAAAATTTGATCTCCAACAACTGCAATTTGTTCGTTTGGCATTTTTAATACTCTTTTTGCTTTTCTAAAACCACCCTTTAATGGTTTTTTAGCAAAATAAAAATATGGTACATCTAACTTTTGGGCTACTGATGAAACCTTATCTTTTTTATTACTATTTGATAATATACAAAATTTTATTCCTTCTTTTTTTAAGTTTTCACACCATAAAATAGTTTCTTCTGAAATATTTCTGTCATAATCAATTAATGTATTATCTACATCTAATATAATTCCTTTTATATTGTTCTGTTTTAATATATCTATTGATATGGCATTAACGTCATTTAAGTATAAATTAGGATACAAAATCACCTGTACTTCCTCCTGTCTTATTTTTATAATATTATCAGCCTGTTTTACGTTTGTCAAGGTAAAACAGGGTATTTATTTTATAAAGTATTTATTTTGTTTTTTACTAATAATTCTTTACATACTATTTAGTTTCTCTTTTGCCTTTATTGCCAATTTAGAATTGGATATCCATTGTTTATATTTTTTTCATCTTTTTTCCATTTTTTCGTATCTAAGTTATTATCTAACATATCTACAAAGCTCTCTAATTTCATTTCACTTTCTGTTAACATTTTGCTTTCATTTACTGTTCCATTTACATTCCCATATGCCAAACCAGATTCAACACTTGAATTCAAATAATAGCAATTATTAATTGTACCGCTTACATTTCCAAACACACCACCTATGCGTGCATATCCACTTCCTACTCCTGACACTTTACCAATATTATAACAGTTATTTACCGTTAAAACATTATTTCCTATAATACCACCTGCAAATGCATATACAGTTCCTTGTTTAGTTTCGACATTTCCTTTATTATAGCAATTTTCTACGGTAGCATTATTTAACTGTGATGACCCTGATATTCCTCCTATTCTAGCAGCATAACTTCCAGTTCCTTCAATTTTTCCTAAATTGTAACATTCATTTACATCCGCTGTATTGTATCCCACAATACCTCCAGAATATGCTCTTTGAGCTTTTATATCTATCAAAGCTAGGTTATAACATTTCTTTATTTCCCCTTCATTTACTCCTACAATTCCCCCACCATATAACCAAGATGAATTCTCAAACACTATATTCCCTGAATTATAACACTTTTCTATTTTTCCTTTATTTCTTCCTACAATTCCTCCCACTTCTACATCATCATTTACTTTTGACTTCAAAATCACTTCACTATGACAATTCTGTATAATTCCATCATTCTCTGTTGCTATTCCGCCTTGATCACTTGCTCCAATTATATTTCCTGTCACTGTTAAATTTTTTACTGTACCTGATATATATGCAAATAATCCCACTCCAGACTCTGTAGTTTTGTTCTCATATATATTTTTTATCTTATTCCCGCATCCCATCAAATTCTCCAGCAAATATATTTTTTTCTATTTCATTTGTTGTTTCATTGTACTCATATTTACCTATTGGTTCAAATCCACAACCATTTGTAAGTTCTGTCATTAGTTCTTCTACTTTGTTGTTTTCGTTTATATCTCCATATTTAGTTGTTTTATAATTTGTGTATGAACGTGTAGATGTAAAACTTAAGCTTCTTTTTAAAACAACTCTTTCTGTACTATATTTATTATTTCTAACTCCATTAGAAAATTCTACCAAATCTTCTATACAATTTATTTCATATGGTTTTTCATTTCCATCTAGTTCTTCACCATTTATTCCTTTAGTTATATCTCCAGGATATTGGTCAATTATTTTTTTTATTGGTCCATTTACTTTTCCTTTTTCATCCACTTCATATTCTCTCTCACTTTTTTTAAAACTAACTATTAGTGTATCTACATCTTCTTCCACTGTTGCAATTCCTTCTCCTTGTAATTCTAATTTTTTTTGCAATTCATCTTTATCAAGTCCTGGTTCACTCATTTGAGAATTCACTACAGCTAACTCAACGAATTCACTTTCACTACTAATTTCTGTTAGTTCTTTTGCTATTTTAGCATTTTTTATAAGTCCATTTTGACTTGTTATTGATTTGATTGTTACTCCTGCTAAAATTAATAAAATTATTATAGTTATTACCAATGCTACTAATGTTATTCCCCTTGCTTCTCTTGTTTTTTTCATAACACTTCACCCTTATTTTTATACTTTTTTATAATCTTATCAAAAAAATATAATTTTATCAATCTTTTTAATTGTAGAATTCTGTAGTTTTTATATTACCTGTAATTGTTCTACAATATATTACAATTTTATTTCATTTTGTAATTTATCATACCAAACTTATGGAAGCAATTGAAAAAATTACTCATCCTATTTTTGAGTAATTTTTAGAAAGGTTGTATTCTTGTTTTTACAAGCTATACAACCTTTTTACTTATTTATTTGATATATGTATATCATTAATATCAGCTTTCATTTCTCTTGCAATTATATTTTGTATTTGTGCTATCTGATCTGTATTTAATTGTTCTGCTTTTATTATTGCACTTATGCTTTTATCATTTACAAATATTATGCAATCTTCAAATCCTTTAGTTTTTATTAAATTTTCAGAAATCATTATTGCATTTTTAGTAGCATTTATATTTGCTATTTCTTGCGTTGAGATGTTTTTTTGTTCTTCAGATATATTAGTATTTGATAATACTTTTTGATAACTTTCTATCATCTGTGAATACATAGTATCTCTTCCCAATTTAGATGAAACAAAGTAGTCATCTTGCTTTTCTTCTGGTTTAGATACTGTTTGCATTTCCTGTTCTTGAGTATTTTCAATATTATTTTCTCCTGCAGTATTTTCTTCTGTGCTTTTGGCAATATCATCACTATTAACTAATTCAGCATCACCTATACTTGCTAAGTTTAAATTTTCAATTTCCCCTCCTGTTTGAACAGAATTTGATTCTTCATTTGACGTATAATTTAAGTACCCTGCTGTAACTAACATTAACGCAATAGTTAAAATTACTAATTGATTTTTCTTTAGATATTTCACAATAAAATCCTCCTAAATTTTGTATTTTTTGTATAATAGATTTTTACTCTTTTCTCATTTCGAAAACCTGTATTTTATGAGTTGCAAGTCCTGTTGCCGCTTCTACAGCTTGAATTATATTGCTTTTTACAGTTGAATTTGTCGCTCCTTCCGCTGTTACTACTGCCCCTTCTATTTTAGGATTTATTGTCTTTTGCGTTATTGGAATTTTTTCTCCATTCACTTCTTTGTAAATTATATCTTTATTTGTATCGACTTGTTTTATTATTCTAGTTGCTCCTTTATCATCTTTTTCCTCTGTTGAACTATCTTTTGAATTTTCGTTATACATTGCAACAGTTTGACTACTTTCTGAATATGTAATTAATACATTTACCCTACCTACCCCCTCCATATTTGATAAAATATTTTCATATAGATTTTCTAATACTATTAGTATAATAATAAGTATATTTTTCATATGTATTTTTATTATAAAAAATAA
>ERZ808277.354-NODE-354-length-14900-cov-3.206265_pt1 | contig 14900 bp, 8 predicted proteins | sample MGYA00521240_ERZ808277 | MGnify/ENA primary metagenome ERZ808277 (study PRJEB31516, sample SAMN03275599) | gut metagenome | biome: mammalia-associated habitat; material: feces | host: Papio cynocephalus | place: Kenya | collected 2012-07-17 ... | reverse complement strand
TCCACTATATTTTTCTAAATATTGTTCAATATAATTTTTAGCTTCTTTTCTGCTAATTCCTAATTGTTCTGATAATCCAAAATCACTTATCCCATAAACTATACCGAAGTTTACAGCTTTTGCAGAACTACGTTGTTCTTTTGTTACTTCTTCGATAGGTATTCCTAGCACTTTAGATGCAGCTTGTTTATGAACATCTTCATCATGTAAAAATGCTTGCATCATGTTTTCATCCTTAGAAATATGTGCCAATACTCTTAATTCTACTTGTGAATAATCTGCATCAATATATATATATCCTTCTCTAGGTTTAAATACTTTTCTTAATTGCTTTCCTAATTCAATTCTTGTTGGAATATTTTGTAAATTTGGTTCTGTACTGCTTATTCTTCCTGTTGCTGTTATTGTTTGATGAAAAAATGAATGAATTCTATTTGTTTTTTTATTAATATATGGAAGTAATCCTTCAACATATGTTGAATTCAATTTCATTAAACTTCTGTATTCTAATATTTTTTCAATTATAGGATGTTCATTTTTTAGTTTTTCAAGAATATCTACATCTGTTGAATAACCTGTTTTTGTTTTCTTAATGATTGGTAATTTTAATTTTTCAAATAATATTTTACCTAATTGTTGAGTTGAGTTAATATTAAAATTTTCACCAGCTAATTCATGTATTTCACTTGTTAAAATATCTAATTTTTCTTTTAATTTATTTCCTATTTGTATTAATTCATTTTTATCTACATACATTCCATTTACTTGCATTTGGCTTAAAACTTCAACTAATGGCATTTCTATATTATTAAATAAATCTATGCTATTTATCTCTTTTAGTTTTTCTAATGTTATATTTGACAAATTTCCAATACAATATGCATATAACGCATTTTTAAATTTATCACAATCATGTTCATGTTCTTCATTTGAATTTGATAATGTATCAAATAAATTTATTTGTTTATTTTCGTTCTTTTCTTCTATGCCACTATTATTTAAAATAAGTTCGTCTATATCGATATTCAAATATTCAGATGCTAAATTTTGCATTGTAGGTTTATTAGTTGGATTTAATACATATCCAGCAATTTCTGCATCATATATTATTTTACTTAAATGTACATTGTTTTCCATTAATAAAACATAATCTTCACTTATTGAAAATCCATATTTTTCTATTTTTTCACTTTCAAATACACTTTTAAAAGTTTCTAAAAAATTAGCAAAATCTTTAATTTTTATATAATATACTTCTTCATTTTCTTTATTTAAGATATTTATAGAATTTATCTGTTTTTTTACTATATTATTACTGTTTTTATCTATTTTCTTTCCAAAGTAATAAATAAGTTTTCCTTGTTTTTGTATTATACTAATAATATTACTCATTTCTTCTTTATTATTAGTATCTATATCTTTAATTTCAAATAAATTTTTTGTTTGTTTTTTTTCTTGAAAATTATTCAAATTAAATCTATCTATAAATCTATTAAAATTAAGTTCCTTAAATATATTTAAAACTTCCTCATTGTTCCATTCTTTTACCTTTAACTCTTCTATTTTTTCATTAATTGGCACTTCTACATTTATTGTTCCTAAAAATTTAGAAAGTTCTGCTAGGTCTTTATTATTAATTAAATTTTCTTTTAATTTTCCTTTGACTGTAGCTGTTCCATTTTCAATTGATTTATATAAATCTTCTATACTAGAATATTCTTTTATTAAATTTAATGCTGTCTTTTCCCCTACTCCTGGAACACCTGGAATATTGTCTGATGTGTCTCCTTGTAATCCTTTAACTTCTATCAATTGTTTAGGTTCAACACCATATATTTCTAATACTTTATTTCTATCAAAATTATCTACTTCTGTTTTTCCTGCTTTAGTTCTAGGAATTCTGATTGTAACCTTATCTGTAGCAAGCTGAAATGTATCTCTATCTCCAGAAAGAATTGTAACTTCTAATCCTTGTTGTTCACCTATTCTAGCAAGTGTTCCTAAAACATCATCAGCTTCATAACCTTCTTTTTCTATAATGGTTATATTCATACACTTTAAAATATCTTTTATAATAGGCATCTGTTCTGCAAGTTCATTTGGCATTCCTTTTCTATTAGCTTTATAGCCATCATACATTTTATGCCTTGCTGTAGGAGCTTTTAAGTCAAATGCGACTGCTATATAATCTGGTTGTAATTCATCTATAACTTTAAAAATAATTGCCAAAAAACCATATACTGCATTTGTATATGTGCCATCTTTAGTCATAAGCATTTTACTTCCCATTATTCCATAGAAAGCCCTATTCATTATACTATTACCATCTACTACTATTAATCTTGACATTTGTATCTTTTCTCCTTTTTGTAATTTATCAAAATGTTTTATTTTTTGTATAATATCATAAAAGCAAGTGTTTATCAATACACTTGCTTTTAAAAAATGTAAATATATTATCTCTCTATACTTTTCTCAATTACACTTCGCCTTGCCTCTAAAATTTTGCGTTCTACATTAGTTAGTTCTTTTTCACTTAATAATTTTTTAATTGCTTTTTCTTCACTATATCCTTCAAACATTTTTTCTTTTAATTTTGATTGAATCTTATCAAATTTCAAATAATTATCTACACTAGAAAATTTTTTGCTATTTGATGTTTTGTTATTTTTCAATTTTTTTGATGTTATTTTTGAATTTTTTAAAGTTTCATCTTGTGTATTTCCGTATGAATAACCTTTTTCTGAAAAATGCACATTTAAGCTATTGGCTAAAAAAGAATATCCTCTAGTATATTTTTCTACTTCTCCAAGAAATTCTTTTTCTTCTTTTCTTTTTGTACTGTATTTTTCCACTTCAGCTAATTTATCATCAATAGACTTATTATATATTTTTTGTAACATTTCTTCTATTTGTTCAATTTCATTTTTATTTTTAGGAGTTTTATTAGGTATAAGTATTTTCCATGTTTCATGTATATAATCTTTTTCTTTCATTTCATCTAATTTATCTGCGCTATCATATGGTGTAAGACCATATATATCTTTTTCAATTAGTTGTTGCATCTCATTTTTTATTTTGTTTGATAAATATTCTTTTGCTTGAAATTCTCGTTCAGGACTTCTTAAATAACATGATATTTCTTTACCACAATTACATTCTATAATACTAGAAACTATTTTTTCAATGTATTTCATTTGAAGCATATTAGTATATATATCAATTTTTCTAATTTTAGAGTGCTTGTTTCTTTTTTGTGTATCTTGCATTATATTTTCTACATATAATTCTATTATTTCTCCTATTTCTCTTCTCTCACTATTTTTTTCATTTTTTGGTATTCTTACTTTCATTACTTTACCATCCTTATAAAAAAATTTACAATTTAATTATACCAAATTTCTGCTAAAAAGTCAAATTATGTAAATTTTAAATTGGGGACGGGCAACATTTTAAATTTTTAAAATGTTGCCCGTCCCCAATTTAAAATTTAAATATCAATTCTACTTTCAAATTTTTTGCTAATAACTTCTCTTATTTCTTTATTTTTTTCCATTTTTAATTCTGGATCTTCGCTTATGATTCTATTTGCTACTGCATTTACAGTTTGTAGGATCGGCATATCTTCAAATAAATTAGCTATTTTAAATTCTGGTAAGCCATGTTGTTTTGTTCCAAAGAATTCTCCACTACCACGAAGTTCTAAGTCTTTTTCTGCAATTATAAAACCATTATTTGTATCTTGCATAATCTTCATTCTTTCTCTAACCACATCTGAGCCACTATTATATTTTAATATACAATATGATTGATATTCTCCTCTTCCTACTCTTCCCCTTAATTGGTGTAATTGAGCTAATCCAAACCTTTCTGCATTTTCAACTATCATTGTACTAGAATTTGGAACATTAACACCAACTTCTATAACTGTTGTGGAAATTAATATATCTATCTCACCATCTTTAAATTTTTGCATTATTTCATCTTTTTCTTTAGGTCTCATTTTTCCATGAATATATTCCACTTTATAGTCTTTAAAAACCTTGTTTTTATATTCTTCAGCAAGTTCTATAACAGAATTGGCTTTTATTTCCTCGTTTTCTTCTACTAGAGGACATACTACATATATTTGTCTTCCTTCATTTATTTGTTTTTTAATAAAGTTATTTACTCTTTCTGTCATTGATTTAGTTACTGCATATGTTTCAATTTTCTTTCTATTTGGTGGTAATTCATCAATTATTGATATATCTAAATCTCCATATAAAATTAATGCAAGGGTTCTTGGGATTGGTGTTGCAGTCATAACTAATACATCTGGATTATTACCTTTTGCAGCAATTGTACTTCTTTGCCTTACTCCAAATCTATGTTGCTCATCTGTTACAACTAATCCTAAGTTCTTAAAAATTACATTATCTTCTAATATTGCATGTGTTCCTATTAAAACATCAATCTCACCTGATTGCAATTTTTCCAATATTTCATCTTTTTTCTTTTTTGTAATACTGCTAACTAGTAATTCGCATTTAATTCCATATTTACTTAAAACTTCTGTAAAACTTTCTAAATGCTGACTGGCAAGTATTGCAGTTGGTGCCATAACTGCAACTTGATATCCACTTTTTACCGCTTTATATGTTGCTATAATTGATACAATGGTTTTACCAGAACCAACATCACCTTGAAGAAGTCTATTCATTGTTTTTTCACTTTCCATATTAGTATCTATTTCTTCTAAAACTTTAAGTTGCGCATGTGTTAGTTTAAATGGTAATTCATTTATAACATTGGAAATTTTTATATTTTTATCAAATTTTATTCCTACTTTTTCTTGTGTATATTTATTTTTTAAACTAAGTAATGCAAGTTGCAAATCTAATAATTCTTCGAAAACCAAACGTGTTCTAGCTTTTTTGAAATCAGAAAATTCTTGTGGAAAGTGTATATTATGTATAGCATTATTTATGTTTATCAAATTATATTCTTTTCTTAAATATTCTGGAATTGTTTCTTGTAATTCATCTTCAACTTCATTTAATCCATTTTCAATAATTTGTCTTATTGTATTTTGTGAAAGATTGTATGTAAGAGGATAAATTGGAACTATTTTCCCGGTATTTTTTTGTGTTTCTATATTATCAAAAACTGGGGAATTCATTTCAACCCTATTGCCTTTTTTGGATATTTTCCCATAAAAGCTATATTCATTTCCTACAATAAAAACTTTTTTTAAATATGGTTGATTATACCATGTAATTGTACATGGTCCTGTTTCATCTCTAATTATTAATTTATATATTGTTAGGTTCTTTCTGATTTTTAATTCTAACATTTTTGAAATTACAAACCCTTTAATTAAAACCTCTTCTCCATCTAAAACTTCATTAATTAATTTTGGTTTACTTCTATCTTCATAGTCTCTTGGATAATATGTTATTAAATCTTTCAATGTATAAATTCCAAGTTTATTTAACAATACTACCCTATTAGGTCCAACCCCTTTTATATATTTCACATCATTATTTAAATCCATTTTTATTATCACCTTCGAAATTATTTTACTAAACATTTGTTTCTTTGTCAATTAAATTCAACTTACATTTATAATAAATTTTAATTGATATTTATTATAAATTTTTAAAACTTGCATTTATTTTATAGAATTACATTTAACTTTTGCTTAACAATCCATTTTTAAATAAAAAAATACACAATTTAAGTATATCCTCAATTGTGTATTTTTTTCCTATTCTTCAACTTCTTCAAATTGTGAATTATATAAACTAGCATAAAATCCGTTTTTATTTAACAATTCTTCATGAGTACCCTGTTCAACAATATCACCATTGTTCATAACCAAAATTAAATCTGCATTTTTAATTGTTGATAATCTATGTGCAATAATAAAACTTGTTCTACCTTTCATAAGTTCATCCATCGCTTCCTGAATTTGTATTTCAGTTCTAGTATCTATTGAACTTGTAGCTTCATCTAATATTAATATCTTAGGATTTGCTAAAATTACACGGGCTATTGTTAATAATTGTTTTTGTCCTTGTGAAATATTACTTGTTTCTTCATTTATTTCCATATTATATGAATTTGGTAGTGTTTTAATAAAATGATGCACTTTTGCTGCTTTTGCCGCTTCTATCACTTCTGAATCGGTTGCATCTAATTTACTATATCTAATATTATCTTTTATAGTTCCATTAAATAGCCATGTATCTTGAAGCACCATTCCAAATAATTTTCTTATTTCTCCTCTATCGAAATTCTTAATATCATGTCCATCAATCAAAATTCTTCCAGAGTTTAAATCATAGAAACGCATTAATAATTTTACTATTGTTGTTTTTCCTGCTCCTGTTGGACCAACTATGGCTATTTTTTGACCTTCTTTGATATCTGCATTAAAATCGTTTATTACAATTTTTTCTGGTGTATAACCAAAATGAACATTTTCAAATTTAACATTTCCTTTTAAAGTATTTATATCTGTATTGTCTGTCACATTTTTTGTTTCTTCTTTTTCGCCTAAAAATTCAAAAATTCTCTCAGCAGCAGCTATCATTGCTTGTATCATGCTTGATACTTGTGCAATTTGATTTATAGGTTGAGTAAATTGTTTATTATATTGTATAAAAGATTGGATGTTTCCTACTGTAATTTTACCTTGTATACTTAAATATCCACCTAATAAAGCAATTGCAACATAACCAATATTACCTATAAAATTCATTATCGGATGTATTAATCCAGACAGAAATTGTGATTTCCATGATGATACATATAATTCATCATTTGATTTTTTAAACTCTTTAATTGCTTTTTCTTCACCATTAAATACTTTTACTATATTATATCCACCAAAAGTTTCTTCTACATTTCCATTAACATGCCCTAAATATTCTTGCTGTTTTATAAAATATTTTTGAGATTTGGATACAACATTTTTTACTGCAAATGCTGATATTGGTAATATTAATAAAGAAATTAAAGTCATGGTTATATTCATTGAAAACATCATATATAAAATACCTACTAATGTACATACTGATGTTATTATTTGCGTAATACTTTGATTTAAATTAGTACTTAATGTATCTATATCATTTGTTATTATAGATAATACTTCTCCATTTGTCTTTTTGTCAAAATAATTCATAGGTAATTTATTTATTTTTTTAGCTAAATCATTACGTAATTTATATGTTAATTTCTGTGCTATATTTGTCATTGCAAATCCTTGAATAAATGAAAATATTGCACTTATTATATATAGTATTACTAAAGTTAAAAGTATTTTGCCTATATTAGAGAAATTAATTCCTGATCCGCCTGAAATCTTACTAATAATTCCTGTATATATTTCTGTTGTTGCATTTCCCAATATTTTTGGCCCAACAATAGAAAATATTGTACTTCCTATTGCAAATACTAACACAATTATTAAACCTATTTTATATTTTGAAAGATAATTTTTTAATAATACTTTTGTTGTTCCTTTAAAATCCTTTGCCTTTTCTACTGGAGCCATTCCTGGTCCATGCCCTCCTCCCATTGGAGGCTTTCTTTTATTATTTGTCATTTTCTAATTCCTCCTTTGAAAGTTGTGATAAAGCTATTTGTTTATATATCTCATTATTCTTTAATAATTGCTCATGTGTTCCTTTTCCAACAATTTTTCCTTCATCTAATACTATTATTTGATTTGCATTCATTATAGTACTTATTCTTTGAGCAACTATTATTACTGTTTTATCATGTGTTACTTCTTCTAATGCTGTACGTAATTTTAAATCTGTTTTGAAATCTAAGGCTGAAAAACTATCATCAAAAACATATATTTCTGGGTCTTTTGCTATTGCCCTTGCTATAGATAAACGTTGTTTTTGACCACCTGAAACATTGTTTCCACCTTGTGATATTTCAGAATTATACAAATCGGCTTTTGAATTTATAAATTCTTCAGCTTGTGCGATTTTAGCCGCTTGTATCATTTTTTCATCTGACATATTTTCATCACTGTATTTGATATTAGATTCTATTGTTCCTGAGAATAGTACACCTTTTTGTGGTACAAATCCTATAACATTTCTTAATTCTTTTTGTGATACATCTTTTATATTTACGCCATCTATTAAAATTTCTCCACCTGTTACATCATAAAAACGTGGCAATAAATTTACCACTGTAGATTTACCACTTCCTGTACTTCCTATTATTGCTGTAACTTCACCTGGTTTTGCTGTAAAATTAATATCTGTTAAAATTTCCGCATCTGCATCTGGATATCTAAAAGAAACATCTTTAAATTCTACTAATCCTTTTTTAGTTTTATCAAAATGTTTAACATTTTTCTTATCCTCTATTATAGGTTCTGTTTCTAAAACTTCTGTTATACGTTTTGCTGATACAGAAGCACGTGGTAACATTATTGACAACATTGATATAAATAAGAAAGATATTACTATTTGCATTGTATACTGTATAAATGCCATTAAATCTCCTACTTGCATTACTCCTTCATCAACTTTAAAACTTCCAGCCCAAATTATTAAAAGAGATATTGAGTTCATTATAAACATTAATGATGGCATCATTAAGCTCATTCCTCTATTAACAAAAATATTAGTTTTCATCAAATCTTTATTAGCTTTATCAAATTTTTCTTCTTCATATTTTTCTTTATTAAAAGCTCTTATAACAGGACGTCCAGTTAAAATTTCTCTAGAAACCATATTTAATGTATCTATAAGATTTTGTAATTTTTTAAACTTTGGCATTGTTATTGCAAATAATGTTCCTACTACAAATAAAATTGCAAGTATTGCTACACCAACTATCCAAGCCATTGAATTTTCACTTGTTGTAAGTACTTTTATAAAACCTCCTATTCCCATTATTGGAGCATAAATAAATACCCTAAATAACATAGGAATTAAATTCTGTATTTGTTGAATATCGTTGGTATTTCTTGTAATTAATGAAGAACTACCAAATTTTCTATATTCTGTACTTGAAAAAGTTAATACTTTTTTAAACACTTTTTCTCTTAAGCTTTTTCCTAATTTTGCTGCCATTTTTGCTGATAGCAGAATAATTATACAACCTGAAATTACGCTTATTAGCGAAATTCCAAGCATTTGTAGCCCTGTGAATAATATGTAATCATTTTGGATTTTTTCTAAATCAGCTCCTAATTCTTCATATTCCTTTTGAACTGCAGTAATTGCAGATTGTTGTATTATGCTATCTGGCATTGCTGAATATTTTTCATTTATTTTGTCTAACAATATATTCAAATATTCATTTGGAATATATTTTATAATTGTTATTAAATCTTGAGACATTATTTGATTAATATCTGTTATTGGTAGATTATGATTATTGTTTATTTCCGCATTAGATATAGTGTTTTGCATTGCACTAAATTCAGAAATGATTTGCTCTTTTATTTTAGTAGCGCTTTCTTCATTTTCTAATGTAGATATTAACATTAATGATTTACCTACTTCTAAATTTAATTTTTCTTGAATATCCTTACTGATTTCCTTTAATACATAAGATTCTTGCTCATCTAGTTTTGGATATTTTTTTAGGTATTTATTATATTGTTTTTCTGTTAAATTATCTTTTGAAAACACTGTATAATTTTGTAATATAAATTCATCTTCTTTACTTAATAGTAATACCTTTTCCAAAGTTTGTTTACTTATTGCTTTTGGAGCAGAATTTTGTATGCCTTTTTGTTGAATTCCTACATTAACAATTTTAGAAGTATAATCTGGTAAATTCAAGTCTGCTGTGGCTTGCACACATAGAAGCATTATTACTATAATTACTACTAGCCAAGATTGTTTTAAGTTTTTAAGTATTTTGAGCATGTTTTTGAACCTATCCTTTCCTATATTTTTAAATTTTAGCAATATCTTTTATTTTAACATACGAACAATGATTCTTCAACTATTTGTGAAAGATTTCACAAAATTTTCACATTTGATTGTAGTATAGTGGATGGTAGAATCTTAATTTTTTTTTGGGTAGCACCGAGAGAAAAAATTTGTTACTTTGGAAAAAAGAAGTTCCTTCAAACGCGGTGGAGTGCGTACTTGGTTTGTTGGACTTGTTACGATAATGACTGGGGTTAAATGTTTTTTGGCTCAGGTCGGAGACTTCTTTTTTCCAAAGTAACAAATTTTTTCTCCGAATGGGGTTGGATATGGTTTGGTTATATGTTAAAAATATTTGGTAGGAATTGTTTTGGATTGGGAAATTATGGGTTTTCAAATATAAGTTGCTGTGTTAAGTATTCTTAGTGGCACTAAAAAGGAAGCGATTAAATCGCTTCCTTGGTAAATTTGTTTTTTTGATTAGTCAACAAAGTTGAACTCATCTTTAAATTTTTCTTTGAAAATTTCAAAAACTTTGTTAAGTATTTCTTCATCTTCAACACTTACATAAGATTCTTCATCTTCTGATTCAGTGTCTTCTAATTTCAATATAACAACTTCATCAGCTTCTTCTTCATCTTCTTCTACTGGTAATAGAACAACATATTCCTCACCATCTAATTCTATTAAATCAAGGAATTCAAAAGGAACCTCTTCACCATTTTCATCGTTTAAAACTATAATGTTGTCAATTTCTTCTGATTCTTCATTATTGTTAAATTCTTCACTCATTTTTTACTTCTCCTTTCAAGAAAATATTTTGTTTTAATTTTAGTTTCTCGAAATATTACTAAATTTCTTTTATTATAACAATATTTGAAAAACTTGATATTTATTTAATTAAATATAGTATTTGCAAATAAAATAATGATATTCAAATTTTTACTATATACTAATTTTAATTCATAATATACTATATTTAAAATTAAATCAACTATTTTTTGTTTTATTTAAATAAATTTCTAATATATAAACAGCAGAAATTGTATCTACAATACTTCTTTTTTTGTGTTTATTTATATCTAATAGATTCATTGTTTTGTGTGCTGCAACAGTTGTGAGTCTTTCATCAATTTCTTCAATTTTTATTTTGTTAAATTTGCATCTTAATTTATGTATAAATTGGTTTGTCACTTCTGCTCTAATTGTTTTAGAACCATCCATATTTATTGGCATTCCTATTACAAATGTATCTATTTCATATTGATTTACAATTTCTTCTAATCTTTTCAATACTATTTTATCATTTCCATTATGGGTAATAGTTTCTAATCCTTGTGCTGTTATTCCTAATGGATCACTTATTGCAAGTCCTACTCTTGAATCTCCGTAATCTATTCCTAATAGTCTCATAGCTTAGTCTTCCAATCCTATATATTCTTTTACCATTTTTTCAAGTAACTCATCGCGTTCTATTTTTCTGATAAGATTTCTTGCATCATTATGGCTTGTAATATATGTTGGATCTCCAGATAATATATAACCAACAATTTGGTTAATTGGATTATAACCTTTTTCTACAAGTGCTTCATATACTTTTTGCAAAATTTCTCTTGCTTCTATGCTTTTTTCTCTTTCGACTTTAAAACTAACTGTCTCATCAGTAGCCATAATTCCACCTCCTATAAATAATTTATGTCACTTTCATTTTCATCTACACCATCTAGATATTCTTCTAGTTTAGACATTGCTCCTTCTAATGCTGTTCCTTTGTAGTATGTAGTTATTACTACATTTATTTTCGGCATAACATATGGTATAGCTTTTGCATTTGTTTTTATTTGATAATCTTCTCTAGGTGCTATTTTTAAATGTTCAACTTTTTCTTTTATGTCTCTCATAAATTGTGCTACACCTTCAACATCACTTCCTGAGAATACTATAGCAAATTTAGGACCCATATATCTTACAAAAAAGTATTCATTTGATAAATTGTCTTTTATAAAATTACTTACTTGTGTAATAACCTCGTTACCAGTTTTTCTGCTTACTTTTTCATTAATGTTTGGTAAATTAATAAGTTTAAATAAGCATACTGCAGATGTTGGATATTTATCTATTACTGTTCTAGCCTCTGAATATAAATATTCTACAGTTTTTAAACCTGAATACATATCATCTCTTACCAAATTGTTAATTATTCTTTGATTTTCAACTGTTCTTAATACTGCAATTATATTATTTTTTACTACTTCTAGAACTGTTGTATCTACATTATCAAATTCATGTGGTTTTGAACCTTCTATAATCCAATATCCTATATAAATATTATCTATATACAAGGGAAAAAACATTGCTGATTTTACCCTTGCATATTCCATTTTTAAATATGGCAATTTTTCGTTTTCACCATTTACTGTTATATATTTAGTTGTAGCAGTTTGAATACTATCACTAAATACTTTTTCTGATTGCAAATTTTTTAAAGTATCCCAATGTTTTTGTTCAACATTAGATGCTTTTATTTCATATTCTGCTCCATTATATATAACTATGGTTGAGTACTTTATTTCATATTTTTCTATTAATATTTCATTTATTCTTCTTATTTTTTCATCAGCAGTAATTTGTTCACTTATTGTATTCATAAAATCTTGTAATACGCTTAAACTAGTTACTTTCTGATTTGTATTACTTAATACTTGTAATTTATTTTTTAATTTTATATTATATACTACCATTGCAATTGCAATTCCTAGTAGAATTATAACTATTGCTATTAAAGCTCCCAAAAATCTCACCTCGTTATATTAATACTTTTTTCTCATTTTATCTAATGTTGAATTTGTATTTTCTGAAAATTTTTCTTCAAATTTACTATTTTTATTTGAATAAATATTATATTTATTTTTTGCCTTTTTGCCACTAATTGTAGGATATACCATATCACTTAATTTATTTAAGCTTGACATGAAATTTTTTGAATAACCTTTTGATGATATTCTACAATTTACTAGTCCTTCAAGATATTTAACATACACTTGGTCATCAAAAGGTAGTGTTGTATATTTTATGGTATCCCTATCAAACAATTCTGTCATATATGTCATTCCAGGGTCATTATATACTGACATTCCTCCTATTAGAATTTTATCTGTTACAGAATTAACTCTTACATTTTTATTTATTATTATTCTTAATTTATTTGTTTCTAATATACCTTTTAATTTAAGTTCTCTTAAAAATGCTGTTAAAGGTTGTATTGTCAAAACATCTAAACTTTGTACTAAATATATTTCTTGTGATGCTTTAAAATATCTAACATCTGTTGCAAAATCACAATCTAATAGTACTATTGTATAGTTTTCTAATAGAGTTTGTATTATATTTGTTACATCATCTAAGCTATCATCTTCACCTGGTAAAGATGTGAATATTGATAAGTTTTTGTTTACTTTTATTCCATCAGCAATTCCTGTTCTTAACTTTTCCAAACAGTCATGAGCTGTTTCCCTTAATTCATCTTCATTATTTGTATAAATATAATATGAATTTTTGTTTTTTGTTAAATCTAAAATTGCTGTTTTTATTCCTTTATTTGAATATAATTCTGCTAAATTATTTACAATAAATGATGTTCCATTTTTAGTTGTTCCTACAAAAGATACTATTTTTTGATCTGATGTTATTAAATTATCTGTGTCTATATTATATGATGTATTTTCTTCTGTTTCTTGTAAATCTTTTATACTGTTTGCTAGATTATTATCATATTTATAGTTTTTATTATTAATTTTTTTGAATGATCCATTGTGTTGTTTTTCCATAACTGGTTCTTCTGGCTGGATTTCGTTATCTTCGTCGTCAAAACCAGGAAGTTCTGTTTCATTATCTTCTTCGTCTTCGTCATCTAATTCATAAAGTCCTGCTTCATCATCCTCTTCATTATCATCTAATCCAGGAAGTTCTGCTTCATCATCTTCTTCGTAATCATCTAATCCAGGAAGTTCTGTTTCATCATTTTCTTCGTAATCATCTAATCCAGGAAGTTCTGTTTCGTCATCTTCTTCATCATCATCTAATCCAGGAAGTTCTGTTTCGTCATCTTCTTCATCATCATCAAAACCAGGAAGTTCCGTTTCGTCATCTTCTTCATCATCTAAATCCAATAACTCCTCGTCTTCATCATAATCATCATCATTGTAATCATCATAATAATTATCATTTTCATCATCTAGTAATTCATCATCACTATAATCGTCATCTTCATCAAATCCTGGTAATGTTGTATCTTTATCATCTTCTAAATTATTAGTTTTTAAATTAGATTTATTATCTTCTTCCTCATAATCTTCGAATTCTGGTAGCATATCACCATCTTCATCATAGTCTTGATCATCTTGTTCTTTTGATTCATCATAATCAGTATCGTCATCTAATTCATTATAGTCTGTATCGTCATATTCATCTAGTTTATCATAATCTGTATCATCATAATCTTCTAATTCATCTTCATCTAATTCATCATAATCTAGATCATTATCATCTAATTCATCATAATCTAAATCATCTTCATTATCTAATTGATCATAATCAATATTTTCCTTGTTATCCTCTTCATCATAATCATCAAATTGAGATAAAATATCATCGTCTTCTGATACTTCTTTATTTAATAAATCGTCATCATCATATATTTCAGGATTTATTAATTTATCATTCTTTTCATTGTTTTCATTATTTGGATTATATTTTTTATTTTTTGATGATACTTCTTTTTTAGGTTCTTGTACTTTTTCTTCTACTACCTCTTCCTCAATGATTGGATTTTTACGAGGTCTTCCTCTTTTTTTCTTTACAGGAACTTCTTCCACTATAACTGGAACTGGATTTTTACGAGGTCTTCCTCTTCCTCTTTTTACATTTTGAACATTAACTTCTTCTTTCATTTCTTCTTCAGCTTTTTCCTTTTCTATTCTTTCTTGTTCTTTTTTTCTTGCT
>ERZ808277.353-NODE-353-length-14919-cov-3.522134_pt1 | contig 14919 bp, 17 predicted proteins | sample MGYA00521240_ERZ808277 | MGnify/ENA primary metagenome ERZ808277 (study PRJEB31516, sample SAMN03275599) | gut metagenome | biome: mammalia-associated habitat; material: feces | host: Papio cynocephalus | place: Kenya | collected 2012-07-17 ... | reverse complement strand
ACATTTTATAATATCTAATGCAACAACTTTTTTTCTTAATATATAATCAGAAATATTGGATTCGAAATCTTTATCATAACTTTCAGATTTTTTAAAATTATCTAATATTAAATCATTTGGTACATCTTCAACTATTACATTTAAACCTATAATATCATATATTTGAATTTCTTTAACACTTTTTGCGTCTTGACATTTATTTAAAGCGTTTTCTAATTTATCTTCAAAACTTTGTGGTGATTTAATTCTCCCTAATAATACAAATCTTAAATTTGGAAATATTCTTTCAATCTCTTTTCCTAATTGCATCATTAACATATCTAAATTTTCTTCATTTTCTGTTAATTCTTCATATCTTTTTTTCATTTCTTCTCTTTTACTATTTTTTGCTTTTTGTATACCTTCTATTTTATTTTTTATATCAACTGCCATTTTTTCAACTCCTTTATATATGCTTTATAATTAAAGCAACACTGCATACTATAACACATTTTATACGAGAAGTCAATTTTATGTAACCTATATTTTTTCGTTTGTGCCTATTTTTTTAAATTAACACAAAAAAACTTAACATAAAATGCACAAAAACGTATGAAAAAACATTATTTACTCAAATATTTTTTCATACGTAAAATCATCTATTTTTTATTACAAAAAAAGGCGCAGTACTCCCGTAGCACGTTTAGCATTTTTTTAATTTAAGCTACCAAACTTCTAATATTATCCTGCTTATTCATTATGTGTCCTTTAGCCATCGTTAGCATAACTAAAAAGCTTAAATCTAACATTAATTCCATCTTTGCTTTTCCTCTTATAAAATGATCATTAAACATATAATCCCTATCTAATCTACCATTTAGCCTTTCAACCTCTGTTCTCATTTTATATTTCTTTTTAAATTTTTTACTATCCCTAGCTATTGGTACAAATATCCTATAATCTGTTGATAATGGTATTCTATAAATTTTTCTTCCTGTTGATTGTCGCGTATACCTTAATGCATTATTTTCTTTATCATATCCCATATATTTCATTTTTTCATAATTATTTATATCTACTATATAAAACACTTCTCCATCTTCATTATACGCTATTGGATTATCATCAATTTCTTTGTATTTTTCATCTTTATCCCAAATATGTTTTATATCAAATACTGGATTTATATTATATTCCTCTTTTAATTTCTTATTTCTTTTTCCATTATCATATCCTGCATCTCCCATAAGATTTTCCATTTTTTCAAGCTTATATTTTTCATTTTCACTTAATTCTAAATCTTTTAAAAGATTATCTAATTCTATTTGTTCTGAATTGTTTGCTGGTGTTAATTTATATTTTATTGGTAATCCATACTTCGCATCACAAATTATATGAGCTCTAAATCCATAATGCCATTCTTTTTTGGTTGTTCCATCTTTCATATAATATGTTTTACATGAATTTGTCGCATCATGTTCTGCTCTATTATCTGTACATTTCTCTTTATTATACTTATTTGCATATGTATCCAAAAACTTTCCATCTACTGCACAATTTTTACCAAAATCTTCTAAATTTTCATACATATATTTTATTAATTTTTCATTTATCTTTTTTATCTCATTTTAATGTTTTTTTAACTTACCTATAAACCTTGAAAACACACGTGCTGGTGGAATTAAATTCTTTCTATTACTTAAAAATTTAAACTTTCCATCACTTAATCCACACAATGCTCTTAATTGTGAATTTCTTGATAATTCTCTTCTAAATGATTCCACACTTCTATGTCCAAAAATTTTCATTGCATATATTAAATTTAACATTACTCTTACTGGATAATCATTTCTTCCATTTTTCCTTTCATTTTCAAGGTTTTCGCACAATTCCTTATCATCTAAATTTTCAAAAAATAATTTTATTCTTTCTAAATCTCCTAAAATTTCAATTTCCATATAGTCAAATACAGAAATTTGTGATATATTATTCATAGATTTTTTCAACTCCTTTGTGTATGTTTTTTGCAACTAAATTATATCAAATGTATGTTGAAAAATCTACAAAATCGCTTGATTTTTCAAGCGATTTTGCTGTTTTTGTCGTAATTTTTTTAATTATTCGTTTTTTAGTGATTTCACACCTTGGAAGTGGCTTAACTTCGTGTCGTTACATTTATATTACAAAATTTAAGCCTACGGAATTATATGTTTTCAACTAACGAAAAGATTCAAGATTCATAATTACATAGCTTTCAAGTACTCTTCAAGCTCTGATATTTTTATTTTATTTGTTAAATTAGAAATATAAATATCATTTGAATAATTGAAAAATAAGAATGTAATCCCTTTAATAATTACCCTGTGTGGCTCAATATATGAAAGATTTGTTTTATCAATCTTTCTAATACTGCCATTAATAAATGTTGGAATAACATTTGAAAATTCACATATAAAATCTAATCGCTGTTTTAAAGATTTTTCAAATTCAATTTTTTCTTTAATTATCTGCATTTTTTACACCATCCTTTCTTTTCGGATGATTTTTTTGCCAACAAAAAAAATCAACCATTTTACTGATTGATTTTTGTTTTATCTATTCTACTAGTTCGAATAGATTCGTTATTGGTTGGGCTGGCTAGATTCGAACTAGCGCATGTCAGAGTCAAAGTCGTACCTTTCATTTTATACTTAATGATTTTTAAAATTACTTTTTATCGTTTAAAGTGGCTATTTATCAGTATTTTATGGATATAAAATTCAAAAATATTTTAGTTCCAATACTTTCGCAAAATTAAATTTTTAAACGAAATTGTTTGACATTTGTTTGACAAAATTTATAAAAGTCATAACGAAATCTTACTTATTGATATCATCATTTTAATATTAAGCATTAAGTCAATACTAATAATTATCCTATTTTAATTTATTATTGCCTTATTTTCGATTGTGGGGGCTAATTGAATAAAAATATAACCAACTACTTGTAGTTTTAAAGCTACAGGTAGTTTTTGTTATAAAAGAGAAATGCAACACCTCTCAAAAAGTGTTTGGTGTGATGAGCCGATGCTATAAAGTCCATTCGTATTTGTATAAGCAGTCTAATTATACAAAGTGCGTGAGTGAGAACTTAGAACACAGACTCACAATAATAAAAGAGTATTCGGTGGCAAAACTTGAAATGGATTTGTAATTGTAAAAAGTTTGGGCAAGTATGAACAAGATACTTAAATGTATCAGCAATTATAGTAACTATAATGTTACTTACTAGACTACCTATGAAACGAGGCGAACGACCGACGGTTTCAACTTATATAGGTGTAATAATTCTATTTTTCACAAATGGGATTATTACACCTAATTCACTTTAGCTCTCTCCCTCTGGTTTCTACTTTGAATTGCTAAAGTGAATACAAAAAAGCATAAGTGCTTTTTTGTTGTGAGTAAAAAATTTATTTTTTTGCTCACATTCATAAAAATTGTGATAAGCAAATTTTTATGAAAAACCCTAAAAATGAGAGCAGCAATTTTTAGGGTTGGGATGTGGGGTTGTAAAACCCTGCCATACTAGACAAACTTGTTTGTCTAGTATGTTAGACATTCAGAGAATATCTTGAGCAAAGAAGGAGGTACAAGAAGATATGAGTTATGCTATTATAAAAAATGATAAATTAACAAGAGTGAATGCACAAGGCTCATACATTCATAATGATAGAAGGTCAAAAGGTCATTCTAATAAAGATATTGACCCTACAAGAACACATCTTAATTTTTGGTGTAAAAAAAATGAACTAACCTATATAAAAGAATTTGATAAAATGAAAAAGAAATATGATTTAAAAGGCACTATTAGAAGTAATAGTAATATCATGTGTGAAATGATGATTACTTCTGATAATGCTTTTTTTAATAAGATTGGTTTAGAAGAAACAAAACGATATTTCAAAGAAAGTTATAAATTTGTATGTAATTACAAAAATCTTGGAGAAAAATATATTGTGTCAGCAACAGTACATTTGGATGAAACAACACCACATATGCACCTAGTATATATACCAGTAATTCATACAAAAGATAAAGAGGGAAATGAAATTGATAAAATATGTTGTAGAGATTTTTGGAAAGGTAGAGACAGTTATAGACAATTACAAAATTCTTTTCACAAATATATAACTTCAAAAGGCTTTGATTTAGAACGTGGCTTGCCAGTAGAAGAAACTGGAGCAAAACACGAAAAAATTGAAGATTTAAAGAATTTGACTAATTTTGAAAATACTAAAAAGGTATTAGATAATATAAAATTAGAACTACCAGAAACTCCAAATATAAATGATATTAAACTAATAAAACTTAATAAAGAAAAAGTTGAAAATGAAATTATTAAGCCAAAAGATGATAAAATTATGGAATTGTATCAAGAAAATCTAAAATTGCATAAAGAATTATCAAAACAAGTAAATTTAGTCAATGTGGCTGAAAAATATCAAAAAGAAAGAAATTCAATACTTGCTGATAATAAAGAATTAAACAATACGGTTAAGAATTTAGAACACGAATACAAAAAGAAAAGCAATACTCTCGATTTAAAATTCGAAAATAGAAAAAGAGAATTAGAGCAAGATTTTCAAAATAAAGAATTTGACATTGAATATAAATATAAAAATAAGATTAGGTCATTAGAAAAAGAAAATAACAATTTACACAAAATTGTTGATAAATTCTATGAAACGGTTGAAAAATTTATAGATTGGATTTGTCATAAATTTGATATTAGTGAATCCAAAGATTTAGTTAGAAAGTTTGAAAGAGAAATCTCTACTTGTATTTATCCAGAAAAACAACTAAAAAATGAAGAAAGAGAAAAAGAGTGGGATTTAGAATTATAAAAAAGGCAGGTCAGCCTTTTTTATGATTTCTACACATTAAATTGTTTGTTTCTTTCCTGTTTTTTTGTTAATGGTTAATTAAGGTAGCACATTTGCAAAAAATATAATTAAATTTATTATATTAACACTTTAAATATTTTATCAAGTAATTTAAAAAAACTTTAAATATACAATTAAATTTCGCTAAAAGTGCTTATCCTTTTCCATAAATGTCTCTTATATATATTTTCTCTTTGTATTTATTTAATTCATCATCCCATCTATTTGCAATTATAATATTTGATTTTTCACAGAACAAATCAAGATTTTTAACTACTTCACAATCTTTAAATTTCATTTCTTTTACCAAAGGTTCATATATTAATATATCAACTTTATTTCTTTTTAATAAATTAATAATATCTAAAACCGCACTCTCTCTAAAGTTATCTGAACCACTTTTCATGGTTAATCGATGTATACCAACCACCTTAGGCTTTTTATCAATGATTGTTTGAGCTATATAAGCCTTTCTTGTTCGATTACTTTCTACAATAGCAGTAATTAGATTTTCTGGAACATCTTTATAATTTGCTTTTAATTGTTTTGTATCTTTTGGTAAACAATATCCTCCAAATCCAAAAGAAGGATTGTTATAATGACTTCCAATACGTGAATCAGAACATACTCCGTCAATAATATCTTTTGTATTTAAACCTCTAGTTTCTGCATAAGTATCTAATTCATTAAAATATGCAACTCTTAATGCTAAGTATGTATTTGAGAAAAGTTTTACTGCTTCCGCCTCTGTACTTCCCATAAATAATACTTGCACATCTTCTTTTAACGTTGCTTCTTTTAATAAATTTGCAAATAATTTTCCCTTTTCAGTGCTATCACCTATTATTATTCTTGATGGATATAAATTATCATATAAAGCATGGCCTTCTCTTAAAAATTCTGGCGAGAAAAATATATTCTTTATTTTATACTTTTCTTTCATAAAATTTGTAAATCCAATAGGAACTGTTGATTTTATAACAATTGTCGCATTTTTGTTTACACTAATAACCTTTTTTATCGTTTTTTCTACTGATGAGACATCAAAGCCCCCTTTCTTATCATCATAATTAGTAGGTGTACATATAATTATATATTTGGCATCTTCGAAAGCTTCTATATAGTCTACTGTAGCTTTTAATTTTAATTTTTTGTTTTCAAAAAATTCTTTAACTTCATTATCTTTTATAGGTGAATTTCTATTATTAATTTTTTCAACTTTTTCAGATAAAATATCTAATGCTATTACTTCATTTCTTTGACTTAGCAAAGTAGCAAGTGATAATCCCACATATCCTATTCCAACTATAGCTATTTTCATTTTTTCTCCATATTCATAAATTTGGTTATTTCTATCTTCATAAGAATAATCATCTGTATCTTTGCTATATTACATTTTTATATAGCTATTTCAATTATTTGATAAATTCAGATTTAACACTTATCCATTCTCTCTTATCTGCTGATTTCAATATACTTGCAATAACACAATCAATTTTTGTAGCAAAACAAAAATCAGTATCAGATTGAACTCCATTTTTTATATTATTCAATAATATTTGTGTATCTAATATTTTTAATTCTTCATACCCTTTACAAAACCATCCATTTTCATCCGAAATAACAATAGAATAACCATTATCGTCTACTTTATAAATCATAATTTCATTCATTCGTTCCAAAGAAAATTTAATTGCTCCTTTTGTCAAATGTATTTCAAACTTCATATCTTGTTTACTACCTGGTGCTATACGATTTGATGTAATGTAACCCATAGCACCATTTTTATATTCACAAATAAATTGAGCAATATCATCATTTTCAACTTCCATTATATTTCCTTTTAAATCTTTTCTTTTTTTATGAATTACATTAGTCATTCCACATACTGAAGTAATATCTCCAACTAAAAATTGCGAAACGGCTAAAATATTAATTGCTAAATCACAAAGAGATCCACCATTTGCATTTTTCTTAGACATTCTCCATTCAAATGGACTTTCGGGATCTACTAACCTATCATTATCATAACTTCCACGAAAGCAGACAAATTCTCCCAATTCACCTGAATCAATTATTTTTTTAGCATATACGATGGCTGGAATACGTATAATATTATAACAACAATTTGCAATTATTCCTTTTTCTTCTTCTAACCATAATAGTTTTTCAGATTCATCACTAGTTAAACCTAAAGGCTTTTCACAACTAATGTGTTTTCCATATTTTATTGCTTCCGAAACAATTTCGTAGTGAATATTATTGGGTACACAAACGCACACAAGGTCTACATCTTTCGCTGATATTGCTTTACGCCAATTTGTTTCCACTCTTTCAAAACCATACTCCTTTGCTAATTCCTTTGCTAAATTTTCACTACTATCACATACAACTTGAAGTTTTACACTATTATGAGATTTGTAAGCTAATGCATGTTTTCTACCTATAAACCCTGCGCCAATTAAGCATACTCTTATTTTATCTTTCATTTTACCTTAATCCCTTTCCATATCATTATAAATATTATTTTCCTTTTCAGTTTCTTTTATAAAAAAAGGATGATTAATCAATTCCTTTGATGTCATTCGATTACTTTTATTAAAATCCAGCAATGAGCATAATAAATCAAAGCATTCATCGGAAATTCCATTTTTTCTTTTTAAATATTGTGGTGCAGTCTTTAGTGCTTCTTTGGTTCTATTATTATAATACGCTGGGTTTTCTGTGTAGTTATCCCAAGATTCTTCAATTATTTTACCAAAGAAATTATATCCCCCAAATGGACATCTTCCGGATACTAATTCCCATAAAATTACACCTAATGTAAATATCTCTGACTTATCGTCATATGTATCATTATCCAAAATGACTTCAGGAGCTTGATAACCATTATATCGAAAACATGCTTTTGTTTCTTCCTTCATTGGTTGCATATCATCAAAATCTATAATTACAGCACTAATTTTTTTATTATCTTTAGTAAGCATGATATTTCCTGGATGTAAATCTCGATGAACATATCCATTTTTATGTATTACATTTAATCCTTTCAATATATCATATAAAATCATTTTGGCTTGTTCTTCTGTTAGTTTAATATTATTTTTTATTAAAGATTCCAAACTACACATATTCAAATATCTTAAAATATGTCCTACATACTTACCCGATTGTGATACAACTGATTTTAATGGTACACAAAGATTTTCACATGATTTAAAGCTCTCTGGAATATCTATTAAATCACTTTTTGTACTAACCTTCAGACAAAAGTTATCAGAAATTTTCCAGACTTTTCCTGTATACCCTTCGCCAATCAAACAACTTTCAATATTATTTTCTATTCCCAACTTCATAAATATTTTTTTAACAAAAGACTCTTCTTCTTTACAAATTTCCAATTCTCTCATCCCCTATAAACTATTGTTTAATTTACTTAATATATCTTTTCTGTCTTCTGTATTTAAAATACAATTTTCATTAGATTTTTGCAAATATTTGATTATATATTCCATTGACTTTTCAGCTATTCTTTTATTTAATCCACAACGACATTTATCTTGAATATCAGCACGTCCAAAGCGAGTTAATTTATCATATACACAACTACCTCCACAAACACGATATGCAATACACTTACGACAAGATTCATTATAAAATGGTGATGTTTTTTTATACTCATGAATACATTTAGGTAATTTATCTATATTGTCGTAAAACATTTCTGATTTAGTAATTGGTCCTTCACAAATTCCAAATTTTTTATTTTTGCATGCTACTATACGTTTACCACAAGATTTACATTCATACGGAATTGCATATCCTTTAATAAATGCATCCATTTTTTGTTTTACTTGAATTAGATTTATTCCATTTTTGTGAAGTATATCAAATGCTTCTATCATTTTTTTATGCGTTTCATCAAAAGATGAAATTTTCATTGCGAAATTATTTTCATCTCCATGTGGCAAACAAAGACCAAAACTATTAGGCTTTTGTTCTATAACCCATTCAATTAATTTATCAAAATGTTCTTCATTATGTGGTCCTATAACAGCTGAAATTCCAGTTTTACAACCAGCTTCTTTTAAATTTTTATATCCACTAATAGCTTGTCTATATGTTCCTTCTTGATTAATATTTATTCTTGCCCTATTATGAAATTCTTCTGGTCCATCCATTGATACAATTACTTCTACTTGATTCTTAGCTAAAAAACTTGCAATTTCTTTTGTACAAAGTGATCCATTAATTACCATTGAAAATTGAATATTTTTATCAAACTCACGAACATATTCAATAGCAAATTTTATTCCATTTATATTTAAAAGTGGCTCTCCTCCGAAAAAATACAATACTTTTAGGTTCCTTTGCGGCATAATAAAATGTATCTATAGCATTTTTTATATCTTCTATTGTCATATTAATAATGTCTGATGTTTTCTTCTGTCTACAATATTTACATCGAAAATTACAACTTTCAGAAACTGCTAAATATAATTGTTCATAATTTACTTCATCCAAATCAATAAAAGTATCATTAGCTAATTCAAAAAACTGTTTTCCCAAATCTCCGATTTCTTTAGCTATTGCTAATTTTCCATTAATATTATTATAGTAAAGTTTATTTCCTTCTCTCTCTAAAACAAAAATATATTGATTATTTATTTTTATATGCTTCATATTTTTTTCTCCTCGCATTGTTCTGTTATACTATTTATAATTTCAGATATTTCTATTACGCCATTATTTTCAAATAAATTAATTTTATTTGATACATATTTATCTTCTAATTTATTTGCTACATATTCATTAAAATTAGTTATATCCTCTTCATTTTTTGATAAATTATAAATTTGTTCATAGATATATTTTACTGTTTCTTCCTCTGGTTTATCTTTAAATGTTTTTATTTGTTCCATACTTAAATTACTACTATTCCATTTTAAAACTATTACATTACTACAAGTTTTCTCTGCAATTTCTATGTTATAAAATTGACTTAAATTCTGCGGAGGCAATATTATCGTTTTAATATCCATTTCACACGTTTCATAAATAGTTGTTAGTCCTGGTGATGTTATGAAAAGCTCCGCATTCGATACTTTATTCAAAAATTCCTCATGAGAATATGTGATGCTTAAAATTTCTGGAAACAAAGTATTGGCTAACTTTACAACATTAGAACCACCTGTTATAATAATATCTTTTTTTGATAGTACTTGTAATAATGCTTTCATCACAATTTCAAAATATTCTCTTCCTTCTCCATAAGGTGAATGAAGACCACCAAAATTTATGACAATTCCACTTTTATTTTGTTGTTTTATTTTTCCCATCGTTATAGGATTAATCCATACAAATTTTTTAACCCTTTTCAATACAGGATTCATTTTATATCCTGGATATTTTTGTGCACAATAATAATCTACATTATATGGAATAAGATCAGCTTTTGTCCACATAAATGGCAAACTATCTACATATATAACCTTTATTCCTACTTTTTTTAAAAATATTGCCATATCTGGATCTAATACATCAATAGCATATTTAATATTATATTTTTTTATAAATTCTTCAAGATTTTTTTCATCTTTTGTCCAACAAACATCTATAAATAGATTTTCTTTATAAATAGATAAATCAAGTTTATCACCACAAGCATACCATTCATATTTTTTATTATGATTTATAATTGAACAAAGTTTTCCATTAGGACCAAGTCCAAAACCAACCGCACAAGCTAATATCTTCATAACATCTCCTAAAAATTAAAAATATTTTCATCAATTTTTTCTGGAAAATCAGCACAAAAAGCATTTAATGGCTCACATCCTTCGCAAAACTCATGTCCATGCTTAAAATACCAATTAATTTCTTCCTTGCTATTATCAAAGGAATTTTTTCTATGAGGTATACAGTTACATGGATAAAAACATCTCTCAAACGGATTATAAAAAGTAACCATATTTGTAATATTACAATCACCATTAGGTCTAATAAAACAATTACCTTTCCAAAATTGCTCTATATCTTTACCAGCCCAATCTGCCGAATACCCCATTAATTCTACATTACAATCTTTTATAGCATTTTGAAAATTCATATATTCTCGTTTAAAATCCTCAAATTTCATTAGATTACACCATTTATGTTTGTCTAGTTTTATTGGAATTATAGACCATTGCTTTATACAATTTTCATCAAGCCATCGTACAATATTAGAAATATCTTTTATATTTTTTTCACTAACAACAGTGTTTACACGCGTAAGTAAAGATGGATAATTGTTTTTTATTATTTTTAAAGTTTTATCAATTTTTTCAAATAGACCTTTAACTCCTCTTAATGAATTATGTAATTCTGGTGTACTTCCATCAACACTAATAACAATTTGATCAAGTCCATTTTTTACTAATGTATCTATTTTTTTATCTAAAATCAAACCGTTAGTTATAATTGATGTTTTTATTCCTTTTGAATGACATTTAGCAATATATTCTGGTAATTTTTTACAAAGTAGTGGTTCTCCTCCTGTAAATCTAATCATTTCAATCTTTTCGAGTTTGTTCAATACTTCATCAAATTGTTCATCTTTAATTTCCATTTTATCATTTTTCCAAAAATCACACATAAAACAATGAGCATTACAATATTGGTTTACTCGAAGATACAAAATTTTCATATTTTCCACTCTATTTTTCATCTCCATCTATCAACATCTTATAATAATTTAATATATTTTCAATATCAGGCAAAGCTTTTTTTTCTTCATTTTCAAAAAAAATCACTTTACCTGGTGTAATGTTATTAATATTTGCAACTAATGGTGTGTAATTTTGATTTTTATCCAATACAACTACCATTGTTTTTCCCATAGCACTCATCCATCCCAATTCAACTGCTACCCCCATAGAATCATCAGGAATAGCAATAACAAGATCAGCATTTTTTGCCTCTTCAAAATCCATCAAACAAGAATAGATTTTTAGCGGTTTAGCTCCATATTCTTCTCTTTTTAATGCTAAAAAAACTGTATCAGCATACTTACTACATAAATCATATAATTCCTCTATAAAGTGTCTAAAATTCTCATTTGTAAAATTAGTTCCATTTATAAATTTTATAAATGGACAAGCAATAAAAATTTTTTTCATATATTCCTCACTATTCTTCGCGTTTTTTTCGAATTATTTTTTCTACTTTATTTAAAACATTTTTATCTAATATATCATTATACCAAACAATTTCAGTATCAGCTATATCATTCAAACCAGAAATTAAAGGAGTATATCTTTGGTTACGATCAAGTATTAATATAATCCTTTTATTCATACAACTTGCCCAACCAAGTTCCACACCTGTACCTTTTGAATCTTCTGGAATTGCAACAACCATATTTGTTGTTTTCATTTCTTCAAAATCAAGTTCTGTGCATGTATCTTTCATTAATTTTTTTCCATACTCTTCTCTTCGTAAAGCAAGAAAAACTTTGTCAGCATATTTTTGACAAATATCATATAAATTTTCGATAAACATTTTAAATTCATCGTTAATAAATTCATCATTATTTATATACTTGGATATTGGACATGCAATAAATATTTTTTCCATATAATATCCTTTAACCTCCTTATTTTTTTGAAACCAAAAAGTCTAGTGCCTTTTGTGCACGTACTCCATCTTCAAATGTAGCTATATTACCTTTATCCCCTTCAGATATAGCTTTTATCCATTCAATATCTTGTCTTAATATAGAATCTGTAAAATCAAAAAAGCCTTCTGTTTTTTCTCTTTTTACAAATTGATATGTATTTAATTTTTTTTCTTTTTCTATAGAATATAAATTTTCTTGTCGCGAGTCATATGAAAATTTTCCATTTTCTCCTGTAATTTCAAAAGCAAATCTAACTTCCTCATCATCTTTTAATCTTGACGCACATAATTCAAACAAAATTCCACTTTCTAATTTACCACTTACACTAGTATCATAATCCCAATCATCTATGTATTTTTTGTTTATTTTACAAGTAGATAATTTTATTTCCTCATTGCATATATAATATATATAATCAATGAGATGAATTCCTAAATCCGATAAGACACCATTTTCTTTAGTATGCCAGCCTTTTCTAAAAAGCCTTTTTACTTCTATATGAATATTTTTTATTTTTCCTATTTCATTATTTCTTTTTAAAATTTCTGTTATTTCAAAAAAACGATAATTAAATCCTATAGTACATATTAAATTTTTTTCTTTAGATATATCAAACATTTCTATTGCTTCCTTAATTTGAAATGACATTGGTTTTTCGCATAAAACATGCTTTCCTCTCCTAATTGACTCCATTACTAAATTATAATGTGTAACTGTTGGTGTTGCAACAATAACTGCATCCACATTATTAAATAATTCTTCAATGGTATCCGCTGCTTTGCAATTATTATTTTTTTCAAATTCTTTAGCAATATTTGGTGTAATATCATAAACATAATATTCTATATCCGATTTCAAACTTTCTATTACTTTTGAATGCATTTGTCCTACAAATCCCAATCCAATTATTCCTATTTTCATATTTACCTCTATATCTATACTAAAAAAATATTTATCTAACTTTTATTCCATCAACTCAACTCTTGTTCCATTAGGCAAAATGAACCAATTATTTCCACAAGTATCCATTTTACATCCATTTAACAAAGCTATCTTAATCGTTTCTTCAATATTATTTGTCCAAATTGCAACATGATCAATATTCGTCCCTAATTGTATGTCCTCAACTTCCTTTAGTTGAATTCCTTCATAAAACCAAAGTTGTCTTGTAGGAATTTGACCATTTTCTCTTTCCACTGTCATTCCTAATTGTTCAAAAATTTTTTTATCTCTTTCAAATTCTGTTGTTGCTATTGCAACATGATGAAGTTTACTCATTATTTACCTCCTTACATGATAATCATATACTCTATATTTACTCTTTTAACTTTTATATATTATGTATTTACCCACTTTTCAATATATTCTTTCGAAATGTTTAAATTTCCTCTCCCAACTCCAATATTTATATCTGGTTTCTTATGTCCATGATAATCACTTCCACCACTAATAAATAAATCATTATTTTTAGCATATTTCACCAAAATCTCCATTTTTTTCTCATCAGCAGATGGATGAAAGCATTCTATTCCATCTAGTTCTTTTTCATTTCGAAGTTCATTTATAAAATCTATTGTATTATCAAATCTATATTCAAATGGATGTGCCAAAAAAGCCAATCCACCTGCCTGATGAATTACATTTACTACATCTTTATATAAAGGTTTAGGTTCATTGTCTGAACCTGTATAATATTCACTCTCTGGATTCATCAATCCTTTTCTTATAAAAATATTTAAAGATTCTGCAAATTCTCCAAGAACTTCATGATTTTCATTATGATTCATCAATTCTTTATAAATATAAATTGTTATATAATCAGTTACGGGAATATTTTGTGGTATTTTACTTTTATCATAGATTAGCCCCTTTTTATCACATATATTCAATAATTTTTTCTTAGCTTTTTCTTGTTGTTCTCTTAGTATTTCTTCTGAAAAAAATTTTTTTGACCATTTTTCTATTATTTCAGGTTCTTTTATATTATAACCTAAAACTTCTATTTTTTTATCTTTAAATGTTGCATTCATTTCAACACCTTTTATTATATTCCCCGTAAACCAATTTTTATTTAATGCTTTATCTTCATATTGTTTACATGTATTGTGATCAGTTATCGATATGTATTCTAATTTTTTTTCTTCACACATTTTTAGTATTTCCTCTACTGTTTTATCTCCATCTGAATATTTTGTATGAATATGTATATCTATCATATTCTATCCTCCTTAAATATTTCATTATTACATAGAAAGTATTCTAATATTTTTAAAATTATACCATATATTTCCACATTTTTCAACAATATTATAATAATAGCAGTAATAACGAATAAAAAATTTTTTCTTAGAAAATC
>ERZ808277.352-NODE-352-length-14928-cov-3.671082_pt1 | contig 14928 bp, 17 predicted proteins | sample MGYA00521240_ERZ808277 | MGnify/ENA primary metagenome ERZ808277 (study PRJEB31516, sample SAMN03275599) | gut metagenome | biome: mammalia-associated habitat; material: feces | host: Papio cynocephalus | place: Kenya | collected 2012-07-17 ... | reverse complement strand
AGGAATTTTAAATAAAAAAAATAACTGGGTACAATTATCAACAGGTGATATATTTAGAGAAAATATATCAAAAGGAACAGAATTAGGAATAGAGGCTAATAAATATATTTCAAAGGGATGCTTGGTTCCAGATGAAGTTACTATATCTATGGTTGAAAAAAGATTAGAAGAATTAAAAAATGAAAAAGGAATAATATTAGATGGTTTCCCAAGAACAATAAATCAAGCTAAAAAATTAGATGAAATTTTAGCTAAAAAAGGCGAGAAAGTTGATTGGGTAATTAATTTAGAAACTCCTAGAGATGAAATTATTGAAAGAATGATGAATAGAAGAGTATGCTCAAATTCAGAATGTAAAGCAACTTATAATTTAAAATTGCATCCATCAAAAGTTGAAGGAATTTGTGATATATGTGGTTCTAAATTAATTAGAAGAGCTGATGATTCAGATGCTAGTGCAATAGAAAAAAGATTAGAAATTTATGATACAGAAACAAGACCTTTGGTAGATTTTTATAAAGAAAAAGGTATTGTTATTGTTGAAGAAATTAGCCAAAAAATAAATAGGTTTGCTGATGAAGCTTGTGAAGACTTTATGAAGAAAATTCAAAAATAATGAAATTTATGAAAAATGTATAATAAAATTTTTAGTATGAAAATTTTATAAAAAAATTCAAAAATAATAGATATAAAAAGGAAGTAATTAAAGTGGTAACTATAAAATCAAAAAAAGAAATAGAATTAATGAGAGAGGCTTGTAAAGTAACTGCGTTGGTACATAAAGCTTTAAAAGAAAATATAAGACCAGGAATTACAACATTAGAACTAGATAAAATAGCAGCAAAAGTTATTAAAGAAAATGGTGGAATAGCAGCACAAAAAGGTTATAACCCAGGAATAAAAGGGGTACCACCTTTTCCTGCTACAATTTGTACATCTATTAATGATGAAGTAATTCATGGAATACCTTCTAGTAGAGTAAAACTAAAAGAAGGTGATGTTGTTAGTATAGATTTAGTTGTATTAAAAGATGGATTTAATGGTGATGCTGCTAGAACATATGTTGTTGGAAAAGGTAGTAAACAAGCATATGATTTGGTAAATATAACAGAACAGGCATTTTTTGAAGGAATAAAATATGCTGTTAAAGGAAATAGAATAGGTGATGTATGTCATGCTATTGGATCTTTTGTTGAAAAAAATGGCTATTCAGTGGTAAAGGAATTTCAAGGTCATGGAATTGGAAGACAAATGCATGAAGATCCAGGAATACCAAACTATGGAAAACCAGGAAGGGGAATAAGACTTGAACCTGGTATGACTCTAGCAATTGAGCCAATGGTTATACAAGGAAAAGAAGACATTTTAGAATTAGATGATGGATGGACAATTATAACAGAAGATGGAAGTTTGTCTGCACATTATGAAAATACAATTTTAATTACAGAAAATGAGCCAGAAATATTGACTTTGTTATAAATTTGTAATATAATATAAAAGCTATTATATGTGAATTAGCAATTATTATTTGTAGATTAAAAATAAAATTTGGGAGGTTAATATGTCAAAAGAAGATGTTATAGAATTAGAAGGAACAGTTGTTGAAACATTACCTAATACAAACTTCAAGGTTGAACTTGAAAATGGACATCAAATTTTAGCTCATATTTCTGGAAAATTAAGAATGAACTATATAAAAATTCTTCCAGGAGATAAAGTAAAAGTAGAACTTTCACCTTATGATTTAACAAGGGGAAGAATTACTTGGAGAGCAAAATAAAAACAGAACAAATTTTAATATATATATACAAAAGCAAATAGTGTTTGAGTAATTTATGAGGTGCGATGTGAGATGTATAAAATTACATTTAGCCTGTTATTGTATACGTCTGACCTCACGCATCATTAAAATTATACAAACACTATATGTAGGTTATTGTAATAAAAATTACAGGAGGTGTAGTGAAATGAAAGTAAGACCATCAGTTAAAAAAATGTGTGAAAAATGCAAAGTAATCAAAAGAAAAGGTGTTATCAGAGTAATTTGTGAAAATCCAAAACACAAACAAAGACAAGGATAATTTTAATTTTTTCATGGTATTAACACAAGTTATGTAAGCGGCTGATAAATTATTTAATTTGTGTTTATATATAACATTTTATATTAATTAAAGATTAGTATAATTAAAAAAATCCGATTTAATTATATTAATGCATTTCACCTTTAATGTAATATAGAATATTCAAAACAATAATAAAATAAAAAACAAAATATTTTGGAGGTGCTAAAATAATGGCTCGTATATCAGGAGTAGATTTACCTAGAGAAAAAAGAGTAGAAATTGGATTAACATATATTTATGGTATAGGTTTACCAAGTTCACAAAAAATATTAAAACAAGCTGGTGTTAACCCAGATACTAGAGTAAAAGATTTAACTGATGATCAAGTACAAGCAATAAGAAATGCTATGGAAGGTCATTTAGTTGAAGGTGACTTACGTAGAGAAGTTGCTCTTAATATCAAGAGATTAACAGAAATAGGATGCTACAGAGGTTTAAGACATAGAAGAGGATTACCAGTAAGAGGACAAAGAACAAAAACTAATGCTCGTACAAGAAAAGGTCCTAGAAAATTAGTAAGTAAAAGTAAAAAATAATTAGGGAGGTAAAACATAAAATGGCTACTAAAAATGTAACAAAAAGAGTTACTAGAAGAAGAGATAGAAAAAATATCGAAAAAGGTATGGCTCATATTCATTCTAGTTTTAATAATACAATAGTTACAATATCTGATGTTCAAGGTAATGTTTTATCTTGGGCAAGTGCTGGACAATTAGGATTTAAAGGTTCTAGAAAAAGCACACCATTCGCAGCTGGAGAAGCAGCAGAAACAGCAGCTAAAACAGCTATGGAACATGGTTTAAAATCAGTAGAAGTATTTGTAAAAGGACCAGGTTCTGGTCGTGAAGCAGCTATAAGATCATTACAAGCTGCAGGTCTAGAAATAAGCAGTATTAAAGATGTAACACCAATACCACATAATGGTTGTAGACCACCAAAAAGACGTCGTGTATAATAAAAAGTATAATAAAAAATAATATCATGATGATTTGAAAATAATTAAGGAAGGTGAAATAGAAAAATGGCAAGATATAAAGATGAACAATGCCGTATTTGCCGTAGAGAAGGACAAAAGTTATTCTTAAAAGGTTCAAGATGTTATTCTGATAAATGTAGTATTTCTAGAAGAAACTACGCACCAGGACAAAATGGACAAAAAAAGAAGAAACTATCTGAATATGGTACTCAATTAAGAGAAAAACAAAAAACAAAAGCTTTTTATGGTGTAAGTGAAAAGCAATTTAGAAAATATTTTGAAATGGCTTCTAATAGCAAAGGTATTACTGGTGAAGTATTACTACAAATATTAGAGAGTAGATTAGATAATGTTGTATATAGACTAGGTTTAGCTAGTTCAAGAGCACAAGCTAGAATGCAAGTAACACATGGTGCTTTTGAAGTTAATGGACAAAAAGTTGATATACCATCATATTTAGTAAAAGCAGGAGATGTAATAGCTGTTAGAGAAATAAGAAAAGATAATGGAACAATAAAATTAAGTGCTGAAGAAAATGCATCTAGACCAGTTCCAGCTTGGTTAGAAAAAGATGCAGAAAACTTAAGTGGTAAAGTTATCAAATTAGCATCAAGAGATGAAATAGATCTACCAGTAGAAGAACATTTAATAGTAGAGCTTTACTCAAAATAATAGTTGTAAATGGATTAAAGGAAAGTTTATATTTTTTAATAAATTATTATTTAATTTGTTTATATTTAAAAATAAAGTTCAAAAGAATCAATTTTGTTTTTTATGATAATAAAAAATGTATACTTTAACTTTAAAACTGGATATAAAAAATGATTAATTATTAGGAGGTTAAAATGATAGAATTTGAAAAGCCAAATATTAAATGCTTAGAGATGGACAATGATAATAATTATGCTAAATTTGTTTGTGAACCATTGGAAAGAGGTTATGGTATAACAATAGGAAATTCATTAAGAAGAATATTACTTTCATCATTACCTGGAAGTGCTATAACAGGTGTAAAAATAGAAGGTGTATTACATGAGTTTTCAACAATACCAAATGTAGTAGAAGATGTACCAGAGATAATTGTTAATCTTAAAAATGTAAGATTAAAATTAGATAAAAACGAAGAAAAAACTCTAAGAATTAACTTTAAAGGAGAAGGAGAAGTTACTGCTGGAGATATAATGACAGATGGAACAGTTGAAATATTAAATCCAGATTTACATATTGCTACTGTTGCAGAAGGTGGTTCATTAGTAATGGAATTAACAGCTGAAATGGGTAGAGGATACAATACAGCTGAGAAAAACAAAAAGGAAAATCAACCTTTAGGAGTTCTTCCAATAGATTCTATCTATACACCAGTTAAAAAAGTTAATTATTCAGTTGAAAACACTAGAGTTGGGCAAATGGTAGATTTTGATAAATTAACAATAGAAGTTTGGACTGATGGAAGTTTAAAACCATATGAAGCATTAAGTTTAGCAGCAAAAGTTATGACTGGACACTTAGAATTATTTATAGATTTATCAGAGGCAACAAAAAATACTCAAGTAATGATTGAAAAAGAAGAATTCAAGAAAGAAAAAGTATTAGAAATGTCTATTGAAGATTTAGAATTATCTGTTAGATCATTTAACTGTTTAAAAAGAGCTAATATCTCTACAGTTGAAGACTTAACAAATAAAACAGAATCAGATATGATGAAAGTTAGAAATCTAGGTAAAAAATCTTTAGATGAAGTAACAAATAAATTACATTCATTAGGTTTAGATTTTGCTAGAGAAGAAGATTAATTAGTTTTTGATAAATAAACTAATATAGAATTTTACTTATTAATAAAAAAGAGAGGGTGAAAAAAGTGGCAATTAATAGAAAATTAGGTAGAACTACAGATATAAGAAATGCTATGTTAAAAACAGGTTTAACAGATTTACTATTACATGGTAAAATCGAAACAACAGAAGCTAGAGCTAAAGAATTAAAAGCTATGGCTGACAGTATAATAGCATTAGCTATAAGAGAAAAAGATAACTATGAAACTGTTGATGCTAAAGTAGTAAAAGCTAAATTAGATAGCAATGGTAGAAAAGTTACAGAACTTGCAAAAAGCAAAAATGGTAAAGAATATTTAAAAGTTGTAAAAGAAGAAACAACTGAAAAAAGACAAAAAGATATGCCATCAAGATTAAATGCAAGAAGAAAAATGATGACTATGGTAAATAAAGTAACAGATAGCGAAGGAAATAAAATAGATTTAACATCTAAATTATTTAACGAATTAGCTCCTAAATATGAAGGTAGAAATGGTGGTTATACACGTATAATCAAAAAAGGACCTAGAAGAGGAGATGCAGCTGAAGTTGTTATATTAGCTTTAGTTTAATTATCATTAATAAGATAAGTAATTTTAAAAAATCCAGATTTAATCTGGATTTTTTTGTGTTTTGGTTGCAATTTAAGGATTATAATAAAATATTCCGCCCCAACCATAGAATTATGTAGATATAGAAATTATAGTAACATTTCGTAGACTCGCTGGCGGAATTAAAAAAGCAAAAGGATTAAAATTTGTTGAAATGTTGTTTTTTATAATCCTTTTGCTTCTTTTTTATTCTTGCCAAACTGCGCGCTGTACTACATTGTTAATATAATTTCTATATCTACATAATTCTATGGTTGGGGCTACTCAGAAGACAAAAGCGTTTCTTTCAAATGTGATTGACGTCACTTTTTGGCAATGCTATAATCTTAATAAGAATAAATGAACCAAAGAAGAAATAAAAAGGTCTAATGGTTACAGGAGGTACAAATGGAATTAGTAGAAAAAGCAAAAAACGGGGATATAGAAGCCTTTAATTCTTTAATTGAAGAAAATAAATTAAAAATGTATAAAACAGCTAAAGCTATTTTAAATAATGAAGATGATATTTGTGATGCAATACAAGAAACTTTAATTAGTGCATACACAAATTTAAATAAATTAAAAGAAAATAAGTTTTTTTCTACTTGGATAATAAGAATTTTAATAAATAAATCCTATGATATTATTGCAAAAAATAAAAGAAATGGAAATGTTGTAGATATATTAGAAGTACAAGATGTGAAAATATATGATAAGTATGAGTCTGATTCGATTGTTGGTAAGGCATTAAATGAAATTGATGAAGACCTACGAGTTATAACTGTTTTGTATTATTATAATCGGTTTTTCCGTTAAGGAAATAGCAGAAATGAAAAATGTACCAGAGGGTACTGTGAAATCTAGGCTTTCAAGAGCTAGAGAAAAACTATATATCATATTAAAAAGAGAGGAGGGGTAATATGGATAAATTTAAAGATGATTTTATTAGAAAAAAGATGCAAGAAGATAATTATATTCCTAAAAAAGTAAATAATGTTTTTGAAAATTTTAAGAAAAATCCTAGTAAATTTGTTAATTTCAATATTAATACATTAGAAACTGATGATGACTATATAGAAGCTTCTAAAAATAGAAAAAAATCAGATAGACACAATGAAAATAATCATCAAAATTTACAAAACACAAGCTTTTTCACATACAAAAATATAAATAAATTCCTAAGTGTAGCAGCAGTATTCTTATGTATAATTCTAGTAGGAATGGGAACTTTGTTAAAAAACAGACCTACAGAAATAGAGAATATAGATATTATAACAAAATCGGTTTCAGTAAAAAATCATGAGCTGATGTTTTCTAATGAAGAAGTTATAAAATGCAGTGAAAACAATTTAGTAAAGGCATCCTTAATTAAGGATAATCAAGTTGCTATTCAATTAAAAGAAAATTTTATAAATTTATATAATTTAAATTTATCATCAGATAAACAATATGAAGTTTCAAATATAACTAAAAATGTGGAAGATGTTTTTGTTGGATGTATGGTTTCTTTCGATATACCATATGTATTACTAGTTATGGAAGATGGAACCGCTGAATGTATTCAAATATTAAATGGTATATCAGTTCATAGACAAGATTATGAATTTAATTTTTATTCTCAGGGGAAGATTAATGGATTATATAATGTTGTAGGATTTGAGCAATGTACTAGGAACTATGCAAATTCTAATAAACTTTTCTATTATATAAATGCAATTAGAGCAGATGGGAAAAGAAAAGAGATAGATTTAGGTTATTATAATGATTGGAATGATACTTCTACTATTACTTTTGATATTGTTAATGAGAAATATTTAAACAAAAATACAGAAAATGGTAATATAAATAATAAAACTAATAATGAAGTAAGAGATAATGAAGATGAAAATATTAATAAAAACATTGAATATATTCAATCACAAACAGATTCAAATATTTCATATTATTTAGATAATTCAAACTTATATAAATTAGACAAAACTTCTAATAGTACTAGTTGTATAGCGAGTGGAGTTACATCATTTTATAAAGATGAAGATGGAAAATTAATGGCATGGTTAGATGAAAATTATACAATAAATAAAACAGATTATAATATATTATTTAGTGAATTTGATGTAAGTAAAGCTAACAGGGTTGTTGAAATGAAATCTTCAGATGAAATAAAAGTAGAGCTTAAAGATGATGGAAGTTTAACATTCCAATTATCAAAAGGTGGCTTGAAACGTTTAGGTTTAGAGGGCAAAACTAATATTAGAGAAAATGTTAGATACAATTTTTATGATGATATAGAAGATGTTTATAATGAAGAAACAGGTAATTATGTTGCGGATGCAAAAACATTTATAATAGGGTTTATGGGTCCTGATGAAACTTTAAGTATAGTATATGCTAAAAAAAATGATACAATAGTATGTATAGATTTAAAAGCTGCTATAAGTGAAAATAATTTACATTTAAGAAGAGTAGCTATGTATGGAATAGATAATATACAGGCTTTTAAAGAAGATATTTTATATAGAGCAACTGAAGATGGTGGTAGAGAAGAATGGTATAGAACGATTTGGGCTATACAAAGATTAGAAAATGGTGAATCTGATTTCATGCCGTTAAAGTATTAAGATTAAAACTTATAAAAAAGAAACATTTAGTACTAGATAAGTGTTTCTTTTTTATTTTTTAAAATTATATATTAAATAACTGTGAACCAGGTTTTAAATAAATTAGTCTAATATTTGCAAAGGAAAATTTATGCAAATATTAGACCTAATTTATTTAAAATATGTAACAAATTGTAATGAATAAAACTAGTACATAAAAAGAAAAGAGCCACTATATTAACCTTTCGAAAATTACATATAGTGACTATTCAAATAAATTAATTTTATCTATTGTTAAGTGCATATTTAATACAACTAACTAATAAATTATTAACGCTAACATTATTTTCCTTTGCAATTTTAAAAATTTCATCAGCCATTTCTTCGGTTGTTCTAATAATAATTCTTCTATTGGCATGTTTCTCTTTTTCAATTACAAATTTATTGTCAGTTTTTTTACTATTCATAATAGCCTCACCTCGGATAATTAAATATTTGATATCTAATATTGTACCCAAAAAACGAGAATAAAAATATTGCCAAAAAATGACAACATGAATATTGAAATTAAAAAAGTTTAAGTGTATAATTAAATTATTAGATACTTAGAATTATACAAGTAGTAAAAAGAATCTTGAGCAAGTGATTTATTATATAAATTTTTGCTTTTTAGTGAACTAAGTTGAATTTTAGGATGTCTAATAGATATAAGAAAAATTTAAGGAGATGATTTTATGGAAGAAAATGAGAAGTTGAAAATAGGAATTAATTCTGAAAATGATGTAAGTCAACAAAATGGTAATGCAGAAGTAAAACCAAAAAATAAAAAATTAACAATTGTTTTGGTTTCAGTTATTATTGTGCTATTAATTGCAATTGGCGTATGTGTAGGCTTATGGTTTGCAGGGGATACTACCAAAATTATAAATAATAAAGAGGAAGTAGTTAAAGAAGAAGAAAATACTAGTAAAAAATTAGATGAAACAAAACCTTGGGTTTATGATGCAGATTATGGAAAAGATAAAGCAGTAAAAAAAGTTGAATCATTTTCTAGTGATAAAGATTTAACAGTGCCATATATTAATATTAATTCGGAAGATGCTAATAAAGCCAACGATGAAATTAAAAATATATATGAGGAAACATATTCTAAATATGGTTCAGCACCATCATACACAATAATATATTCATCAAATTATGAATTTTATGAAAATGATAATATATTATCTATTGTATTAAGAGTTGGTGATACTGTAATAAATGGAGGAGCTGGAACATCAAAAACATATATTTATAATTTTAATTTAGACACATTAAAAAAAGCTACTCTTAAAGAAATGGCTATACTATGTGGTTTTAATTCAGAATTAGATGTTCAAAATAAAGTAAAAGAATGGGAAAAAAGACAAAATGATTTAGAAAAAGCGAATCCAGATAAAGTAGCAGCTCAAATGACAGGAGTTGTTGATGGACAATATTTTATAGATAAGGATAAAAAGTTAAAATTTATATATATGTCTTTGGCTGCTGGAAATTATTATACACCAGCTGTAGTTGAACCAAATAAAGAAATTGAAGATTTTTATGATTTTGATAATGATGATAATTCAGCAACAGGTTCGATTCAAGATTTCTCAATTATGAAAAATGCTGGTTTTGCAAATACAGTATATCAAACAGAGAAGAGGCAGGGAGAAAAGTATTATAAAGTAAGTTTTGATAGTAATTGTAATCCTACTATATATATTGAAGATGTGGGTGTACAACCATATGCAACATACAGAAAGTTTTATAATATAAAATCTGATGTAGCTGCTGGAACTACTTATATAACTTTTGATTTTAAAATATTAAATGAAACAGAAGATGGTGGAAAAGGTGAAATAAAATATAGCAATGTTGCTGACAATACATTCATTTCTATAAAATTAAATTATCCACCTACTAATGAATATGTCATGCTTCAAAAAGTAACAACATCATCAACTGCATACGATGATTATAATAAGGCAGTTAATGAAATAAAAAGCAGTATGAAAGATGAAAAGTGGTTAAAAGAAAAAGAAATGGCTGGTGGATATGAACCTTATTATAAATATAGTACTATAAAAAGTTATTTTGCTAAACTTAACAGTGTTAACAATAAACCATATTATGTGGTACTTTCTAAGGTGTTAGATTCATCATATTTACGCATAGTTTCATATGACGGAAAAGAAGTAACAGTTAATGGGCATTGTGGAGCAGACTATGGAAATGTAAAAATAGATATAAATAACAATATTGTTGAAGTAAACGCAACTACATTTGTAGCTTATTATAAAATTGTAGATGGAAGATTTGAACTTTTAGAACATGCAGATAATACCGGAGATGGTATTGATGAACATAGAACAAAGCTAGAAGAAAAATATAGAAAATCTTATAATTTTGTTGAAATAACAACTGAATTAACAGCAGGAAATATTGACAAGTATATAAAATAATAAAGGTTATATTATTATTTATCAAATAATATATTTTATGAATTAATCAATAGAAGAGATAAAAAAACAATTACAATAATAAATAAGAAGTGCGAATTTATGAGTAATGAATTAATAAAAAAACTAAAAGCAAAAGGATTTTTCGATTTGCCACCACTTAAATAAATTGAATCCTTAAAACAACATGGATTTTTCAAATTAGATATACAAAAAAGAATACAATTTTTAGAAAGAACAGGAATGTTTTATATTGATGTAAATGAAGATCCACCAACAATTCCTTAGAAAAACTTATGAAAAAGTATATGGTATTCCATTAGGATATGAAACTATAATGCATGAAGATATACCTAAATATGTTTTATCTACACCAGATTTTGAGAATATAATACAAGAAGGAAGTAATAAAATGAAACATGAAATACAAATTTTTCTCGCTTATTAATTATTTACTAAAACTTGAAATCAAGGAAAAAATTTATTATAAAAATAGTAAATTTTTTTCTTGATTTTTTAATTTTGTATTAGTAAAATATATACAAGGAGGGAGTAGTATGAGTGAAAATAATGAAACAAAAATAAATGAAAATATAGAAAATAAACAAGTTCAAGATAAAATTAAAAACAATAAAGGCAAAAAAGTAATAGTGGGAATTGCTTGTGTTGTGGTAATTGGTGGAGTAGGCTTCTTAGTAGGAGCAAATAGCAGTAAAATTTTTAAAAACCAAAGCAAGGATACTCAAACAAATAGTAACTCAAATAACAGTATAAATATAGAACAATCAAACAGCGATAAACAAGATAATAATAATTCTAATAATCAAGACAATAAAAAACAAGAATATACTCAAAATGAATTAGAACAAATGGCATTAGATTATTATGAGAAAAAAACAGGATACAGACCAGGAAAAGTAGCTTCTGAATTACAACAAGATGGAAAACTTGCAATTCAGTTATATGATGATATGGGAGGTCATAATAGTACTTCAGATTGGTATATAATTGACACAAAAACAGCACAAGGAACAGATATTTTAGAAAATCAGATTGATTTGAAAAATAAAACATTTACAATAACTAAAGGTGAAATTTCTGTAAAATATAATATTCAAATTGTAAAAAAATTGAGAAAAGGAAATGCTAAGTATTTTTACAAAAATTTTATTCCAGAAATTTCAGGAATAAATAAAACTGTTGCAACATCAATAGAAAATCAAGTTAAAAGAATTTACGATAAAACCTATAAAGAAATATTATCAAATACAGAAGATGATTATATTATGGAAATATTAGATGAAAATTCAAAATTAGAAAATTATAATATAGGTTTTAATGTAATAGCTGAACCAGAATATATCAATGATAAAATAGTAACATTTGAATACAAATTTAGAGGTAATCTAGGAGGAGTAAGCTGGGATGCTAATAGTGGCTATTCTTTTAATATTAAAACTGGTGAAGTGCTAAAATTGAAAGATATAATTACAGATGGAACTAAATATACTAAAATAGCTAAAAATAGTATAATGAATGCATTAAAAACAGATAGCAGATATGACACATTAAATAATGGGTATGAAGAAGTTGTGGATTCTACTGTTAAATTTGATGAAAATAAAGAAGTGTACTTAAGAGAAGATGGGGTAGTTTTAATTATACCTAAATATGTAATCGGCTCAGGAGCAGATGGAGAGTTTGAGTTTGTTATTACATATGATGAATTAAAAGATTGTATTGATTTAGAGAAAATATTATAAAGAGGAGTTTAAATATACTCCTCTAAAATATCCCATACATCCTCACTATAAATTTTTCTTTCAGCAGAAAATGGCATAAATGTAAAATCGCCAATAGGATTTAAATCGCTCTGAATGGCTTTTACAGCGTTATCTACTTTTGTAACAGCTATTTTATCAGCCTTATTGCAAATTACCATAAATGGCAATCCTGAGCGAATAATATAATCATACATCATTCTATCATTAGCTCCAGGCTCATGTCTAATATCAATTAACAATATAATCAAAGATATATTTTTTCTAATATGTAAATACTCATCAATAAAGCTATTAACCTTAGCCTGTTCAACTTTAGACATTTTACTATAACCATAACCAGGTAAATCAACAAAATAAAATTTATCATCCATATTATAAAAATTAATTTGTCTAGTTTTTCCAGGTTCACTGCTAGTTCTAGCCAATTTTTTTCTGTTAATCATAGTATTTATAAAAGAAGATTTTCCAACATTAGACTTGCCAACCAAAACAATTTCAGGTAACCCAGAAACAGGATACTGCTTAGGAGAAGTGGCAGAAATCTCAATTTTAGGATTTTTTATTAACATTTTTTCACCTCCAAAGAATAAAATTTTTGAAAAATATAAAAGTTTAAATTTAATACTCAACAGCCACAACTCACCAAACTACAATAAGTAAAAATATATTAAAACGTAGTGGATGCACAGCTTGGGAGCGTGAGCATTCGCACATTTTAACAACCTCAAACGACCAGTAAAGAAACGGAGTTTTAATATATTTTTACTTTAGCATTAACCTTAAATTGTGGCGTTAACCAAAGGAACCAACCTTTAATTAACAGAAATCTTATCAAGTCCACCCATATAAGGACGCAAAACTTCAGGAATAATAACACTTCCATCAGCCTGATAATTATTTTCAATTAAAGCAATAAGCATTCTAGGAGGAGCAACAACAGTATTATTTAAAGTATGAGCATAATAATTGCCTTTTTCACCCTTAATACGAATTCCAAGTCTACGAGCTTGTGCATCTGTTAAATTAGAACAACTACCAACCTCAAAATACTCTTTACGTCTAGGACTCCAAGCCTCAACATCAACACTTTTAGCCTTTAAGTCAGCTAAATCTCCACTACAACATTCCAAAGTACGAACAGGAATATCCATACTTCTAAATAATTCAACAGTATAATTCCACATTTTATCATACCATTCATAGCTTTCTTCTGGTTCGCAAACAACTATCATTTCTTGTTTTTCAAATTGATGAATTCTATAAACACCACGTTCTTCAATACCATGTGCACCTTTTTCCTTTCTAAAACAAGGAGAGTATGAAGTCATAGTATAAGGTAAATCAGCTTTTTGAAGAATTTGATCCTTAAATTTACCAATCATAGAATGTTCACTAGTTCCTATTAAATATAAATCTTCACCTTCAATTTTATACATCATAGCATCCATTTCTTCAAAACTCATAACACCAGTTACAACATCTGAACGAATCATATATGGTGGAATACAATAAGTAAAACCTTTATTAATCATAAAATCTCTAGCATAAGTTAAAACAGCAGAATGAAGTCTTGCAATATTTCCCATTAAATAATAAAAACCATTTCCAGCAACTCTACGAGCAGAATCTAAATCTAAACCATTTAAAGCTTCCATTATTTCACCATGATATGGTATTTCATAATCTGGAACTACTGGTTCACCATATTTTTTAACTTCTACATTTTTTGTGTCATTTTCACCAATAGGCACAGATTCATGCATTATATTAGGGATTTTCATCATTCTCTTTTTGATTTCCTCAGCATACTCATTTTCTAACTTTTCATTTTCTGTAAGTTGATTATTAATATCTTGAACTTGAACCTTAATTTTTTCAGCCTCATCTTTTTCACCGTTTCTCATTAAATTTCCTATTTGGCTACTTAATGAATTACGCATACTTCTAAGTTCATCACCTTTTAATTTTACCTCACGATTTTTTTTGTCAAGCTCAATAACCTCATCTACTAAAACCAATTTATGGTCTTGAAATTTTTTCTTGATATTTTCCTTTACAATATCAGGATTCTCTCTTAAAAATTTAATATCTATCATAAACTTTTCTTCCTTATATAATTATTTAGGTTTTTAAATTGGATCTACCCATAAACCAATTTATTTAAATTTATGCTTTTTAATTGTTAAATTTATATTAATACTTAATTGTAAAATTTATATTAATACTATAGATTTTATTTTTACATTTTTTACTTGAAAACATTAGTTAATATAATTCTTTTCAATTTCTTCACATAACTTAAATCTTTTCGACTGCTTTGCTATATTATCTGGTCTATCTAAAGAAATTTCAGACAAAAACATTGATTCTGGTCTTACCCAAATTTGTTTATCATCTTCACGTGAATATAAAGGTTTATAAACAACCATTTTTTCTTGAGTTTCACTATCATATGCAATATTTTCAACAAAATAGTAATTACCTTTAAAATGCCTGTAAACTTTACCAATTTTTACTTGATCCATATAAATACCATCCTTTCGTTAATAATATAAAAATTC
>ERZ808277.351-NODE-351-length-14976-cov-2.998325_pt1 | contig 14976 bp, 13 predicted proteins | sample MGYA00521240_ERZ808277 | MGnify/ENA primary metagenome ERZ808277 (study PRJEB31516, sample SAMN03275599) | gut metagenome | biome: mammalia-associated habitat; material: feces | host: Papio cynocephalus | place: Kenya | collected 2012-07-17 ... | reverse complement strand
TCACAACTTTACCTTTATATATCTTCGTTCCCGACTGAAAATCAAAGTATGCAGGAGAAGTTTCAACTTCATTTCCGCTCTCATCGGTTTCTTTTTTTGCAGGAAAGATTCTTGCAATTACCTTTCCGTCAGCTGCAAAAACGACAGGACGTTCACCGACCGAGGAAAGGCAAATGCCGCCGTCTGTGTTCTCGTTTGTGTAAACAGAGCCTTCGTGTTCCCAACCACCTTCACCGTCGTTAAGCTCGGTATTCCACTTGTACATATTGATACGACCGCCTTTTATGACAGTTCGTTCATTGTTCGATGTCGAAACAAGCTTTCCCGATACAGTGTTTCCGCTCTTATCCAAAACGTCGCATCCTTCAATTGTTCCGTCAGCGTATAACACCATAGATCCGTTCTGTGCCTTTATCTTGTTATCTTCAATAAGCCAACCGCCGATTTCACCCGAAGTAGCAGTGATCTTGCCTGTTATTTCGAGAACGCCGTTGTTATACTGGATCGCCGATTTCACCTTATTATCATCACCGTAAGCAATAAAATAAAACTCCGTAGGAGAAATTTTGCAGCAAGTCTTGATATTTCCCGCATCGTCCTTTGAAGCGAAATAAATAAGCATTTCGCTCTTCGAGAAAACAACATTGCTGTTTTCCGTGGAAGCCGAAAAAGCACCGTTTATGTTTGCCCCCTCGGCGTAAAGCTCACCGTCTGAATTTACGCTGAATTTGCCGTTTGCCGCAACTATTTCGCCGTCAGCGGTGAGAGCAAGAGCATTATTTACATTTACAATGCCGCCGTCAAGTATCTCCCAAGAGCCGATATATCCCGACTTTGCTGTTATTTCACCCTCAAATGTGCCTTTTGCCGCTTTGAGTTCGCCCGAGAAAGTACCCGTTGCCGCTTCCAAAGCTCCCTTGAACGTGCCGCTTGCACCATAAAGATCACCGCTGAAAACAATATTGCCCGTTTCGCCGTCCATATAGATTTTTACATCGTTCTGCCTGTCACGAACAACAATGCCGCCGTTGTAAACGTCAATACCGTCTATCGAAATAGCGGTCTTGCCCGTCCGTTCGTAGCCGTCAACGCCAATGACTTTAAATCCCGCTTCAAGAGCCTGATTTGTAAGCTGAACATAAGAGGTCATTGTCTGCCTTGTGCCGTCCTCGCTGTTCATCATCACATCATCCGAAGAAAGCTTTCCCATAAGATCAACGAGGTTGTTCACCTTGTCGGCACTTGTGAGCGCATACTTTATCTTTGCCGCAAAAACTTCCTTTTCATCGCCGAGGGTAACGGAAGAACAGTTCCACGGACGGAAAAATTCGTATTTCTTCTCCGTCACTCTTGCACGGTATTTGTTTTCGGAAAGGTCTTCGTCTGCAACATCGACCATATCCGAAACATCGAACGAAACGCCGCTGTTTTCAAGCAGAGGACGGTCAATAAGCGAGATTTTAAGCGTTACCTGTGGAGTTGAAAGCTTTTTAAGCTCACGTTCGCCCCAAACGATAAGATCACCGACATTTGAAATATCGTTGTTTTCGATAAGTCCGTAAAGAGGAGTGGAAGTGTAGGAATAATCTTCAAGATATTCCTTGCCGTCATTCGATGCCGCAATGTTCAAGCCGTCTTTGCCGTAAACATAAAGCCTCGTCACAATATTTTTGCTTATGTTTCGTTCAAGTCCCGTTTCGTTGAAACGAAACCGAATGCCATAGCCATTGTAAGGCTGATATATCTCTTCTGAGCGCAAATGAACTATCTTCTGCAAGCTGTCAAAAATGAGTATTCCGCCCCAAAGCGACTGAATAGCCTTTATGTTCTCCAGTATGCTCTTTTTGTCGCTTTCAAGGTCAAATTTGCCGTCAACATCTACTGTGCCGACCGTCCACCCCGAGCCATACAGCAAAGCATATAAAGCATAAGCCGCCGAACCCTTTTCGTAAGGGTTCACGATCTCCTCACCGTTCACAACGAGCGGAGCAATGCCGCCGCTTAAAATAACGACCATAGTGTTGTCAATATGGTCGTATGTCGTAGTCGAGTTGTAAGCCGTGATATAAGCCTTGCCAAGAAGATACTGACGCTCTACAAGGCTTATCTGTGCCGAATTTTTATTGCTTGTGTCCTTTTTCTCGTTGAAGCTGTCACCGTCATACAACTGTGTGTAAACCTTGCCATCCGCAACAACGAGATTTTCAGCGTTTTGAAGAAATTCGTACTTTTCCGAACTTGTAAGCATCGTGAACGAAAGAGTGCTTTCGCCGCCCTGTTTATTCTCAACAAAGCATTCGGAAATGCCGTCCCTTTCACGAAGCTTTGTGAGGACTGCACCGTCCTTGTTGGTTATGTACATCGCCTTATCCATAGCTGCCGCTCCTTTACATTACGAAATATTTATCTCTCCACCTCACGCAGCCGCACCCCTCGACCGTGTTTTCTCCAATGTGGAAAACAGGGAAGTCAAGGTAAAATGCCCCTGCAAGATATTTTTGAGTGCCGTCCGACTTTTCAAGGAATACAGTTTCCTTATCGCAGTCAATTGTAACAATATCTCCCGATTCCGTATCGATAGCGATCTGATATTCAACCCCGTTAACTTTGATAACAGGGTTGTTTTTTTCTCCCTCGAGAACAATAACGGGATAAGCCTCTCTGTCACCCTCTACAACGCAGCTGCCGTTCCCGTGAACAGCCTTTTCTTTAACGGCATATCCATACACTTCGTAGCACTTCAAGGCTATATCCAAGCCGCAGTAAGCAGGATTGCGGCTGAACGCCGAGCTTGAAAGCTTTACGCCGTATATCTTGCCCCTGAAAAGCATATAGCGAAGCTTGCGAACAGAGCGGTCTATGTGCGCCGACATCTTCCTGATCCAGTTTTCACGCTCCGCAACCGAGCTAAACTCATTCTTCATAAAAAGCACAAGGTCAAAAAGACGGTATGAATACTTCATATCGATTGGAATTTCGCCGTCAAGTCCCGTTATCTGTTCAGACGTTTCACGCAAAGAGGGTATCTCCCCGAACTTTGAAGAACGCATATTGACCGACATATCGAACGGATATATCATAACATCACCGTTTGTGTTTTCCTTGATCTCAACGTCAACTATCGTCATTTCGGAGCTTTCACAAGGCATTGCGGAAACACCCTCGCTGTTTACAGCGTAAACCCTGAAACGAACCTTTCCGTGATCGGGATATTCCGCCGCATCAAAAGTAAATTTCGTTCCCGTGCCGCTGTATAAAAGCTTGTATTCTCTCGAATTGTCAGCCTTTGCATATAACTTGTAGCTCTCTGCATTTTCAACAGCCGCCCACGAAACAACAGCCGTCTTGTCAAACATAACGGTATCGGGAACTGTTATAGCAGATATTTTTTCGGGTAATGCCATATAGACCGTCCTTTCTATGATAAAAGCGCAAGGCAGAACAAAAAACCTGCCTTGCGCCGTATTTTAAAGCTTTGTGCTTATTTTACGCAGCATTTCACGTTCAAGCGCATTCGTAACCGCTTCCATATCAGCCTTATCTTCGACCTTTTCAATGTGCTGCAAAGGTGCATAGAAATTTTGAATGGTAGGGTGGCTGTTGTCGTAGCTGCTGCTGTTGTAATTGTTAGCTGTGTTGTAGTTATTTCCTCTCGGGGAGTGGAAGAACGCAGCCGTCCTGTTTATGCTCCGCATTATCGACGGGTCAATGACAATACCCGTCTTTGGCGGCTCGAACATTTCCAGTAAATCTTCAAGCTTCTTGGTCGTCGGCGGATTTATGATAAGCTCGTTTTTGTGAAGCATAACCATTCCGTCAGCCGTAGTCTGTCCGCCTGTCGAAGCCTTGACGGGTTCTTGCTTCTTCTTTTTCTTCGTCGAACCGCTGCTTGATGAACTTCCCGAACCCGAAGAACCGCTTGACTTTCCGCTGCCGCTGTTTGAACTTCCGCCGCTCTTGCCCGAGCCATTGTTTGAAGAACTGCTTGAACCGCCGCCTTTATATTCATCTTTTGGCGTCGTTCCGCTCATTCCCTCCATAGCCGATTTGCGGGCGTTCAATTCAGTTATAAGGTAGTTCAAATGGTCGAGATCCATTTCAAACTTTTTCGTGAACTCTTCATTGAACTGTTCGTAAAGGTCAGCCGCAAACATTCCCGAGGAAGCCACCATAGCCTTATTGGAATCATTGAATATCTGCTCGATCTGTTCCCATTTTTCTTCCGCATCTTTGATAGCCTTTTCTTTTTCGTCCTCAAGGTCTTGAAGCTTCTTTTCCTGCTCATCTTCAAGGTCTTTAAGCTTTTGCTTCTGTGTCCTCTGGAAAATCTTTAGATCAGCATCTCGGGCATCTTCCATAGCCTTGACATCTTTGTCGAGCTTCGCCTTTAAAAGCTCCTGTTCGGCGTTGTAGGTGGTTTCATAGATTTCAAGCTCTGTTTCCTTGGTTTTCTGCAAAGCCGCTATCTGCTCGTCGTACATCGCCTTTACAGCTGCCGTTTTATTGTCCCGGTTCGTTTCAAGGTCGTCGATCTGATTGTCGATCTCCCTGTCCTCAACATCTCGCTTGTGTTCCTTGTCAAGGTCAGCAAGCTGCTTTTTCAGATTTTCGATGTTTTCAACAGCTTCTGTTCCTGTTCTCTGTTCCCAGTATGAGATTTGTTCAAGGAGATCATTGCGCTCTTCCTGATAATCTTCTTCGTCACGGTCAGCCTGCCGAGCTGCCTTTATCTTTTTCAAAGCATCGATACGGGCATTGTATGAGTCCTCGATACTTTGGATTTCGAGGTCACGGAGAGCTTCGAGGCTCTCTTTCTGATTATCGTAGGACTTTTCGTAAAGCTTTTTCTTTGATTCGTAAGCTTTCTTGGAAGCACTTATCTGTGCATTGAGGTTCTCTTTGAGCTTGTCTATCTCATCGCTCCAGTATTTTTTGCGTTCGTCAAGCTCATCGCTCTGCTTTTCCTTGAACATATCCATTTCATCTTCAAGGGTCTTTTTCAGAGCTTCCTTGTCTTCCTCGTACTTTTCTTTCGTCTTTTCGACATAGTCCTTTTTAGCCTGTTCAGCCGCTTTGAGCTGTTCGTCTATCTGCGACTCATAAAGTTCGTGAAGCTTATCCTCAATAGTCTTTATCTGATCTTCCGTGTAGCCTGCCGTCCTGCGAAGCTCCTCAAACTTGTCAATAAGCTCCTGCGTGTTGTAAACGCCCATTTCGCCAAGACGGTCAATGGATTCGATAAGAGCCTTGAAAGCGTTGTCAGCTTCTTTTGCCGCATCGGTAGCCTTTTTCTCGGTATCGCTGAATGATATGCCAAGATTTTTATACAAATCATCTGCAAGGTTTTCTGCATCTTCATAAGCTTTGGCAATTTCATTTATGCTGTCAACAACCGAAGTATATTCCTCGCTATTGTATTTTTTATTATACTCCTGTGCTTCATATTGACCGCCTATGCCCTCGGCTGATTTGATACGTTCTTCATTAAGCTTGGCAAGTGCGTCCTGTGCATCCGTCAAGTTTGCAATTGCTTTGATTTCTACACCATAGGCTTTTATTCTGTCAAGCAAGCCTGTCTGCAAAACCTGTGTCTGCTCTATCTGTGAAGTGCGGGCAGCAATAGCCGCCTGTGCCTGCGCATCTCTGAGTTCTTCAAGTGCAGATTGTTCTATGGTATATCCTTTCTCTGTCAAAGTAAACTGGTCTGAAAGCAAACCGTATGTGTCGCAAAGCTCCATTACCTCTTTTGCAGTCAAACCGTTGCCCTCGGCAAGAGTTTCCATATACTTATTAAGGTTTGCAATGTTGCTTTCGGAAGAGGATATTGTCTTTGAAAAATCTTCTATTTCTTCCTCAGCTTTTCCCGCCCCGTCAGCAACATTATTATATCCGCTGTATGTATCATTGAGGTACTTAACAACATCAGATGACGTTAAGCCGAATTCCTTCATTTTATTTGTTAAGTCCGAATTGGATTTAAGTATTTCGCTGAAAATGGAATCTGTGAGCGTTCCTGCTTTTGCCATACTGAGTATGGTTTGTTCCATATCTGTTGAAGATAACACTTGTGCAAAGTCACGCTCGGCATCGGTAGCTGAATAATAGGTCGTTATAAGTTCATTAACGCTGTCACGGTAATCATCTGTAAGACCTGTTTTTATAAAGATAACGTCATTCATTTTTACCTGTTCAGCATAGGTTTCAGGTAAACCATTCTGAATGATATACTCGTTTTCCTTTTGAGCTACCAAAGCTTCAACATAGGCATCAACTTTTGCCTGACATTTATCATACGCTGCTGCAACATTTTTATAAGCTTCGGAAGTTGAGAATGCTTCTGCTTCTTCGATCTTTCCCGATTCGATAAGCTTACTGTGTTCCTCGTTTAAAAGCTCCATTGCATTTTTCAAATTTGAAAAATTTTTAAGGGTATCATTAGAAAAATTAAATTCAAAACTGTTTTCATTTACAGACGTTGCGTATCCATTGCTTGATAATAACTGTGCAATATCATAATCAGCTTTTGAGGTTTGGAATGATGTTTTATCATATAATTTTTTATATTTTTCCAAATTTAGCTGACCTGCATTCATTTCCTTTTTTGCTGCATTTGCGGCATTATCCAATTCAGCCTGCTGTTCTTTTCTTTCAGTTTCGATCAATCCTTCAAGAGCCTTGGCATATTCTTCTGTTCCGAGCTTTAAGCCTTTTAAGTCATCTGTTCTGCCCTGTAAAAGCTCCCTAATCTGTTTTTGTACGTCTTTGTACTCGTTTTCCTGCTCTGTTGTGCGTTTTGTAACACCTCGAAGGTCTTCAAACTTCTGATAAAGTTCGTTAATTTCGTCGATTCGTTTCTTGGTTTCTGTTCCTGCATCAATGGCTTCCTGTCTTGCTTCGTGTATTGCCGTTGTTATCATATTAATGATTCCGATAACAGCAAAAACAGCGGATATTGCAAGTCCGATGCCACCAATAGCGGCACTTAATCCTGTCGCTGCAACGGTAGCACCCGAAGCTGCTGTTTCGACACCCCTTAGCGCATTAAAAGCATTTCCGAAAGCACCCCCAATAGCCGAAATTTCAGATGCTATTTTCTGCGATTTGATAGTTATAAGCAAACCACTAACAGTTGATAAGATCGGAATAAGCGTTTTAGTTTCCGTAGTCCACTTAACGATAGCCGTTGCAATTTCAATAGCTTCTTTCGCAAGATCAAGCATTTTTGAATCAGCCGCCGCAACCGCAAGCTCCGTAAGAGCAACAACGAGCTGTTCCGTCTTTGCTGTCAATGTTTCCATATAACGGCTGTTTTCTTCCGCAGAATGTCCCTCGGCGTTGATAAGATCACCTGAAATTTCAACTGCCTTGTTGAAGTTTTCCATTAAAGCGATGTAGTAGTTGCGCCTGAAGACACCTGCCGCCGCCTGTGCCTGCGCACGGGATTCCGCATCGTTTGCCTTGTCGGTAGCCGCTGCTGCTGCTTCCTGATACTGATTGTATTCATCGAGTGAACCCGTCGCTATTGCCCATTCCTCGGACATCATCTGCGCCGCATCGCCCGATTTAACGAGCGTGTCAAGCATTTCTTCCTGTGAAGTGTTCCATTTGTTTGACATATTCTCCAATATTGTCATCATCGGAAGAAGTTCGCCCGTTACTTCATTCTTGAATACGTCAATACCCATACTGTCAAACAGCTTCAAACTGTCGGGACGCTGTATGTAAGCTGCAATTGACTTGAACGCATTGCCGACTTCCTTGCCTGCCGCACCCGAAGCAACCTTCATAGCCGTAAGAACGCCGACTGTATCGTCAAAGCTCATTCCTGCTGTTTTCGCCATTGACGAAGCTTTCAAGAGTGCATCTGCAAGGTCTTGCGTTGTAATTGCGTTGTTATCTGCCGTGTAATTCAGCTTGTCAATGACAGTTGTGAGTTCGCTTGACTCCATCTGCCACTGATTAAGAATACCGATAAGCTCCGTCGTGCCGCTGCTCGCTTCAAGTTCAGCCGTGTTCATACCGAGAAGCAAAGCTTTTGTGTTGCTTATCGTGTCATTCATATCGTAGCCTGCCTGTGCAAAGCGTAAAGCTACATCGGAAACGTCCTCGAATGAACGACCGTATTCGTTGCCGAGGTCAAATAAAGAACCTCGGAGCGTTTCTGTTTCGGAAGCAGTCGTGTTAAGAACTCGACCGATCTCGACCATTGAATCTTCCGTTGACTTAACAGCATCATATCCTGCCTTTGCCGCCTGTTCAAGAACAGAAACAAGCTTGCTTTCAATTGTTGAAACAAGAACGCTTGTTGTATTATTCAGATCATCTGTCGCAGCACTTGTGTCTTCCAGTCCGCTTTTGTAGTCTGAAACGCTGCCTTTGGCATTTCCAAAAGAAGAGTTTAACTGTTCCAACTGCTGATCGACCTGTGAAAAACTGTTTACAGTAGCAGCATTGTTGTTCTTTATCTCGTTTTCGAGATTGCTTATCTGCCCTGCAAGACTTGCCGCCTTGTTTTCAAGCTTGTCAAGCTCTTCATCACCGTTGAAAACCGCATTGATAGTCCAGTTTCGGCTTGCGATCTCCTGCGTAACAGCGTTGAACCGCTCCTGCAATTCCTGTAACTGCTGCAATGCCTTTGTCATATCGAAGTCAAGTGAGGTGATGTGCTGTACCTGTGAAGTAACTCCGTCCGCCATTTTGAACACCCTTTCTGTATTTTAAGATTTCACGCACGCATTTTAAATGCGACCGTGCTAAAATGTTACCGCCGCATTGAGGATAGCCGCCGCAAGCCAGTAAATGACCTTTTGCCAGTCCCTGTGCTTTGCATAAACGATAGCCGCCCCGACATCAAGCAAAATAAGCAAAGCAGGGAAGAACTTCTCCGAGCTGATTATTTTCGCAACAATTTCTTTCATCATTTCCGCTCCTTTCCCGAAATTTGGGTATAAAAATAGCGCATTGGTGAGGACAATTATGTCCTTACCAAAACGCTTTTAAGCTTTATTCAATTATCATTTCCGTGACCTCACGAAAACGATCTGTTCAACACTCATTTCAACACACGCCAACACGCATTTTAACACGCAAGTGCGTTGAATTGCATATATAATAGTATAAAGCGGGCGATTTCGCTTGTTGGATTCGAGGGGAATAAAAAAAGTATTTTGAAAAACTCAAAATACTTTAGTGATTTAATTGTTATCCTTTTTACGACTTTCCGAAAACACAAAGCCTATCAACGTTGATACAACGAATTTCAGCAGCTCGATCAAACCGTTCATTAGCTCGCTTGTCTGCCATTCGAGAAGATTGCAGGCGATCGTATCGAATACAACTAAAAGTATGTAAACAACTCCGCAGCCTATCATCAGATCAAGTCCGTATTTTTTATGCCAATGCTTGTCCATTCGGTCGGCGTAATTGGCTTTGTTCTCTAATGAAGATATTTCTTTGTTTTTTAAAGCCTGCGTCCGATTTTCTGCAACGCTGAAAGCTGTTTTGATATTATTGGAAAACGGCTCGTCAACATCTTTAAATACCGCAATTGGATTTATGATATCTTCCGATTTAGAATTCTTGTTCATTTTTTATATCAGAATCCTCCAAAATATTACTGCTGTTATTTACGGCTTTAGTCCAAGCTGTGTCGGACATATGAGTAAATCTGGATAATTCAACTCCGCTGAAATTCTTGTATTTGTTCCAGATATAACTTATCGCATTTGCGGCAGGACTGCTGAATGAAAGGTCAACTATTTCAACCTCGCCGTTCGCTGAACGTGCAAACTTGTTTATTGCCGATGATTGAAATGAACTGAACTCATAGTAAATAGACGGCAGTACGGGACCGTATTTCCAAGCTTCAAACGGCTCGGAAAACAGCTTTTTGTCCGTTTCCTGCAAAGCTCTTTTGTAAACGCAATAAACTAATTTCTGTAATTTCATCGGTGTAACGGGTATGCCTTCTTCAAATGATAACATTAATATAGTATTTGCGATCGTTTGAGTTCTCAACATAACATACACCTCCAATATATATTTCCTCACTTATATTATACAACGATGTACAACAATTGTCACTACTTTTCGGCATCTTTTTTCTACACTTTGTTGATTATACTGCATTATATACAGCTTTTTTGTTTATTATAACTATATTGTAAAGCAAAAGCACCCCAAAAAGAGGTGCTTTTAAAGTTATTCCGCTTTGATAATATATTTCGCCATATATTTCCGCACAATTCCGTCAAATATGGCTTTCAGCTTGTCATCTCGGGAAATAATATCGATTTTTGATATTGCCTGACGTTCGGCGTATGTAGCTCCTGCTTTTTCCATTCGTCCCCTTAACCTTGACTGCCTTGCCGTCAGGTCACAATGGGCGGATTTTTCAAGCTCATCATAAAGCTTGCGCCTGAATACACCGTAATTGAGATTGTATTCCTCGATCATTCGGTTTATTATGCGGTTGGTTTCGTCCTTCCAGTTCTCCGAAGTCGGAGCGGTGAAAACATCGAGCGCATTGTCAAGCTTTTCCGAAACAGCCTTTGTTTCGCTTTCTGCGGCAGCTATCCTGCGTTCAAGCTCAACGTTGTTCTGTGCTATCTTCAAAATAAGCTCGCTCTGCGACATCTGCGGAACTCCGTAGCCGCCCGTTTTTCTTATTGAGGGTATGACCTCCGAGGTTATCCACTTCTTGAACTTTCTTGCTCCGGGAAGCTCGCTTAATATGATAAGAGAGTATAAACCGCTTTCGTTGATAAGCTTTGTCTGCTGAACACAACCTCTTCCGTCGAGGACTCCCCAAATCAGGGAGTCCTCTTTATCAACGTGTTTATCTATCGCACCAAGCGGCTTGGAATATCCGAGCGCAAGAGCAACGTCCTTTCCGACAAACCATTCTTCGCCATCCTTTTCAATACACCTTACCGAACCAAACTCGGGGTTTGAGAATATCTGTAAATCGTTCATAATGTCACCGCCTTACAATATCTCACGGAGCTTGTTGTTTAAAGCCGCAAGTTTATAGTATTTATCATAAAGGGTTTTTACACTTTGAGAAATATGTGCTGACATTATTAATGTCATTATCCCCGAAACGGCAAGAGCAATACTCAAATAATGTGGTGATCTCTGCCTGTAAACTTCTTCGATAACGCAGGAAGCGAACAACTTTGCTTCGGCTTCGTTTGAATCGACGACCATTGCAGCGTTTTTCAGATGTCCGAGGTAGACGTGCGCCAGTTCGTGAAGCATCAAAGATGCCGCTATCTCGTTCGGCAGGTCGGGGTGAATGAATATGTACCTAACATCACCGTCAGCAAAGCAGAACGCCGAATTTGCTTGATAAACTTCAACAACGTTCAGCTCTATCAAAACCAAATCGTCCAAGCCATACGGACTGTAAACCTTGTAGCCGAGCTTTACAGCTACTTTTTGCAGCTCCTCAAACGAAATAACCGTTGAAGAATTTAAACCATATTCTTTGATAAACGCTTTTGCTTTTGATTTAATGTCCATAATAAAAATTCCTTCATAAAATCATTGACAAGAGGTCTCTATCTGTGGTACAATGTATTTGACAGAGAGATCTGTCGGGATATAACACATTCCGTGCATTTGCAGTTGGGCGGTTTGTGTTATTTTTTTTCTACAATAAGCTTGATGCCCTCACGAACAACATCTGTTCGTGTTTTGTTGTTGTCTTTGCAGTATTTGATAAGCTTTTCGTTTGTTTCCGCATCAATTCTTGCTTTGACTTCAACTGTTAATGGGTTTTCGGCTTTTGGTCTGCCTGTGCGTGGGCTCATTTCATCACCTTACTTTCTGTGCCACAATTATATTATAGTTTATGTGCCACAATAATTCAATAAGCAAATGTAACAAAAATGATTAACATAATTTATACATCGTACACAAATAGAAAACTTCCTGCGTTTTCTTGACATCTCACAGAGGAAGTGTTATAATAGATTTAACAAATCCTCTGTGATTTGGGTTTTTATGTAGTCGTCGGCTCGTGGTAGGGAGGACGGCTACTTTTATTTTTTTATCTCGCATTCCAACTTTTTTATTCCTCGGCGAACAGCTTCCATTTGAGGAATGTTCTCTTGCTTACAATAATCATCAAGAATTTTTTTGCTTTCTTCATCAATTCTTGTAGTGATTTTGTACGGCTTTGGATTTTGGGTTGGTCTGCCAGTTCTCGGGGACATTGTATCACCTCACTTTTGACTGTCTTAATTATAGATTAATGACAGTCAAAAGTCAATATGTAAAATGTAACAAACTTGCATTGAATTTAATGTCATATATGACAAATATGTCAGCAATTTGTTGTTTTGTACGTCATTATGTGGTATTATGTATAAAACTAAAAGGGGTGTTTATTATGCGTAAAATCCTGCTTATTTTGTTAGCCTGTATGATTTTACTTTGCTCGTGTAAATACAATTATATCGGAGAGCTACCCGACGGCATCACTCAGAAAACTATGTTTTCTGATGTAATTGACAAATTAGGCGAAAGCAACTATACAGATACAAGACCTGTTGAAGATGCAAAAATGCTCGTTTATGATTATGAAACACAATATGGCAAGTGCCTTTTAGAGTTCATATTTGACAAAAAAACAAATAAATTGGGTTGTGTCAGCTATATTTATTACGGCGATCAGAAAGAAATGATACAACTTTTAAATTTGATTTCCGATGATATGAAAGGAAAATACGGTAATTATTATAATAAGCTCACAAGCTTAGATGATACTGCCGATATTTATAAAGAAGATCACGACTATGATTTTGTCTATGTATCTTATACTTGGCACGATGAAAGTATTTATGATGACCTTTACATATTATATACTCATCAATTTAATCATAACAGACTACCCATAAAAGAACTTCCATCTTGCGAAACAACCGTGCAAATTGATGTGATTCTTTGACTATAAGTCACAGTTTATACATTAAAATTAACGAGATAACAGTATTATATCTTATAGTAAATTAATTAAGGGGGAATCCTTATGTTATGCGAATATTGCCACCAACCCATTCCAAAGGATATGCTCTATTGCCCGCATTGCGGGGCGGCAAATCCTGATTATGATAAAGAAAATATTTCAGACAACGATAGTATCATTGTGAACAATGTTATTGTTGTTCCCTCAAAAAAAGCGCAGGAAACAGTAAAACCCTACTCTTCAACCACCAACAAATGTGCAGGCGCAATAAAGCAAACGATTTTTTGTACAATTATCGTTTCGCTGATTTTGGCGGCAGTCTATACCACAAGCCTAAACCACGATGTTGATTTTTGGACTATTTTTCTGTTTATGTTTATAGGCGATTTCTTTCTGAATCTGCTTATAACATTTGCCGCAAAGGATCTCGGTGCCTCTAAACTTTTGCCTGCTATAATGTGCATAGTTACTGTTATTATCGGTTGTATTGCAATAAATGGTCAAACCGATTCAGTAAACGAGAGCTACAGCAAAACCCACGACTTTTCCAATTTTTCATCTAAAAGTCAGAGTTCATCTGAAAGCCGCAGCAAATCTCAATATTCTGCAAAAGATACCAAAACAACAGTCAAATACGAAACATTACCCGATAAACCCCAAGACGGAATGACATTTGCCCAACTGAAAAAGCAGAAATGGGGATATAAATTCCTTTATTCAAAATGCCGTGATTTTGACAGTTTGCGTCCCAATTGCAGATATTATGAAGTAGTATGGTATAATAGTAATTTGGAACGGATAGGTGATGGCATATTATGTTGCCAAGACGAGGACGATGATACTGCCATTCTTGCAAAATTCAGAGACTATACCGAATAATCACCTCAACATCTCATTCAATCTCCCATAAAACATATCATCAGATTCACCGCAATTATCATTCGGCACGGAATAATCTCTTTCCGTGCCGTTTTTTCTGTCCTCTTCATCGTCACGGTCGGGGTTTCCTCCTGCTTCAATAATGCGAATACGGGTAATCTCGCTGCTCATAGCTTCAAGATACGGCAAAGAGTGAGAGAATATTTCTTCTCGGGTCATACTTCGTCCTTTTATCAATCCTGCAAAGAACGCCGCCCAACTTTCACCCTTATCATCGTCACAGCTGCCGCCGTCATTAATCAGCTGTGACTTGTCTACCCCGAGATTCCTGCGAACCTCTTTATGAGCAGAACAAGATCGTCAACAGTAAAGCCGTCATTTTCAAGACTGTCAAGCGTTACAGCTTCGCCGCCCGAACCCGTGACGTACTTGCCGACAATATCAGCCAAAGCCGACTTGCGGTTCTCATCTCTCATTGCCGCCATACAGCTTAATCGGGGATTGCCGCCCAAAATAAGAACAGGAACGCCGACGGAATCAATTTTTTTTGTGAATTCGCTGTCGGGTGACATTACTTCCCTGAATGTTGCAGGCTTGACATAATATATTTTACCGTTCGATGCCGTGAACGTGTACAGTTCAAACAGCAGTTCACGTTCATCTGACGGATTGTTTTCTTTATTCATAGGAACTCCTTTAAAAAATGTCCCCTCACAAGTTCGCCTGTGAGGGGATATGTCTTGTTGTGTGCCTGTTAAAGGCTGTGTACATCTGTTTATGACAAGTCAGTTATGACTTTGTTACCGTTACAGTATAGGTCTTGACAGCAGAGCCGTTCGTTACCTTGACGGTTACGGTGTTTTCACCCTCGCTCCAAGTAGCGGTTGAACCGCTTGCAACAACAGTCGCACCGTTCTTGATCTCAACAGTCGCATTGCCGTCAGTCGCAGTTGCCGTGATCTTGTTTGTGGAATCGGTAGTAGTTGTAGTGTACTCCGTTGTTCCGGCAGAGAATGTCGGTGAAAGTGTGAGATTGCCGATAGTGAGTGCCGAAAGTGTTGCATCAGCCGTTGTATCATCAGCCGAACGCTCGGACTTTTCAGCAGATACCCAGTCGATAGCATTTT
>ERZ808277.350-NODE-350-length-14990-cov-4.876799_pt1 | contig 14990 bp, 9 predicted proteins | sample MGYA00521240_ERZ808277 | MGnify/ENA primary metagenome ERZ808277 (study PRJEB31516, sample SAMN03275599) | gut metagenome | biome: mammalia-associated habitat; material: feces | host: Papio cynocephalus | place: Kenya | collected 2012-07-17 ... | reverse complement strand
CAGCCTGCCATTGCAGGACTTGCACTTTTGCCATTGCCGGACGTGAAAATTAAGTGTCATTGCCGTGCAGCGACACGGCAATCTTCCGTGTCATTTCCAGTCATAACCCCGCGGCATTTGCGGAACAAAACTGCGATTTGTGATACACTTACTGCGAATCGCTCAAATCTTCAAAATCAAAGAAGGTAAAAAAAATGCCGGCAGGAAAAATTTTTCAAAAAATATTCATCTGGTGCAAAAAGGAAATCGTCTTTTGCGTCACGTTTTTGCTCGCGCTCATCTCAACTTTTTTTGTAAAGCCGGATGCAAAATACATTTCTTACATCGACTTCGGAACGCTTCTGACTCTTTTCTCGCTCATGGCGGTTGTCGCAGGCTGGAGGCGGACAGGACTTTTCGACGCTCTTGGAAAAACCGTATGCCGCAAAGTTCACGGTCAGCGCGCTCTTTGCCTTACGCTTGTTCTGCTCTGCTTTTTTACAAGCATGATTATCACAAACGACGTTGCTCTCCTTACGTTTGTTCCGTTCGCAGTTGTCATTCTTTCAAAAACGAGCGGTTTTCTTCTATTATACACCGTTGTTCTTCAGACTCTTGCGGCGAACCTCGGAAGCATGGTTACGCCAATTGGAAATCCGCAGAATATTTTTTTGTTTTCAAAAATGCAGCTCGGCACAGTTCGCTTTATGAAAATTCTTTTTCCGTACACACTGCTTTCCCTCGCGCTTCTGATTCTTTCAACCCTGATAATAAAAAATGAAGAAATGCAGATTGAGCGGCAGGAAAACGAAACCGGCAAATCAGGCTGCAAAGGAAAAAACATTTTATACACGGTGCTTTTTATTCTGTGTCTTCTTTCGGTCGTGAACGTGATTCCAAAATGGGCGGCGGCAGTTCTTGTCGCGCTTTGCGTTCTTGTTTCAGACCGGAAAATTTTTTGCAACATCGATTTTATGCTGCTTCTTACATTCACGGCGTTTTTTATTTTTACCGGAAACATCGCGCGGCTTGAAAGCGTGGACAGTTTTCTAAAGAGGATAACAGGCGGAAATGAATTTGCCGTAAGCCTTGCGTTCAGCCAGGTGATAAGCAATGTTCCCGCAACGCTTTTGCTACATCCGTTCGCGCAGGACACAAAGGAGCTTCTGCTTGGCGTGGACATCGGCGGACTTGGAACACCGGTTGCATCCCTTGCAAGCCTCATAAGCCTGAAGCTCTACACGCAGGAAAAAGGCGGAACCGCAAAATTCCTTGCAGTCTTTACACTGATGAACATTATTTTTCTTGCCGCCCTGTGCGCAATGAAGGTGGTTTTGCAGGGACTTTAGCTTCTGGGCGTGCCGGCAGCAAGCTTCCGTCGGCTGTTCCGCACTTCGCTCACGCTCATCCGCTTCACTCACTTCGTTCGCTCCAGTGGACTGCTTCGCAGGTGCTCCATAGCCTCACGCATTAAGAAAAAAGGGAATGACATTTAAAGTTTGTCATTTCCGTGCCACTCTGTCATCCCTCCGGCTCGACCAAAGAATCTTTTAAAAGCACACAAATTCCTGCAAAATTTCCCACTTTTTTTGTCATTTGCCGTGTTTTTTATTTTTCTGTACGTTATAATAGTAGGAATAACAAATTATTCTACATTTTAAGGTTTTTACAGGAAAAAGAAATGAAAATTCATAACAGGTTCTTTACCCCCCCCCACCTAATTTTTACGTTGCTTTTAGCATTATCAGCAGTGATTGCAGGCTGTAAGATTGACAGCGATTCAACAACGGAATACACGCTCACTTTCAATTCAAACGGCGGAAGCGGCGAGATGAAAGCCCAAACCGCAGAAGAGGGAACGGAAATCACCATTGCGCAAAACGCGTTCACCTACGACGGCTACGACTTTACCGGCTGGAACACTGCCACCGACGGAAGCGGCACAAGTTACAAAGCAGGCGCAAAGCTCACGCTGACCGCCGACATCACGCTTTACGCCCAGTGGGAAAAAATTATTTTCTGCACTATCAAGTTTGACGCAAACGGCGGCGAAGGAAAAGTTCCGGACGACATCACTATAGCTTCCGGCAAACAGACTACGCTTCCTGCGGTGGAGCTTACAAAAGACGGCTACATCTTTGCAGGCTGGAACACCGCCACAGACGGAAGCGGCGCAAACTATGAAGACAAGGCATCAATCACGCCAAACGCCAGCATCACGCTCTACGCAAAATGGGCAATATCGGCAGCCTCTGTTTCCAGCACAATCAAAAGTCTTTCTGCTGACGGCGTTGTGCATACAGTCGCCCTTGCCGGTCTGATTACAAAAGATGTAATCACAATGATTCGCGATACACTTGCTGAAAATCCCGATATAAAAGTGAACCTTGACCTTAGCGCGACAACGGGGCTTACAGAAATTCCGGACAACGCATTCTATTTTTATAGCTATAATGAATCTGATGGCTCTGAGACTGCGATTATATGCGCCAACCTTGTTGGAATAGTGCTGCCAAAAAATATCACTTCAATCGGATATTACGCATTTGGCTTTACAGGTATTTCAGAAATTATTATACCAGACAGTGTAACTAAAATTGGAGAAGGTGCTTTTTCTGACACAAAACTTACTCAAATCACCATACCAGAAAGTGTGACGGAAATCGGGGGATACGCTTTTAGATACACAGATATTTCCGAAGTTGTCATACCGAGCGGTGTCACTAAGATTGAGAATGGTGTTTTCATGGAAACAAAACTTAAAGAAATAACCATTCCTGACACTGTAAAGGAAATAGGTGATTATGCATTCAGCTTAAGCAGTCTTACAACCGTAAAGCTTGGAAGCGGAGTCGAGCATATAGGTGAAGATGCTTTCTGCCGCTGTGACTCCCTTACAAAAGTAACTGTTCCGGGTAACGTAAAGACAGTCGGATACTGTGCTTTCTACAGTTGCAAGAACCTTGAGGAGGTTGTGCTTGAGGAAGGCGTGCAGACTATAGGAGATATGGCGTTTAATAGCTGTAAAAAGCTTGCGACAGTAACAATTCCAAAAAGCATTACATCAATTGAAAAAGATGCGTTCTACAACTGTTCGGGTATTACACGCGTGAACTACAACGGCACAAAAAGAGAATGGGCAGCCCTTCTTTCATCAGAAAAAATCGGAGCTTCGAACAAAAATCTGACCAACGGACCGGTCTATTGCACCGACGGCGTTTTATACTCCGCCTCTGCTGTTCCGGACGCGATTAAGAGCGTTTCTGCAGACGGCAATATGCACACATTGGAATTTGCAGGACCATTTCCGTCGCTTGGCGTCACGTTTGAAAATATAAAAGCTGCTCTTGAAGAAAACTCCGGTGCAAAAATCTGTTTCGACATGAGCTTAACGACCGGTATGGATATGAACCTCATGCAATCTTACGGCAATAGTTCTTCCCTTGTGGGATTTGTGCTGCCTGAAGATTGCACTATTATTTGCGATTACGCTTTTGGGGATTGGGCATACCTTGAAAGTGTTGTAATTGGTAACAAGGTTACAGCTATCGGCGGTAGCGCATTCAGTGGCTGCAGCAGCCTGAAAAGCATTGTAATCCCTGACACTGTAACTGAAATCGGCAGCTACGCTTTTTATTGTTCAGGGCTTGAGAGCGTTGTTATTGGAAAGGGTGTCGTAACTATAGGTGAAATGGCTTTTTCTGAGTGTGCCTCCCTTGCAAAAGTGACTGTTCCGGGCAATGTAAAGACAATCGGAAATATGGCTTTTTATTACTGCAATAATCTTGAGGAGATTGTGCTTGAGGAAGGTGTTGAATATATCAATAAAGATTCATTTAACTCTTGCGAAAAACTCAAAACTGTTACGATTCCAAAAAGTGTGCAACAGATTGGGGAAAGTGCGTTCAATTATTGTACAGGAATTACAAGCGTAACCTACGGCGGAACAAAGGCAGAGTGGAAGGCCTTTATTGCGGATACAGAAAGATTCGGCAGCAACAATGAATGTCTCACAAACGTTTCAATAAAGTGTTCAGACGGCACTATTACAAATATTCCTGATATAATCAAAAATCTTCCGGAAGGCACACACACGGTTACCGTAACCGACGAAATAACAGAGGAAGATTTAAAGAATATAGCGTATGCAATAATCTATAAGACAGAAGCAAATGTTGTCCTTGACATGTCTAGCGCAACAGGACTTACAAGGATACCGGATAGCATGTTTAGAAGTGCAGATAAACTTGTTGAAATCATGCTGCCGCAGGGCATCACCTCAATTGGAGAAGGGGCGTTTATGCAGTCAGTACTTTCTGAAATTGTCCTGCCGGACAGCCTTACAGAAATTTGTGATGGCGCTTTTTACGAGTGCACCAGTCTTACAAGCGTAATAATTCCGAACGGTGTAACAACTATAGGTAAAGAGGCTTTTAAGAAATGTTCCTCATTAAAGACCATGACAATTCCTGCTAGTGTTACAAGTATAGGCAACAATGCTGTAACAGGTGATAATGATAATGTGATAGAAGGTTTTGAAGTAACCTACAAGGGAACAATAGCGCAGTGGAAAACAGTTAGAGAAAAATTTACTAATCTTGGAACCAAGTCCACACTCAGCAATGCCATAGTCCGCTGCACCGATGGAATTTTCTGCACCGTAGACAATGCACCTTCCGTAATCAGTGCGCTTCCGGAAGGCACGCACACTTTAACGGTTACAGACGATACTCTGGTTGATTCTGATTATACTGCTACAGGAGAGGCAATCAGAAACAATCCGAATGTAAAAATCAAACTTGACATGGATTGGAGTAGGCGCTACCCAAGTAACGATGCAACATTTAAAGACTGCACGAACCTTATAAGCATTATTCTGTCAGACAAAAGTATAGGAGAATCTGAATTTGCAGGCTGTACAGGATTGACTTCCGTATATATTTCTGAAAATGTAACATATATAGATAAAAATGCCTTTTCCGGTTGCACAGAACTGGCTTCTGTATCTATTCCTGCATCTGTAACGGATATTGGGCAAAGTGCCTTTGAAAACTGTGCAAAACTGACATCTATCTCTATTCCTGAAAAGGTTACATCTATAGACCCAATGATTTTCAAGGACTGTACGGTTCTCGAAAGCGTTTCTATTCCTGAAGGTATCAAAAACATATATAAAGAAGCATTCGCAAACTGCACAAGCTTAAAGGAAATCACGATTCCGGCACATCTTGAGCTATTCGTGACTTCCGCATTTGACGGCTGCACATCATTGAAAACCGTAACTTACGGCAGGGACGGTCTTGTCCTTGATTGTGGTGGCGACACTGAACCGTATATTGTATCAAGTAAAATAGCATACTTGATTAAATCTCTTGGCAATGACGGATGCACGGTCAAATTCAGGGGAACGGCTGACGGAACTACAGTCAAATGCATAGGCGCAGGACTAAAAAATAACACGACCGGCGCAAAATTCAACATAGACATTACCGGACTGGCAGGCCTTACCGATATACCTACCCTTGCGCTCAGAAACTGCACTGCTCTTGAAAGCATTGCGCTTCCTGCAACCATAACTTCGATAGGAGACTCCGCATTTGACGGCTGCACAAACCTTACCACAGTGTACTATGCCGGCACAAAGGCAGAGTGGGAGGCGGTTACCATCGGCGAGGAGAACGCATCGCTTAGCAGCGCGACAATCCGCTGCTCGGATGGGGATATAACACCAAGCGGCAACTAGGTCTTATTCTGCTTGTCATTGCCGGACTTGATACTTTGTCATCCTCCGGCTTGCCCTTTCGTGTCATTGGGGATGTCCCAAAAGTATCTTTTCTGTCATTTTCGGGCTTGACCCGATGATCTCTTTTGGAGCAAGAATACAATCATAAGTTGCAAAAGCTGAAGCTTTCGACTAAAATGGAGTGTCACTCCAGATTAGTCGAGGTTTTTATGTTTGTCAAACGGGCGGTTTATTCATACATTTTGAAAATGAAAGGGCAGTTCAAGGTTCTGCTGATTACAGGTTCACGTCAGGTCGGAAAATCAACGCTTTTAAAGAAAATGTTTCTTCCCGAATACGAATATGCCGTGCTTGACGATTTTTTTGAGCTTGAGATGGCGCTGAATGATCCGGCTCTGTTTTTTAAGAATCATTCTTTTCCGCTGATTATTGACGAGGTTCAGCGTGCGCCGAATATTTTTCTTCAAGTTAAGCTTCTTGCGGACAGTTCCGGCAAAAACGGGCAGATTATCCTCACAGGCTCGCAGTCTTATCATCTGCTGAGAAACGCGTCGGATTCATTGGTCGGCCGTGTATGTATAATCGACATGGCGGCTCTTTCAATGCGTGAAAAAATGGGAATTGACTTCAATAAAGAGTTTCTTCCGGCTTCCGAATACATAAATTCCAGAGTGGCCGAACTTAAAAAATACGACAACATCTGGACGCACATTTTCAGGGGCAGTATGCCGGAAATGCACGACGGCACAAAGGACTGGGAGTCATTTTACCGCTCATACATACGGACTTATCTTGACCGTGACGTTGCGGAACTCATAAATGCAAAAAATCTGGTCAAATTCAACAGCTTTATGCAGTGTCTGGCGGCAAGAACAGGCGAGCTTGTGAACGCGGAATCCATTGCAAGAGATGTAGGAGTTTCAAGCAAAACGATTCAGGAGTGGACGAGCATCCTTGAGTCTTCCGGCATAATCAGAATGATTCATCCGTACAGCAGGAACATAAACAGCAGGGCGGTAAAAACGCCGAAAGTCTATTTTATGGACACAGGCATGGTCTGCTATCTTGTGGGCTGGACTTCGGCGCAGGTCGCAATGAACGGAGCTATGTCCGGAGCTCTGTTTGAAACTTTTGTTGTAAGCGAAATCATAAAATCCTATTACAATGCCGGACACGACACTCAGAAAATTTACTTCTACAGGGACAAGGACAAAAAGGAAATCGACCTTCTGATAGAAAAAGACAACGTACTTTACCCGGTTGAAATCAAAAAATCCTCACGACCAGACATCAGCATGGCAAAAAACTTTTCCGTGCTTTCAAAAGTTGCGGACAGACAAATCGGGGGCGGCTGCATAATCTGCCAGTGCGACAGAAAAATCATTCTCAGCGATTCCGTTACGGCGCTTCCTGTTGAATTCGTGTAGCTAACGTTCGTTGCCGTACCTTGCCCCCTTTGTTATTATCGGGCTTAGCTGAATGTCATTCTCCGGCTTGACCGGAGAATCTCCAGCCTGTCATTGTCGCGCACCGACACGGCAATCTCACGCAACAGATCTCCGGGTCAAGCCCGAAGATGACATAAAAAAGCGACTGTCATTGTCGCGCTTGATTTTTCTGTCATTGTCGCGCTTGACGCGACAATCTCTTGTGTTGTCAAAGATTCCCTTGTCAAGCAAGGGAATGACATTAAAATCATACAAATTCCTGCAAAATTTCCCGCTTTTTTTGTCATTTGCCGTGTTTTTTATTTTTCCGTGCGGTATAATAGCAAGATAACAAATTATTCAATATTTTCAATGGAGAAAGCGATGAAAATCAACCACAGATTCTTTACCCCCCCCCACCTAATTTTTACACTGCTTTTAGCTTTAGCGTTTTTTACAGGCTGCCAAGTTGACAGCAATGAAGATGAAAAAGCAACTTACACTGTAACTTACAATGCCAACGGCGGAAGCGGCGAGATGAAAGCCCTTACCGCAGAAGAGGGTACGGAAATCACCCTTACAGCGAACGCATTCACCAGAGAAGGCTATACATTCTCCGGCTGGAACACGGCAGCGGATGGAAAGGGCAAAGACTACGCGGACAAATCAACAATCAAACTGACTGCGGAGACGACCTTTTACGCAAAGTGGAATCCCAACGCATACAAGGTGATGTTCTGCGATGACAGCGGAAATGCCGATGATGCAATTATCGAAACAACCTACGACACCGAATTTGCACTGCCCGAAACCACAACCATGTCTAAAACCGGCTACAATTTTTACGGCTGGAATACAGAGCCTGACGGAAGCGGAAAAAACTTCAAGCCGGGAGAGAAAGTAAAAAATCTTACTACGGAAGCTGGCACTGTTACTCTTTATGTGTGCTGGCTGGAAAAAGGCGCGCATACAATCACTTATGTCCTGAACGACGGAATAAACGACGAAAGCAATCCGGAAATATTTTTAGAACGCAATGCTGTCGAACTAAAAGAGCCGAGCCGCACATTCTATGAATTCGCGGGCTGGTACGACAACGCGGATTTTTCTGGCGAAAAACTGACCGGCTGGAATGCGGGCGAAAAAACAGGCGACATCACGCTTTACGCAAAATGGACGATAACAGCAGACAGCGTTTCCGAAGCAATCAAAAACATTCCTGCTGACGGCAATGTGCATACAGTCGTTCTTGCCGGTGAAATTTCAGAAGATATAATCACGGCAATCCGCAAAGCACTAATTGCAAAGCCTGAAATAAAAGTGAATCTTGACCTGAGCGGCACGACCGGGCTTACAGAAATTCCTGCTTGGGCTTTCTTTGATGAGGATGAATGGACTGCATGTGAGGCTCTTGCTGGAATCGTGCTGCCGGAAGGTATGGAATCTATCAATGAATATGCATTCTTTTTCTGTCCGAATCTAACCGACATTGTAATTCCGGACAGTGTAAAGACAATAGGTAAGCAGGCATTCAATCAAAGTGGTCTTACAAGCATAAAATTCGGAAGCGGACTTGAATCAATAGGCAGATTTGCTTTCCAAGCGTGCAATCTTACAAAGATAACCGTTCCGGGCAATGTCAAGACAATTATACATGGGGCTTTCGATGCCTGTGTTAATCTTGAGGAAGCCGTGCTGGAGGAAGGAGTGCAGACTATAGGAGAGGTTGCTTTCGCCAGCTGCGAAAAACTTTCGGCAGTAACAATTCCAAAAAGCGTAACATCTATTGGGAATAGCGCATTTTCATTTGGTAGCGGTAACTCTTTGCAGACTGTGAACTACGGCGGCACAATGGCGGAATGGAACGCACTCAAGGCGAGTATCGGCACTTCAAATGATGTCCTTCTGAACGCCGCAATCATCTGTACCGACGGCTCACTTAACACGGACGCTGTTTCCGTAATCAACCGGCTTGGGGAAGGCGAGCATACGGTTACCGTTACCGGCGAGGTTTCTGCGGAATATCTTGCGGAAATAGCAGAAGCAATCAAAGAGAAAGACTACAGAGATACAAAAATCATCCTTGACATGAGCGGCACAACAGGGCTTGAGTCGATTCCTGAAATGACTTTCTACAATAACTTTGGGCTTGTTGAAATTGTTCTGCCGCAGAGCGTCACCTCGATAAAAAAAGATGCTTTTATGTCATGTATAGAACTTAAAAGTGTAAAAATCGGCAGAGGAGTTACAAAGATAGGTGATTCGGCGTTCATGGCTTGCACCAGCCTTACAAGCATAGAGATACCGGACAACGTCACTTCTGTTGGTGAGTACATCTTTCAAAGTTGTGAATCCCTAAAGGAGGTAACAATTGGAAAAGGTCTTGCTTCTATAAGTAGTTCTATGTTCTTTCTTTGCTCCGCTTTGGAGAAGATTGTGATTCCTGCGGAAGTCAAATCTATCGAAGATTATGCATTTGGCGACTGCACAAGCCTTGCCGATGTGTGCTACGGCGGAACAGTCGCAGAATGGAACGCACTCAAGAATGATGGAAAAATAGACAGCACTGGCAACGACGCTCTGTTAAATGCGACAATCCATTGTACCGACGGAATTGCTATCACCGCCGACAAAGCGGCAGAGTTAATCACAAGCCTTGAATCAGGTGAATACAACATCGCAGTGAGCGGAGAAATAACAGACGTATCTGCGATTAAGACTGCACTGCAAACCAACGAAAATGCAAAAGTCGGCCTTGATTTGAGCCAAACAACAGGATTGATTGCCATCAGTAATATTGCGTTCAATGATTGCAGCAGTTTAACGAGTGTGAATATTCCAAACAGCGTTACTTCTATCGGTAATTCTGCGTTCAATGGCTGTAGCAACTTAGCAAGCGTAAACATTCCAGATAGTGTTACTTCCATTGGAAACTTTGCGTTCAACAACTGCAGCAGTTTAACAACTGTAACAATTCTTGAAGGTGTTACTTCTATTGGCGAGTATGCATTCTATGGCTGTAGCAACTTAGCAAGCATAAGCATTCCAGATAGCGTTAATTCCATTGGATACGCTGCGTTCACTCGATGCAGCAGCTTAACAAGTGTGAACATTCCAGACGGTGTTACTTCTATTGCTAACACTACATTCCATAGTTGCAGCAGTCTAACAAGTGTTAACATTCCGGATAGCGTTACTTCTATTGGTGATTCTGCGTTTGGTGAGTGCGAGAGTTTGACAAGCATAAACATTCCTAACAGTGTTACTTCTATAGATAGATGTGCGTTTAGGAATTGTAGCAATTTAACAACTATAGTAATTCCAGATAGTGTTGATTTTATCGGTGAAAGAGTCTTCGAAGGCTGCACAAACTTAACAGAATTAACAGTATCTGAAGGTAATCAAAAATATGAAAGTTATGAAAATTGCATCTATACAAAAACAGAAAAAACTTTAACTGCGGTTGCCACAGGCTTAACAAGTATAAAATTTCTTGACGGTGTTACTTCTATCGGTGAGGTGGCGTTCTATAGTTGCAAAAACTTAGCAAGCATAACAATTCCTAACAGTGTTACTTCCATAATAGATTATGCATTCAGTTATTGCAGCAACTTAACAAGTGTAACAATTCCAGACAGTGTTACTTCTATCGGTAAAGGTGTGTTCATGTATAGCGGCTTAAAAAGCATAACAATCCCTGATAGCATTACTTCTATTGATAAAGACGTATTTTCTCGTTGCAGCTTAACAGAAGTAACCTACAAAGGCACAAAAGCGCAGTGGGAGGCATTTGGCGTTAACAAAGGAAGCATCACAATCCACTGCTCCGACGGCGACATATAGCAGCTAGCCTCTGTCATTGCCGGGCATAGACCCGGCAATCTTTTGTGTGAACAGAGATTCCTGACCGAGTTTGCTACGCAAACATCGGAGTGTCGTGGCAGGGCAATGACAGCCGGGTTTTATCTCTTCCTGACCGGATGCCTGATTACAGTTTTCAATTTATCCGCGGAGGTTTTTCTCGGATCGGAAAGATAGATTTCGTGGTGGAAGCGGTTTTTGCCAAAGTCGTTTTCGTAGCCGTTCTGCGCCAGAAATGAATCCATCAGCGCAATTGTCGCAGGCTCGTCATCGTAGCTTCCTGTGTGCATAATCTGGACGCAAATCCCCTCGTCAACCGTAAGATATTCCGCAGCCGAGCAGTCGAGGTTTTTCTTGCGGCTCGCAGTTTCCACCGCCCAGTCAAAATTTTCCTTCGTGACAAAATCAGGCTGCCTGATGAGCGAAATCCAGTTGAAATTCTCCTTCCGAGAATAGTCCACGCCGCTCCTTCCGTCCTGCCACCAGAAGCCTTCAAGCGGAGGCACAACATATTCAAAAAATCCGTCAATTCTGTAGTCGCTCTTGTAGCTCATCTTGAGCGTGTAGGACACGGCATACAAAACGCCGATTGCCTCTTTGTACGCGCCGCCTTCCTCGTTCGGGTTTCCCTTGCCGCGGACCGCAACATAATTCATGCGCGGAACATTCACGATTTCCGGCTTGCCCTTCGGAAGATAAAATTCCTTGTATTCCTTTTTGAAGTCAAAAGGCATTGTTTTCTCCCATAAAAAGTCAAGAGTAAAACTTCTGTTTTAGGATTGACTTTTTAAGCTGTTTCGCAACGAAGTGAGAAACAACAGATGATAAGAAAGTTTGCGACGCAAACTTAAAAAGATAAAAACAGACGTCATTTTCGGCTGCTTTTATCTTTATCATTCTCCCTCAAACCGGGATTTTCCCCACCAATCGGGGAGCAGTTCCTTTAGGCGGACAGTTTTCCGCGTCTCGCAGTCCACGAGGATTTCGATTTCGCCGCTGTCCTTGTCGAGCTGCATCATGTATTCGCGGCACGCTCCGCACGGAGAGCCCACTTTTCCGTCGGGAGTTATGGCGACGAGCTTTTCAATCTGGCTTTCTCCGTTCGTAATCATGTTTGCAATCGCGTTCCGTTCCGCGCACATTCCGAGCGTGCTTGCCGTGTCGATGCAGACGCCTACGTAGATGTTTCCGCCCTTCGTGAGAACCGCAGCCGCAACTCCTCCAGCCTCGATAAAAGGCGAGACAGTCCGCGCGTTCTGCACTTTTTTTGCCGCATTGTAAAGTTTTTCCCAGATGTCGCTTTTTGTTTCAGTCATGTTTTTGTTTCTCCTAAATTTCTAAATTTTTATTTCTGGCGGATTTAATCTCGAATCCTTCTGATTTTTTCCATGTCACCGCTGCACAAGGCTTCCAGATTGCGAAAAATTTTGTCCGCATTCCAGTTCCACCATTTTAAGTTCAAAAGATATTCCGTCAGTTCGTCATCAAACCTTTTGCGGATTACCCGGCACGGATTTCCGCCTGCGACGCAATAAGGTGGAATATCCTTCACCACCACCGAATTCGCCGCGATAATCGCCCCGTCGCCGATGTGAACGCCCGGCATCACCGTTACATTCTGCCCGATCCACACATCGTTTCCAACGACCGTATCGCCCTTGAACGGCAAGTCCTTCAGCTTTGGCGAGAACTTTTCCCATCCGCCACCCATGATGTTGAACGGATAAGTCGTCACGCTGCACATCCTGTGGTTCGCCCCGTTCATCACGAACTCGATTCCCCGCGCAATCGCACAGAATTTTCCGATAATCAGCCTGTCTCCCAGAAAATCGTAATGGTGCGTCACGTGCTCCTCGAACTTTTCCGCACCGTCCACATCATCGTAGTAAGTGTAGTCACCCACCACGATATTCGCCCGCTTCACGACATTCTTGATAAACACAATCTGATGAATATTCTCGTTCGGATAAATTTTATTCGGGTCTGGCCCGGTCATGTTTTGATTCTCCTAAATTCCTAAATTTTTATTTCTGCTAACTTTCACATCGAGCTTCCGAGATTGTAAGCGTCTTTCAGCCCGTCCGTGTTTTTCACGTCGCCTTTTTCCCTTGCGCCGCGCACAAGAACTGTTCCTGCGTCCTCAAGACCAAAGAAATTCAAGGCGAGATTGTACTGCATTTTGATTGCATCGAACATTTCAGGCAGGCTTGCGGCTCCCACCAGAATCAGGGCGAGTTTTTTTATCGGAAACGAATTGCGCATCGGAGTGTGCAGGCGGTCAATCACGGCTTTAAGCTGTGCGCTTATTCCATAAAAATAAACCGGCGAGGCAATCACGAGGATGTCCGTTTCCTTGAGCTTTTGGTAAATCTCCGTCATGCTGTCGTTCTGGAAGCAGGCGTTTTCTTCTCGCTTAAAGCACGAGTTGCAGCCTATGCACGGATTCACCTTGAAGTCCGCCGCCGAGACAATTTCCACGCTGTTGTTTTTCCGCGCGCCCTCAGCAAATGACTGAACAAGAAGCTCTGTGTTTCCGCCCCTGCGCACGCTTCCGTTCAATACAAGAATTCTGCTCATTTTAGCCTCTCTCACTTTTTATTTCCGTAAATCTCGAAAAACTGACGGACGTGCTTTTCAATCAGAGCAACAATTTCTTCCTCGCGTTCAGGTTCACGGTCGCATAGGTTTATCCACACGGTAACAGGAAGGCACAATTGGGCCGCCATGATTTCCGCATTGCTTCCGAAAAGCTTTTTCTGGCTGATAAGAAATTTCACAAGACCTGTAAAATAGCGCATGACGTCCGTGTAGTTCTGCTTGGTCTGAAGCTCCTTGAGCTTGGAATTCTGGAACTGCTCGATTACAAGCATTTTGCGCGACTTGCTGATTTTAGGATCGTGGACGATGTAGCGAAAATGTTTAAGAATCATCTGAAGAACGTCGTCTTCCGTGATGTTCTGCTTGCCGGCGGTAAAATCGGGATTGTCCCAGTCCGCCTGAGCAAAAAGCGAATGTTTTTCGTACTGCTCGATTGTCGTCTGCACAAGCTCGTCAAGAATTTCCTGCTTGCCCGCAAAGTGGCTGTAAAGAGAAGGCTTACGGATTCCGACCGCCTCCGCAATCTGCTGCATGGAAGTCGCCTCAAATCCCTGCACCGAAAACAAATCCAGCGCCGCCGCCAGAATCACCTGCTTTGTGTTACCTTTTTCCGCCATCGTGAATTTCCCTGAATAAAAAATATCACTGACAATATACCCTATCGACTGATAGGCTGTCAAACGGAGAGGCTTTGTGCGGAAGTGCTTGAGGGGCGGTGCGGGGCAGGGAAATTGAAAACTAGAATCTGCGTGATATTCATTGAGGCTGCCGGAATGACCTTGCAATTATATGAGGTTGTTCCGGCTGTCTTGCAGTTTGCAGTAATACTTTCCGATTCCGCCGTAGCCTGCAATCATCTCATCTTTGCATTCTTGCAGCTGATCAGAACGTGGCAAGGCGCAAAAATCACTGCGCAAACAATCAGCGGAATGTTCAGCGCAAAAAATCCGCTTTCCAGAAAAAGCAGCGACGGCACAACTGAAAGCACGATTGACTTGCGCAAAGAATTTTCCTTCCAGAAAACAATCCAGCCGCAAAGATAAGCCACTGTAAGAGCGGAACTTGCGGCAAAATACGCGGTTTTTGCTCCGTCAAACCAGAATCCGCAGCACAAAACAGGAATGTTAAAAATCATGAACGCAAAGCAGCCGAATCTTCCGGCCTGCTCCAGAAACTCAACAATTCTGTTCTTGTAGAGATTTTCAAATCCATCCCTGTGCGTCGCGGCGAAAATAAAGTTCGGAACCATGATTGCGGCGATTACCGCCAGTCCGAAAAAATTCATAAAACACATAGTTTTCCCCAAAATGATTCTAATGGCAATCACAGCGGATGCGGTAGCGCTGGGAGCCCCGGAGTTCTGCGGCGGGGTTTTTTCAAAA
>ERZ808277.348-NODE-348-length-15023-cov-4.358765_pt1 | contig 15023 bp, 18 predicted proteins | sample MGYA00521240_ERZ808277 | MGnify/ENA primary metagenome ERZ808277 (study PRJEB31516, sample SAMN03275599) | gut metagenome | biome: mammalia-associated habitat; material: feces | host: Papio cynocephalus | place: Kenya | collected 2012-07-17 ... | reverse complement strand
CCAGCTCTCCTGCGTCGTATGGCCCTGCCCCTCGCGGACCTTGTAGAGCCGCAGCACGCCGTCTGCGTCCTCGTCGCTCCTGCGGTCGCCGGGAATAACAGCCTCTCCGATATGCTCGTCCCAGCGCGGGAACAGCTGCGGACACTCCGCCGCCGTCGCGTCGGGCAGCAGGCTCGCCGCCTGCTCGATGTAGGGGCGCAGCCGCTCGTCCTCGGTCGGCTCGCCCATCTTGATGCTCACCCTGCCGTCTCTGTGGTCGGTCAGGGGGCCGGAAATGCTGTAGGCGCTCATGTCGCGCGTGTAGTCGTCCTCGCCCTCCGCGCGCTCGACGAGGGACCATTTCACGCCCGTGGGCAGCAGTCTTGCGGCCTCCTGCGCGCTCATGGCGAGCGTCAGCGTATAGGTGGCGCGCCCGCCCCACGCGCTGTCGCGGTGGCGCTCCGCCGCCTCGCAGGCGTACTCGGTGTTGTTGATCTTGAGATAGGTGCTCATGTGTGCTCCTTTCTATTGTGTGGTGATGTTTGCTGTGTAATATTTCCCGTTGGTGGTTCCGGTGTCGTTTTGGGTGAAAACAATACTCATGTCCGCAAGCAGGGGGAATATGTATTCTGCTGGTTGTGCACTCGTTGCAAGTGCACCAGCGCCCGAACCCTTTGCTCCGGTTGCAAGAACCGTCTCTCCATAGTAAATCTTTGCGAGATTATAATAATCTTTTAACATTGCGCTGCAGGTGACCTTTACAAGCGTGCCTTTCGGCTGCTTGGGGACGACGGCGCTTGATGACTTATAGGTGGTATCGCCTATCGTAATATAGCCGTTTGTATTTGCTCCGCTCAGCGCAATCTCAAACTCGCTTTTGCTTCCGCCGCCCCTGCGTGGATTGAAGATCATGCCGCCACCCCCTCGGGGATGGTCGCTAATTGGAGATGGTAACGTTTTGCGCAGGCATGATCATGTAGTAGTTTTGGTTCCCAGGGCCCAAGTACTTTACCTTCGTCGGAATGGATGTGCCGTCTTCTGCCGTTGCAGTAAACCCGTTTCCAATGGTTAGAATCTCGCCTGCCTTTGCTGTCGCGGGAAACGAATACCTTGTGTTGTTCGTGATCGTATACTCTTTTTCCGCTCCGCCTCGTCTGGTGGGGTTGAAGATCATATTTTGACCCCCTTTTGAGGGTCAAGTGGGGAATTAAGGCAAGCGCGCCCCCCCCCGCTTTAGTGCAGTAAAGTACATGTTCGCTCCTTTCTGTTGCTTGACAAATAATTACGGTATAATTATAATATGCTTATGGAAGAACTAAAGTTTGAATGGGACCCGCACAAAAACGAGATCAACAAGCGGAAGCATGGCCTGTCTTTTGAGGCGGCAAAGGAGGTCTTTTACGACGAGTTCGCCATCCTGTTCGACGATCCTGACCACTCTGTCGAGGAAGAACGCTTTCTCATCATCGGTTTGGCCCGCTCCGAACAAATCTGCATCGTGAGCCATTGCTACCGCGACAATGAAAATGTCATCCGCATTATCTCGGCCAGAAAAGCGACCAGCGCCGAGCGGCGGACCTATCTCGACCGGAGGTGATTTTATGAGAGACGAGTACAACATCGACGAGCTGAACCCTCGCAAAAATCCTTACGCAAAAATGCTGAAAAAACAGGTCACCATCAATCTCGATGCTGACACCGTCGACTATTTCAAGGCGCAGTCGACCGCATCCGGCATCCCATACCAGAGCCTCATCAATCTGTATCTGCGCGATTGCGTTTCAAACAACCGCCAGTTGCACATGACGTGGCAATGAGCCTTTCCCGGGCAGCAAAAAGAGCCGCCCTGTCGTTCTTGACAAAGCGGCTCGCGGATGATATATTGATGCCAACAGGAATGACGCACTGGCGAGGTGGCGGTCGTTCCCCAATCGAATTTAGAATCCGAGGAAAGCGCCGCTGCCTTTTAGGTGGCGGTTATTTCTTTAGGTCCAGCCCTAACTTGATAGCCGCGATAACAAGCATAAGTAACGCAATGGTTTCTGCTGCTGTCATGCGGTCACCCCCTTGCGGGGGAACAACCGGTTTGCATTCCTGTTGGCGCGTCCATGATATCATGCGCGCCGCGTCTTGTCAATTTGTGTCCTGCTTGACAAAGCGGCTCGCAGATGATATATTGACCGTAGAAAAGGCGCTGCCGATAAGCGGTCAGCCTAAGAGAAAAAGATCAAACGAAATGACCGTCTTCCTTTGGCGAGGGGCGGTCATTTTCGTTTGCAGATCTGATAGATCAGACCGGCAAGGCCTATCAGTACGAGCGAATACGCAAAAAGCGCATCGTATGTAACCATAAGCACCACCTCCCTTCAGGGGAAGTGACTGACCGCCTACCGTATATGGCAGCGCCCGCTCCTTTCGGAGCCTGACCATGATATCATGCGCGCTGTGCTTTGTCAATTTGTGTCACGCCGCCCTTCGGGGCGGCTTTTCTTATAGGGGTGTTGCGTTGGCCTGCAAGAACGTCAGCAGGTCCCCGGTGGGTTCCTCGTCAAAAGTGACGGTGCGGAATTTCTCGTTGTTCCACCCAATGGCTTTACTCCACACGGCAGTTTTGCGGAATGCGTTGTAGTTCAGTTGCGAAACGACAGAGTTGCTTGCATAGATTTTAATTTCACTGAATTCTTGAAAATTGGAGGAAAAACGTACAGAGAAGATAAGCGTTTCACTTGCTGTTAATGTCTCGTTAAAGTACCACGTCAGGCTCACTTTCTTCTTCCGCCGCCTCATATTCCAGATCATACCCTCGCCCCCCTATCCAAGATAGTTGACGGGGTACATCGTGACGTATACGTCGATGGCCTCGGTCGGCACGGTCTCGGCATAGAACGTCACGCTGTTCGCGCCCTGAGAGACCATCTGGATGCCCGCCGCGTCGTAGGGGTTGTCCGCCGCCGTGTTGACCGGCGTCGGAATGAGCAGCTGCGCCGTCGCGTCGGCCAGCACGCCCGAGCAAGCCACGCTCTGCTGTTTGGTGCTGCTGTTCCACCCCGCGACGCTCAGCGTCACCTTGCGGGACTTTCCCTTGACGGTGACGGCTCCGGTCTCGCCATTGACGCTGGTGACAGGGTAAGGCGGCGGATTGCTCGCGCTGTACTGCTTCACGTTGTCCACGTTGCCGAGGCCGACGTCGCCCTTGCCGACGGTCTGCTTCGGGTGTACATGGTCCCCTCTCGCATAGGCGTTCTCGCTGCCCGCCGAGGCGTCCCCCGGCGCTTTCGGCGTGGTGGTGGAGGCGGACGGCGGCGTGGGGATGCTCAGCTGCACCGCGCCTGTCTTGCCATTGACAGAGGTGACCGGCGCGCTCTGCAAAGCGCTGTCCGCCTTGCCGAGGCTCGTCTGCACGTCCTGCGCAAGGTCGGATTTTTCGACCGTCGACTGGAATGCCAGCGTACCGAGCTCGCTGAACCACTTGTAGATCTTGGCAAAGAACGCACCGAGCTTTTCGCCCGAGACGAGATTGACGCGCTTGCTCGTCGCGCTCGGCGGAGTGAACGCCGCCGTGACGTCGCTCCCGTCGCCCGTCTTATCCAGCTTGCCGGAGATATCGACCTTCTCCGCCGCAGCCGCCGCGATCTCGTTGACGTCGCTGTCCGTGAAGTAGTCCGTCCCCTTGACCGGCGTTTTGCCGTCCGCGCCTGCGGGGCCGGTCTCACCCTGCGGGCCCGTGTCACCCTGCGGACCCTGTTCTCCCTGCGGCCCTCTCGGCCCCTCGGGGCCGGTATCGCCCTTTGCGCCGTCAGAACCGGCGGGCCCCGTCGCTCCCGTGTCGCCCTTCGGGCCCTTGAGATTCACGGTCTGCGGATTGGCCCTGCCGCCGTCGTTCGACCACGACAGGTCGCCGTCCTCGCTCATGCTCGGCGTGAACGTCACACCGTCCTTGCCATCCGCGCCCTTCGCACCGTCCGCGCCCTTTTGGCCGTCCGCGCCCTTGGCCCCGTCTGCACCGGCAGGGCCTTGTGGGCCCTTGATGTTGACCGTCGCGGGATTGTCTTTCCCGCCGTCGTTTGTCCAGCTTAAGTCGCCGCTTTCGCTGACGCTCGGGGTAAACGTCGTGCCGTCCTTGCCCGGCGAACCGTCCTTACCCGGCGCACCGTCCGCGCCTGCCGCGCCGGTATCGCCTTTCGCGCCCTGCAAGGGGCCGTTGTTGACGAACTCACCGGTAACGCCGTCGAAAATGTAGATGTCATAGGGCTCCGCCGTGCCCACGCCGTAGGCGTCGCCCGCCGAAGCGGTCGTCTTCTGTGCAGCGTCAAGCGCAGCTTTCGTGCCGTAGTAGCCCAGCACCTTGAAGCCGCTGCCGGTGTCTCCCTTGGGCCCCTGCGGGCCGGTCTCGCCCGCGTCGCCCTTGGGGCCCTGCGCGCCGGTGTCGCCTTTTTCGCCCTGCGGGCCGCGTTCACCCTGAACGCCCTGCTCGCCCTGCGGGCCTCTTGGGCCGGTCTCACCCGTGTCACCCTTCGGGCCCTGTTCGCCTTGGGGGCCGGTCTCACCGGTGTCGCCTTTGGGGCCTTGCGGGCCTCGCTCGCCCTGCTCACCCTGCGGGCCCGTCAGCGCGGTGAGCTGTTCCGCCGTGAAGTCGGCATAGACGAAGGCGTCGCCCTTGTCTCCCTTTGCCCCCTGCGGGCCAGCGGGGCCGGTCTCACCTTGAACGCCCTGCTCTCCCTGCGGACCGCGCGGGCCGGTATCACCTTTCGGTCCTTGGGGACCCGTCGCGCCAGTGTCGCCGGTCTCACCTTTGGGGCCCTGCGCACCCGTCGCACCCGTATCTCCTTTGGGGCCGGTCGCGCCAGTATCGCCTTTCGGCCCCTGCTCGCCCGTGTCTCCCTTGGGGCCGACCTCGCCCTGCGGGCCGGTCGCGGCAACGCCCGTGTCGGCAAAAGCGCCCGCCTTCGCGTCCCACTTGAACCAGTTGCCCGTGGTCTCGTCGATGTAGGGCATCTTGCCCACCGCCGTCTCCGCATCCGCCGCCGCCTGCAGCACCTCGTCCACCCAGCTCTGATAGGCGGGGGGCGGGGTCTCGCCGCTGTCTTCCAGCGTTTCGCGCACGCGCGTCTTATAGATTTGGCTCTTCACAACGGTATCGCCCACGGTGTAGCGCAGCTCTGCCGCGCCCTCACCGGCCACCGCCGTATCGACGCTCGATACCAGCCACACGAGCGCGCCGTCCTCTTCCGTCACCGTCACGGGATACGGCTCGGCATCGCCGTTTCGCTGTACGATCAGGCTCGCCACGCCCTCGCCGTAACCCTTGCGCCATTTCCCCAGCACGTCAAAGACGACCTTGCGCGCCTGATTCTCGCCTCTGCGCCCGAGCTTGATCTCTTCGAGCGCGTAGGCATTTTCAATCACCATGTTGTCACCTCTCTTATGGAAAACGGCGCAGCAAGAGCGACTATTCCGTCCCTTGCTGCGCCGTGTCGCAACTCATTTTTCGTGTCTCGCGGTCGTATTCACTTACGCGTTGTGGGCCTTCGCGCTCTCGACGTAGTCGCTGCTCATCGTCTGAATGAGATTCGCGGTCGAGGCGTCCTGTCTCATCTGGTTCTGGATGGCCCACAGGAACTTTCTCTTGATCTGCACGGTCACGCCGCGCTGGATCAGGCAGCTTTCGCCGTTCACGCACACCAGCAGGTCATCCTTGTACTTGCCGTTGTCCTTGAACAGGCGGACGCTGACGTACTCTTCGCCCGCGCGGGCGGCATTTGCAGCCGCAGCGGCGTTTTTCGCTTCGCTCATCGGTCTTTCCTCCGTTTCAGTGTCGGGGGCGGCATTCGCAGCCGCCCCCTTGGTGGTTAGGTCAGCGGGGTCTCATCGAACGTGGAGCAGCACTCCACACGAATCATATACGCCTCGACCAGACGCTCGGCGACCTTCGTTGCCTTCCAACCGACGGTCGCGCGCTGGTTCAGCGGGTCAGCCGTACCGGCAGAGCCGAGCGGCTTGACGATGTGCTCAAGGCCGCCGCCGGTCAGTTCGGTCGTGCCGTAAGCCTCCGCGCCCATGATCAGGGTGGAATAGACATTGCGGCCCTTCGCACCGGCCTCGCCGGGGTAGATGGCGGTCGATGCCGTCGGGGAAGTAGCAGGGGCGGCTTTCAGCGTGATCGTCGCGCTGCCCTTAGCGGCAGCCGTCGCGCTCTCGATCTCAAGCAGCTCGCCGCCGATGACGACCTGACGGCCCGCCAGAGCCGCAGCGTCGGCAGCGGTGATGACCTCGTTGACGGTGATCACATTGCTCGCCGCGCTCTTGACGGTCAGCTCGCGTGCGCCCTCGGTCAGGTCGTCCGCGTGGAACACCTTCGCTTCGGTCGTCTCGATGAAGCGGACGCCCGCGATCTTGCCGATCTCATCGTCATAGATGTTGCTGGTGTCCTTGTACTCGTGCGGGCGCTTCCAATCGGGGTCATCCTGAATGTCGTAGGAGCAGTCAGGGTGGATGATGGCCCAGTAGGAGCCCTCATAGCGCGGGGCGTTCATGGTTTTCAGGAAGCGGACCGCCTTGCGGACGGCGCGCACCGTGAAATAGTGGTTGCCCGTGCTTTCGCCGCCGACGAGCAGATGACGGCCCGTCACCTGACCCTCGCCGTACTGGACGTTGGAGCCGCCGTTGATGACCTCGCGGGTGATGGTGTCCAGCGTGCGGCCCGCCTGAGAGCCGAGCAGCACCGTCGCTTCCTGCAGGTTGTTGTCGATGGCGGTCAGGTCGAGGATATCGGAAATCTTGGCGAAATCGCCGTACTGGTCGACCTGCGCGGTCAGCGTGGTCATGGACAGCTTGCGGCCCTTGGGCGTCACGCCTTCGGTGATGGGCGTCAAGGCCTTGGGCAGCGGATCATACTTGCGGAACTCGATCTCCTTGCCCTTGCCCTTGGGGATGTTGCGCTTCTGTGCGAAGCGGTCATGCACCAGCTCGGGTTCGGCGTTGTCGATCAGGGTATCGCAGTAGTAGGTCTTCATTTCGCCCGAGAGACCGGCGTCGGTCGTCACGTTCGTCTGACCCTCAAACAGGTTCAGAACGACGGGCAGAATAAAAGTGTCTTTGAACTTCTTCATGGAATTTTGTCTCCCTTCTTACAGTCGGTAAAATGAGGCGGGCATCAGAATACGATGCGCTCGCCGCGTCTCACGCGCCGCGCGATCTCTTCGCGGTCGGCCTTCGTGAACTTGCTCGGGTCGCTCTTGACGATGACCCCCGGCTGGGAAGTGGTTCCGTTCTCGTTCGGGCGCATTCCTTTCGCGCGCACGTTGTCCATGACGCGCTTTTCCATCTCCGCCGCAGCTTTCGCCGCGCTGCGGGCCTGAATGTCGCCTAAATGGGATACCTCGTAAGCGTCTCGCACCGGAACGCCTGCGCGCAGCATCGCAATGAAGCGCGGATTCTCCGCGACCTCGCGCTTGAGGTCGAAGTCAGGATAATCGCCCGGGGCGTCCTTCGTGCCCACAAGCGCCGCAGCCTGACGGATCCAGTCGTTGTAGGTCTCGTCGGCGCGCTGCTGGCGCTGCCGGTCTTCTTCCTGACGCTTGAGCGCCTCGTTTTCCTGCTGCATGCGCGCATACTCGCGGTACTGCTCAACGCTCATGCCCATGCTCTCCGCTTCCGCGTTGTAAAGCACGCCGTTCAGCGCCGCATCGCCTTCGAAAGCCGCCCGCAGCTTGCTCATGTCGCCGTCTGTCACGCCGTAATGGCGCATCAGTGCGTCAAGAATAGGCTGCGAATCGGCGATCTTCTGGTCTTTGGCCTTCTCTTCGCCGAATCTGCGGTTGATGATGCGCTGCGTCTCCGCAGTATACACGTCCTTGTACTTGCCGTTTACGAGGTCAAGGAACTCCTTTTTCAGGTCTTCCCCGCCTTTTTCCGCAGCCCCGGCGTCGTGCTGCTGCATCTTCGCGCCCTCGCCCTTCGGCTCGCCGGAAGAGGTCCCCGTATCGTCAGGTGTCTCCCGCTTGCCGAAAACGACGTTGGCGTATTCGCCCGATTTGCCCTTCCGGGTGGGAGAAGAGCTTGCCTTTGTGGTATCGCCCTGTGCGCTCGCGCCTCCCTCAGCGCCGCCCGATGCACCGGCGGCGGCTCCCGCAGCGGCAGCGCCGCCGTCAAAGAGGCTCAGGATCACGCGAAGCGTGGTTTTGAGGTTCATGGTATCCCTCCTGCATGTCAAATCGCGGATATTCAGCCCTCCGTGTAGGCCGTGCAGCGCCTCCCCGTCGCCCGCAGGGGAGGGGGGAGCGGCGAAAAGATGAAGAGAAACGCCGTCCCTCCCTCGCGGACGTATGAACAGGAGGTAAGTCACTCACACGCCTAAAGCGTAACATGCGGTTTCCTCCGTCTCACCACGGGCGAGAAAATTTTTTTTAATTTTCTTCGTCGGCACAAATGCAGATTGCGTCCGGCCTCGCGTCTTCCAGCTGCTTGAGACCGATGCACGCGGCGATGAATGCCGCCTCGATGCGCTCGTCGCCGCCGCAGTGGATGAGGAAGCGCGGCGCGTCCTCATCGATCTCGAATCCGTAGACCTCGCACTCTCCCTCGGATTCCATGTTCTTCACGTAGCCGCCGAAGGCGTACATCACGCCCGTAATGTAGTTGCAGCACTTCTCATCCGCCGAATGTCCCTCACACAGGATCATGTAGCGCCCGATCTCATGCTCGATTCGCACCATCGTCATGTTTTATCCCTCACATCCCCGGCATCACCGCACTGCTGCCGGAATCCATGTTTGGCTTCGACTGTTCGGCGAGCTGCTGCATATACGGCGTCTGTGCGCTCTGCGCGTCGGCGTTCCTGCTCTCAATGCCGCCGCTGCTGCCGCTCTTGCGCGTCGAGCTTCCGCCGCTCTGCGCTCCGCCCGTCATGCCAAGCCCCATGTCCTGACCTGTGAGCTGCTGGATGACCGCGAGCGCCTTTTGCAGCTGCTCGCTCTGCTGCTGTACGACGTTATAGAGCGTCGAGCCCTCGTTGACCTGGCTCTTGATCTTGTCGATGCCCTCAAAGTCCATCATGTCGAGCGCGATCATGCTCTCCTGCGCCCTGTCAGGGGAGAAGAAGCCCAGCGAATAAAGCTCCTTCGCCCGCTCGTTCTGTTCCGCGCGGGAGAAGGGGTTCTTCTTCTGCGCCTTGATCTTGATATCAAAGACCGGCCTGCGGAACAGGTCGTTGCCAAGGCTGTCCACGCCCGTCACCTGATCGCCCAGCTCGTTCGCGCCGATCTGCGCATACTCGTAGGGCATTTCATTCGTAATGCGGAATGTGCGCGTCGCGTCGTAGAACTGCCGCATGCGCTCGATGCACAGCTTCACGATCTTCGTCTGTGCGCGGTAGCACGCCGAGATCATGTCGCGGCTCGCCTTGTTGCCCGCCTCCTGCAATGCAGAGATCGCCGCCGCAGCCGTCGCGCCGCTGGACGTACCGCCGTTCGACACGTCGCGGTTGGAACTCGTCTCTTTCATCTCGTCGATCTTCATCTGCACGATGTTCGCGTAGATGGAATCGAGCGGGCGCGTCGTCACCTCGCGCAGCTTCGTATCGTCGATGCTGCCGGATACGTGGATGATCGGCTTGCGCCAGTCGAGGAACTCTTCCTCGTTGATGTTCAGGCTCTCGCTCGCGAAATACCGGCGCTTGCTGCCCATCATCGACGTTTCAAGGATGTTGCCCCACAGCTTGTCGATGTAGAGCTGCGGGTCCTTTGCGATGGCCGTATAGCCAAAGCCCGCGGGCGTGCCCTTCTCGGGGAACAGCACGTCGAACACGAACGGATATTCGCCGTCTTCGTAGAAGCCCGCCTCCGCACACTCGGGGTCGTTCTCGCTGGCGTAGATGATGCGTTCCTCGTCGATGAACTTTGCGTAGTGCAGCACCGTGCGCCCGTCAGCGGCTTTCTTGCGGTAATACCAGTCGATCACGGCGACCTTGTTGCTCGTATCGACCGTGTCATCGTACTCGTACTTCGCCGTCTCGATGCTGCTGCCGCTGAGCTTGTCCGCAAACTGCGGGTATTCGTCCTCGATGATGTCGCGGTCGATAAGCGCTACCGTGAATACGTTGCGGCTCTTCTGGATGTCCTCAACACCCGGTTCCCAAAAGATATTCAGCGGGTCGATGCCCTCGATGGCGATGTCGCCGAGCCCGTTGTCTTTCTCCTTGTCCCAGAACACGCCGTAGATCGCCACGCCGTGTTTGAGCTTTTCCCACCACTCGAAGCTGTATGTGCTGTCAAACTCGTTGTACTCCATGATGACCGGCAGCACGGACGAGAGCGTCTTCGCGCTTTCCTCATCGCTCTGCTCGCGGGGCAGGCACACAGGCTCGGGGTAGTTGTCCATCGCGTCGGCGTGCTTATTCATGATCGAGTTGAACAGCCACGCACTCGCAGGCTCGGGACTGTCTCCTGCGTCTTTCGACCCGCGTCGGATGTCCTCCCAGTGCCGCAGCTTCCACCAGCGCTCCTCACTGATGATGCGGTTTTCGAAGTTGCTCTTGCCCTGCTTGTACTTTTGCAGCGTCTCCACGGCGTCGCCGATCTCCTTGCTGCCGATGGCCGCGCCGCTGCTCATCGCTACATCGCTATCGCGGAATGCGCCCACGAGCGGGGCCTCCGCTTTTGCGCCCAGCATCGCGGCAGCGCCCGTTGCATCGGCCTGCTGCTGCGTCTGCGGAAATTTTCTCGTTCCTGCCATGTCTTTCCCTCCTGTCAGTTGTGTTGGAACCACGCATATCTGTCGTAGCTCGGCGTATTGATATCCAGCGGGTCATAGATGACCGGCTTCGGCGGCTTGTTCACCCTCGCCGCGATGGGATTCTCCATGCACACATATCTGGTCATGTCGTAGCAATGATCCTCCTGCTCGGTGTTCACGTCCTCGACGTCCTTTTCGTCGTAAACTAGGTTCGGCACCGTGCGGATGAAATTCTTGCACGTATCAAAGACATACAGCATCGGCACGCCGTTTTCATCAAACGCAAACCGGTTGTGCAGCTGCATCTTGCCGTCGATGCGGGCGTTGTCGCCCTTCTCGAAATAAATGCGCTCGCGCTCAAAGAGCGATCCGATGCTCTCCGTGCCCTGCGTGCCCCAAATGGCGGGGTCTCCCACGCGAAAGATGTGCCGCCCCTTGAGATTTGGGTCTTCAGCTTCGATGCGCTTCATCTCGCGCGCCACCGCCGTCGGCTCCATCTTCACGCCCTCATTCGGCGTTCCCGTGCAGCCGTAATACTCGCGGATGTGGTAAAGCCTGCGGTCATGATCGACCGCGAACCAGCCGATGGCAAACGGCCTTGAATATCCCCAGTCCATCGCGCACCAGACCGGCCACTCCTTCGGGATCTGAAACGGCGCGATGACGTGCGTATTGATGCGGTCGCGGTAGTGCTCGCTGTCGTTGCGCCACTCGGTAAACACCTGACCCGAGAACGTGTCCCAGTCGCCGTAAAGCAGCGCATTCTTCTCCGCCTCCGGCATCGATGCAAGGCGCGTCAGATAGCTTGCATCGTTCTTGAGCAGGATCTTGTTGTCAAACACCGTGCTCGGCACGAAGATGCGGCTCTTCTGCCGGTGTTCCTCATGCCCATCAGGGAAGCGCACGACCGCGTCCTCTCGAATGGTCTGCATCGGGCGCGCCGCCGTGATGAATCGTTCCTTGACCCATCCATGCCCAACTCCCAATTTGTTACCCGCAGGGCTTTTTATCCCTGCGCTCTCACGGTTTCCCGTGAGTTCAGCATATCTTTTCATCCTCTAAAGGATGTGAGGCCTCGTGGCGGGATTATTTCACCCGCTATGCGTTGCGGCTGGCTCTTATCGAGCCTTCACCTCTGATTGGCATAGTACTGATTTCTTCTGATCGAATTTTGGGAAATCGATATCCATTGGCAATTTTCAGGGGAATACCCTTTGCTCGGGTCGATGCGGTCGATCGAAAGTCTCTGTGCATGTGGCGTATCGGGGCTCTGCTCATAGTATCCATGCGCCACCGCCCATTCGCGGAATGCCGCAAAGTCATTCTCCCATTCGTCGCACACGCGGATCCCTTTGTCGTGATACCATCTCGCATGATCTCCGTTTTCAGCGTTGCAGCGCTCTTTCATGCCCTCCCACACGCGAAAAAGTCTTGTTCCTGTTCCCCCGTGTTTTGTTGCCTTCCTGCGGTTCGCTTCGCGGTTGCTATCCGTCCAAAAGATTTTATTGAAATCCCGCATGCGCATGGCCGACGTTTCCCTCGTTCTTTGGCCTAACGCCTCCTGTACTTCGCGTTTTATGCAACCGCAGCTTTTCGTTTTCCCTGTTCTCAGCCGGTTCCCCTTCACGACAGTCGTACACCCGCAGTCGCAGGCGCACAGCCAATAGGCCCCTTGCCGTTTGTCCGTATGGTCGTATCGGATAACCGTCAGTCTCCCATATCGATTTCCAGTTTCGTTTTTCATGTTCCATCCTCCATAAGATGTTTTTCAGTACCTTAGCTTCCCAGTTTTTTTCCTCAATTTTCGACGTGCATTACTGCACGAAGGGGCAGATTCCACCCGGGTTGGCCGTGCTCCTGATATACACCCGCGTTCCCGGCCCGTTCGGTCGGTTGCGGGAAAAGAGGTAGCTGTATTCCTCCCACGTAAAGTGGGTCAGCTCGTCGAATGCGATAAAGTCGTATGCTTGACCCTGATACTTGATCTTGTCCTTTGCGTACTGCATCGAGCCGAAGATGATCTTCGCCCCGCTCGGGAACGTCCACGTGTGGCTGCTGCCGTTGTAGCGTGCGCCCGGATAAATGCGCGGGTAGTAGTTCAGCGTCTTGTCAATCAGCTCGGCAAGCTGCGGGAAGGTCTTTCGCAGGATGATCGCCTTGTAATACGGGACATCTCCCTGCCGCAGTGCCTCGATGACCAGCGCGTCGGATTTTCCCCCGCCTAACCGGCTGCGCCGCCGTATAGAGCCTCGTCCTCCCAGCGGCTCATAAAGAGCGCCTGCTTGGGCTGCGGTTTCCATACCACGCTACGCTTCGCCATTCGCATCACCTCCCGCATCCTGCGGAACAGGCAGCACGGCGGGCAGCTCTGCCACGCCGCACGCGCTCTCTCCGCCGTCGTCCTTTTTCTCGTCATTTACCCATCGGAAGTTGTATTTCAGGCTGAATTCCGCGCCTCTCTGACCGTCTCGATCGAAGAGCCGTTCCTCCGCGTAAGCCTCGATGCGGGCTTTCGCGCGCAAAACCGTGTCAACGAACGCCGCCTTTGCCTGATAGTTCAGCAGCGCCTGACGGCTCGTGAATCCCAGCGCAAGCGCCAGCCCCGTCACCGTCGGCGGGCGCTCATTGATGATAAACGGCTTGCCCCACTTGTCGAGGATCGGCATCCCGTCATCGCCGATGATCGGCTCGCCCTTGCAGTCCTCGAAGTATCGGTCAATGACGGCCTGCATCTGTTCGACCGTCGCGTATCTTGGTGGATGCCCTGTTTTCGCCATGCCATCACCGCCTTTCTTTTTGTACAGTAACACGCCGTCTTTTATTTCTCACCACGGGCGTTAGAACTTTCTCTCCACCCTTTGTCTGTATATCAACATATACACAGCATAGATACATCCTGCGTATAGCACTCTCTCTCCAGAGAAGAGAAAAGAAAGAAATAAATAAAGAAAGAAAAGAGAAGAGAATCCCCTCTTCTCGCAAAAAAAGAGGCAGAGCCCACGCTCTGCCCCTTACTTATCCCATTTTGAGCTTTCTCTTCACCCACGCCCACAGGTTGCGGAACGGGTGGTTCTTCGCACGCCACTCTTCAAGCGCGGCGGTCTTGTATTTCTCAACCATCGCATCGTATTCCCGCTTATGGTATTCCGCAAACGCGGTCTGCTGCGCCGCAGCTGCATTTGCCCTCCCAAGCGCCGCCTCAGCGTCAGCGAGCTTGTTTCTCAGCGCATCCGCGTCCGCTTTCAGGTTCGCGATCTCGTTCGCCTTGTTGATGGCCTCGCCGTTCATCTGGCTGATCTGCTCGGTCAACGCGGTGTTCTTTCGCTGCATTTCCGCCTTTAAGTTTGCATACTCGACAAGCAAATCATTCTTCTCGTCAATGCAGTTCTTCAGCTCGACGACTTCCGCTTCAAGCGCTGTGGATTTCTCCTGCGCGTCCTCCATCATCTTCGCCATCTGCTCTTTGGTGTACTTCTTGATGTTGATGCTCATAGCTTGTCTCCTTTCATTCGTAGCTGTTCTTCCCGCCCTCTGTCGCTCGTGATGCTCACGACCTTGCAGTCGCCGTATCGCTCGATGTCCATTGCGATACGCTCCTTGATGCCCTGCGCATCGGCGGCGGGGACGTTGGCTTTAATCGTGATCGTCAGCATGGGGTGTCTCCTTCGGTTCGCCGTAGCTGCAAAAATCATCCGGCCATACACCATCAGAATAATTCATGCACCACAAGACGCCTTCGGTATAGTTGCCTTCCAGCCTGTCGTTTCGGTTCAGCTCGCGGCAGCTTCGACAGTCCTTACACCTCGTCACGACCACGCGCCCGTCCTTGTCGGCCTCGGCCAGCTCCTTCACTCGGTCAAGGCCGCCGCATTCTCCAACGACCGTGCAAAGATAACTCCAGTCTTTTTTCAGCGTGTCCACTTCCTCCGGCGTCAGCCCCGTGTCCTCATATGCTTTCAGCCGCTCCCAGACTTTCCGCTGCGAACACGCGCCGTTATACGGGCAAGGCTGCTCTCGGCACTGCGCGATGTCGCAGAAATTCCCCTCAAATGTCAGTCGTTCCATCGTCAATACCTCACTCCAATAAAATCCAGCACCCGGCCATAGCCGAGGCCCTTTTCGTCCGGCTTCCACAGCCCGTCAGCAGGATCGTAGGCCCCGCCGCCGATGCAGAAGTCATAGTGCTTTGGGTGCGTCTTCTTCATCCGCTCAAAGCGGTTTTCACCCTTTTCGAGGTGTGCGCCGAATCCGCAGAACATACACCCCGTCCTCTGGCAGCCCGTGCAGTGCAGCGGCTGCTCGATGAGCGTTGA
>ERZ808277.345-NODE-345-length-15128-cov-3.023287_pt1 | contig 15128 bp, 31 predicted proteins | sample MGYA00521240_ERZ808277 | MGnify/ENA primary metagenome ERZ808277 (study PRJEB31516, sample SAMN03275599) | gut metagenome | biome: mammalia-associated habitat; material: feces | host: Papio cynocephalus | place: Kenya | collected 2012-07-17 ... | reverse complement strand
CCCCGCAATCAGGCTGCAACCCAGAAAGGATTTTCCCGAGCCCTTCGAGCCGCCATAGAGAATGTCGGTGGTGGTGCCGTCCGCCCAAAGGCGCGCCACCTCCTTCTGCCGCTCATTCCCGCGCGTGTCGAACTCAAGAACCCTCGCCATGTCACTTCACCTCTATTCCCGTTATCTGCTCAAATGCCATCGTGCCCGTCAGTTCCAGCTGTTCCTTCCGCTCCTGTATGAGCTGAACCATCTTTGACATGTACGAGCCAATCAAAGCCCCCTCCATCTGCTGGCAGTACACGGCATCGTGTATCAGGCTCATCGCTGTGGCACACTCGGGGTCGGACGCCATCTTCTCCCACTCGTCACGCCTTATGCCCGCAAACAGACGGAACCCCTCTATCTGCATGGGCACGGACAACCTTTCCTCGGCCACCACGCCCCGCTTGTTCGTGGTCTCGGTGACAAAGAACTGCCCCTCCATAAATTCCGCATACACGATAAAGGCCTGCGCCAATGTCATGTCGTCGTGCGGCTCCGGAACCTTTCCCTCCGCACGCAGCCGCTCCCCCTCGCGGATGTAGTTGAGCGGCGTCATCTTGTAAGTAGTGCCCATATCTTTACCTCTCTAAACTTTCGCGCGCGCCCGCGCTGTCCTCGGGTCAAACGCGCTTTCTTTCCCTTTCTTGTCGTCTTTCTTGTCGTTCCCGTTGCCCTTGTTGTCGTCCGTGCCTTCAACGCTTTCAGTGGCCGAATACACGCGCCTTATCGGGAACCCGAACCGCCAGCGGAACAGCTTCTCCTTTATCACATATTCCTTCGGTATCAGCGTGGGGCATATCTTCACGTCCTCGACAACCGTAGCCCCGTCCGAGCAGCGCATATACTCAAAGTCGCAGCGATATGTCACCGCCCTCTGGACGACCTTCACCACGGTCTTCGTCTTTGTCTTCAGCCGCACCTCCACGGATTCCGTGATTTCGGGTACAAGTTCATAAGTCACCTGCCTACGGAGGGACATGATGTTGCCCCGCCCTTCCTGTTCAAGCAGATAGATGTATCTGTCACGCTCGCGGGCGGAATCGAACGTCTCCCCCTTAAATGTGACTTTCCTGTTCCCGTATTTCGGACGTTTTCCCATGACAGCATGATTTCAGAGTTTTCGGATTTCCGCATCAATGCCGGAGCACCTTTCCCACGCGTCGCGCAGCCGCCAGTCGTAGCGGAGGTTCTCGCGGAACTTTGCCACGTCGTAATAGACAATGCTGTAGCTCCTGCGCGAGAACCGCGCTATGTCCCCGAGCTGTGCGTTGAGGGCTGTGAACGCGAGGTGATGGAAGCAGGAACGGGCGGCCACGAGCTTCGCGGTGCGCCTGCGCTCGAAAAGGTCGGGGCAGCCGCACGCCTCGCCCACGAGCCGCGCCAGTGTCTCCAACCTGTATGTCTCCCATACTTCCATGCCGCAAAGATACGGATTTTCCGCACGTCGGCAAGGAATGCCGTGAATTTTTAGACGGAAGGGCGGCGTGAATTTTTAGGCATAAAAAACGGAGGGTGATTTTCTGACGAACCGCCCTCCGTGAATTTTTCGGAACTTTCAGTATTTCTCGCCCCCGTCACTTTCGGAGGCGTTGAGTATCAGGAACGCGAGTGCCCCGAGCCCCGTTGCCGCGAGCGCGCCCGCGATTGCAAGAATCCAAAGCCACCACATGATTCAGCCCTCCGTCCCCTTTGTCATCTTCTTGTGCGCGGCGTATTTCGCCTTTCCGCCCCTTCCCCACCGCGCGGCCATCTGCTCGAAGGTGTCGTTTATGTAGCAACAGCAGTCCACCGGCTTCACGGTGCGCTGCTGTTCCGACAGGGAACTTGTCCTCGCGTATTGTCCGTCAAAGTCCATGGCCGCGCGCGTTAGAATGGCAGGTCTTCATCGTCCTTCGCGGCTGTTTCCGCGTCCGTTTCCTCGACAGTCACCTCCGGAGCGTTGGCGGGCATCCCCGCGTTTCCGAACGGCTTGAGGCCTCCCAGTATCGGCTGGCCGTTGCGTTCCTCCTCCGTCATCCTCTCGCGCTCGTTCTTGCCGAGCGAACGCTTGACGAGGTGGGTGTCCCCGAACTTGCCCTCCTGCTTCAGCTCGATTGCCGCGAGGTCAATGTACGCCGCGCCCTTGTCGGAGCAGAAGATGCCGTTCTTCTCCACGGGGATTATAACGCAGTTCTCCCCGTTCACCTTCCCGAGCATCGCGCCCGAAAGCTTCTTCAAATCAATCTTCAATGAATAATTCATGACTTAATAAAATTTAATGGTTTAATGAACGCCCTTTGTGGGCTTTGTTCCCGTGGAGGCGGTCAGGCCTCCGAGGTCGTGCTTAAAGGCAAGTGTTCCGCACGGCCGCGCAATATGCACGGGGAAAAATAAATACATATCAAAATAGCGCAGCGGTCGTTTCCCAACGGATGATAGTATGCTGTGTTTCTTTTGGGGCAGGACTTTCCCCGCCTGCCCTTCGGGGTATGTAAAGTTACGGAAATTCCGCCAGAAATGCAAGGGAATCCGGCATCACCGCGCCCTCATTACAACAGTGGTTTAGCTACTTCCAGCAGGTCTCTGAATGTATTTATAAACTCATTTGCCAGCATTGCATAAGGAAATGAAAGTCCGTTTACACTATGATGAACGCTCTTCACATAAGGAGCGTCATTGCACACAACCACCTTATGATACATATTCATATAATCACAGTCCCTCACCCAAGCATTCCGCAGCTGAATCAGCTTCATGTAGGCAATGAAAGCCTCACAGAGTTCTTTTGACATTACGGTTATATCCGAAACAGCACTCCTTGTTGATTTCATTCTTAACGGGAAAACACCGTGGTTGTTATCAATAACATACTCATCCTCCGTAATCGGATTCTGCTCACAGTATTCCTCCCAAGACATCGGTCTGTCGTTGGAGTTGTACCATTTAAGATATTCTTCTTCTCTTTCTATCCATACTCCTCCACCAATAGGCCAATCAAAAGATGAACGAATGAAATTTTCATTAAAAGATATTCTATCTCCTATATTGTGTTTGAAAGAGTTCTCGTAAAACTCATTCTTCCATGGCTGCTTGTCGAGCCATCCTAAAATCTGTTCCTTTGTTTTCATATCTTATTTCCTGCTTGTTCATAATTATTCCTCCCACTCTATCTTCTGTTTCGTGTCAGAATGCTATTTCAAATTGTTGATTCCTTAATGTCGGCCTCTGTTCTATCACGAACCTCCGAATATCCTCAATGTCGAGGGGAAACAGGGGGCAGTACCTGTAGGTCAGCGTGCACTGCCACCTGTCACCGAGCATCACGTCAAACCTAATCTCTTTCATCGCCGATTATTCTTGAGACTATTATTTCGGTCATCTGTCTTTCGTTGTTATTCACGTTGACGTACTTCGTGTACTTCAGCCGTCCGACGATGTGAATCCACTCGCCCTTCTCAATCTTTGAGAGGTCGATGCCGTCCGAGGCGAATGCATGGCAGTCGTGCCACGAGGTCTCCACGACCGGATATTCCCCGTCTCGGTATGTGCGCATCGTGCATAGTGAGAACCGCACGTGCTCCGTGTCTCCGACTGTCTTTCGCAGGACGCTTCCGACTTGTCCTGCGAGTTCGACTTTGTTGATTGTTTCCATATTGTTTTATTATTTTATTTTCTTAAAATCAACACTAACTGAATACCAGCCGTTGCTTGTCCCGCACCAGCGAATATCCACATATCCCTTAACTGTCGCGAGCGTGTAGAAAGTCCACATCTTGTATTCATCGTCCTCCGGACTTTCCGCATCCGAAATCCTCTCCTCCGCAACAAGAACGGGCTGCCCTATCAGACAATCCGCATCACCGAAAATCTCCTCTATTTCAACGACCTCGCAACAATCCTGCTCATGAGCCATTGCATAAACAGAACCGTCATCCAGCACGAACTCAACCGAATCCGAGCCTTTTTCAAGACCACAAATCTCTATAATGGTCTTGCCTTTCAAGTCAGAAAAACGCGCCATCATTTCAATGTAAACTTGCTCACATACTCGTCCGGAGCCACGTTCACGGGCAGCCACTTGAGCCACATAAAAACCTTTGCTGCCTTCTCGGGCGTGTCACACCTGTCCGCATAGGTTATGAGCAGGCGGAGGAACTCGTTTGCATCCTGCCTGCAAAGGTCGTAGTTGCTCTTGTCGGGCAGGCAGTCTATCTTCACCTTGTCGACATAGAGGTCATACCGCCTGTGAAAGTCCGCGGCCGCCTCCATCATCAGGCGGTGCGCACGCTTCACCTCGTGCTTCAGCTCCCCGCCCTCAATCTTTTCTATGCGATACTCTATTTCACGCAGGAGCATATCCAACGCCTCCGTCAGCGCGAAATAGATATTGATTAACAGATTTGTAAGATTGTGTTTCATAATTGTCTTTGTTTATGCAAAGGTACAAACAATTTTAATAAAAGCAAATGTTTTTTACTTTTCAGAACAATTCAAGTTGAGCAAAGCGGCATTCGTCCGTGCGCCTCGCATTCAGGACGGCCAGTGCCTTCCTGTTAAGCGCCACCTCGAAGCCGGCGGTTATGTTGCTCCCGCATCTTTTCCGGAGCCAGTCCATGCCGGCGCGGATGCACTCCTCGCGTGTCGCGAAATACGGCGGGCATGTCATGCACGGACTCACGCCGTTGACATGCGTTCCCCCGTAAATCCACCCCGCGGGGCACTGGGCGACTTCCAGTTCAATCATCGCCCAATCCAAGTCGCTAAGACTTGACGACAGCACCTTCTCGGGGTTCATGCATACGCCATAGACGTTGAACACGAACCTCCCGCATGTCATGCCTATCTCATCGCGTCTGCTCTTCATAATATCGGTGTTATTTCAGATGCCTCCATTTCCTCAACGGCAATCCGTCGCGCCTTTTCCGCGTTCTTCGAGCCTTTGTCGAAGACAGTCGTGACTGTGCACCTGTCCTCGCTGGCGTCATAGAGCAAGCCGCTCAGGTTGTGCATCAGCGCGAGCCAGTTGTACTGACGGAGCGCGCTGACGTTCCGGAAACGGAAACAGAGCACGTCGAACTCCCCGAGGGGCGCGCCAAGTATCCTCTCGTACTGGGCGCGGAGGCTGTTGTCATTTCTTGCCATCTTCGTTGCATTCAAGGCTGTAGCGCGCGAATCGCTTGCCGTGTCTCTCAATCATCTCCGTATCTATTCTGTGCCCCTCGTTCCGGAGTTCCCATATCCTGCCCCCGAGCCGGAGGCATCCGTAAAGGTTGAGGGCTTCGAGCGGCGTTATGGACTTTCCGCTCTGAAGATGCGCCAAGATGCGCAGCCTCTGTGATTCAGTGTTTCCCATAATCAAATGTTTAATTAAGTGTTCCGCGGAGGGTGGAGGATTCGAACCTCCGGAGGCTTTCACCCCAACAAGTTAGCAACCTGCCGCAATAGACCGCTCTGCCAACCCTCCGTTGCCGTCTGTTCCGGCCGTCACCCCGTCTGTCCGGAGCGTCCTGCTTGTAAATGGTATCTTCAGAACCGCGCATCACTGCGGGATTTCGTGCGGACGGGAGGACTCGAACCTCCGTCTCCCAATCGCGTGCCAGCCAACCGCACCGCGTCCGCATCCCCCGTCTTTCCGGAGCGTCATGTCAAACAATTATAAAAATTATGAAAAACACACGCGCTTCACAGCGGGTCATATTCCCATAAAGTTAAAATACTCTTCCGTGACTTTCCCCGTCCCATCGCAGTCGGGGCAAATGTCGGGCGTCATCTCGTCCGTGTCGGACTCCGCGTTCCGGAACTCGTCAGGGGGCATCTCGACGAGCTGCCCGTCCACGTACCCCGTAAATATCTCGCCCTCCCCGTTGCAGCGCGGGCAAGTGAACCAGCGCACTCTCATATCTCGCCCTCCCCCTTTTCCAGTTTCTTCCAGATACGGGATAATCCCCAGCCACACAGCCCACAAGCCGCCAATGCGGTTGCTTTTATCGCGGCAAACTCCGCTATACTTAACGGACGCTCGGGCGTCTCGTCCCCCGCAAGGAAACAAAACGCCACAAACCCTATTAGGGCAAGTGCCCAAAATAATATTCTATAAATCCGTTTCATAATAAACTAAAAATGCCGCGAGGTTTCGTTAAAAGTGACGGCTTCCAACTACTCCCTCGCGGCTATGCTTTCTCTCTTCCATTCGTTGCGGTTGCCGTCACAACCTTAACACGATGCAAAGGTACAACTATTTTTCTTATCTGCAAACTTTTTTTTATTTTTTTTCACTTTTTTTGAAAAACAGCGGTTTCATATACCCTATTATAGGCATATTCTTTTTTTCCTCGTCCGTCAGCGTGGCTGCCTCCTCCTTGTATATCTGACGTTTGATAAGATGCGTGTTGTTGAAGCGCATCCTGCCGAGTTCTATCGCCTGAAGGTTCTGGTAAAGCCCCTTGTCGCCCTCGAATATGGAGTTGCCCTCTATCGGGATGAACACGCCACGAACCCCGTCTCTCTCCATCACCTCCGCGCCCTTGTACAGAAGCAAGTCCACGGTCATTGAAAAATCACTCCTCATATACTTGTCCTTTTTACAAAGATACGAAAAATCCGTCAGAAAAGGGTCGGCTTCCACACCTCGTTCGCCCATTTCTCGTGCAGATACAGCCGCTCCGTCACTTTGCCGTCCGTGCCCTTTTGATTGGCGAGCACCGCCACGGGCTTCTCCCATACCGGAATGAAGTCCTCGGGCATCGAGTACTCCGAAACGTACACGGGGAACTCCGCGTTCCGCACCCAGTCGTAGAACGCATCGTGGTCGAACGCGCCCGTGACATAGCCGTCCGCGTCCTTGTACGGAGGGTCGCAGTACACCACGCCCCCGTCCTCTATGGGCACGTCCCGATAGTCGGTGGAGTACCTTTCCAGCCTTTCCAGACTTTGCAGCCTTTCCAGCCTTTCCAGCCTTTCCAGCCTTTCCAGACTTTCCAGACTTTCCAAGAAGTCCACGCGCCCGCCCTTGAACTTGCTCGACCTGTAGAGCGGGTTGTTTAGCAGCATCTCCGGCGTTCCGTTCGCCTTCAGCCACCGCACCACGGCACGCCCTATCTCAACCCTCCTCGCGCTCCTTTCCTCAACCCCCGAGAGCGCGGCTCGGCAGGAGTCCACGACCTCTGGGCACAACTCCGAAAGCGGCGCGAAGTCACCGAACACCACGGCATGGTGCAGGGCGCGCTTGTAAGGCTCTATCCCGCGCCCGTACAGATAATCTTTCCCGTTGTTCCCGAAACTCCAGCACACCCGCACATAAGCGTCCGCGTCCTTCAGCGAAAGGAAGTCCTCGCGGCTTATCCATCTGTCCTCGTTCCGGTACTTTCCGTTCGCCGCGTTCACGAACAGCTCCGCCATGTCCCCCTGAAGGTCGTTCACCACGAACCGCTCCCATCTGCCCGAAAGCATGGCCGCGTGCGTGACAGCGCATCCCCCGCAGAACAGGTCATAGAACACCGCCCCCGACGGCAGGTGCCCCACTATTTCGGGCGCAATCCTCGACTTGCTGCCCCTGTATGGCAATCCGTATCTCATGCGTTGTCCTCCATCCATTTTCTGAAACCCTCCACGTCAATAGTAGGCAATCCAAGGAAGTTCAGCCCGTTGAACTCTTCAAGAAAGCCGCACGCCTTATCTATCAGCATAGCCCGCTGTATCTTCAGGTTGTCCTCCCATTCCTCATTGAGAGCCTTCATCTCTTTCGCGTCAATGTCTATCTGTTCCATTGCGCCCGCCCTATAGGCGCGTCTTGCCGCTTTCGTGGAAATGTCCTCGTCCACCTCCGGAGCGTGTCCTATGTAGTCGTCTATCCTCTTGTCAATACAGTCCATATCTGGTAATTTACTCGTCATTTACTTGAAATTTACTATGTAAAATTTAGATTTTTTTAGAAAAATCCCCGATAACGCGCTTATATACAATAATTTGCATAATAAGTAAATTTTCATGCTTAATTGTGCATCAGTATGTCGTACACCGCGTTGAGGTTGCGCCTTATAAGCGGCTCAAGACAGAGAGCCTTTGCCCGCGTGGTTTCGTCGAACGCAGCCCAGCCGTTCCAGATGTCCGCCTTCACGGGCTTCCGCGCTTCCTCAAGCGCGGCAAGCATCAGCGGGCGTTCCTCCGCCTTCGTGGGCGCGAGCCGCAGCCCTCTGTCACGCAAAAAGTCGTACGCCCTCGCGAGGTTGCACGGGATGCCCTCGACCCTGTGCCCCCCGTTCACAAGCCCGTAGTATCTGTTCAATAAAACCCAGATGCTCTCCTCGTTCCGCCTCGCTATCGTCCCGTCAAAGTCAAGACGCATGTTCCGGTGCTCCCTGTCCCATTTGCGCTTCTCCGCCGCCCGCTCGTCAGAAAGCAGGTACATCTGCAACCACTTCAGGAAATTCTTGACGGACACGGAGAAGTTGTCCCCGTACGTCCCCTTCGTGCCCTCGTCTATCACATACTCGACCTCCTTGACGGTCAGTGCCCCGTACTTGGAATAAAGGCTGTCGCAAATCTTCGTTACGGTCTTGTCGCGCCCCTTTTCCTCATTGCCCCCGTAATTGGTCACGGCCTCGTTCACGCACGCCGTCAGCGCGGCCGTCAGCTCATCCCGCGAGGTCGCGGCTATCGTCCGCGTGTCCTCCAGTGCCTCCCTTATCGTCATGGCTATTCGAGTTTGAAGTTGTCCGCAATTTCGTTCAGCCCCGCGAGCCGCAGCACGTGCTGCAATTCGTGAACATAACGAGCGCGGCCGTTGCAATACCTGAAGCCCTCCTTGTACACGCTCGCTGTGCCGCACGCATCGACGGCTATCATCGTCGGGCAGTCGGCATCCGCATCGCGCACCCATTCGGCGGTATGCACGCCCCTCTCGAATCCGTTGGCCTCCAGCATCGCCGCCGTCAGTTCCACCGGATTTGCCGTGCCGTCCGCAAAGTCGCGGTCTCTGTACTCCCACGGGTCGGCCTCGTTGCCCTCGAAGTCGGCATACGCCCAGCCCTCTCCCACCGTCACTATCCGCATCGGAAAGCCGTTCCCGTCCTGAATCCAGTCCCCAATCATCAAGTCTCTCGCTTTCATAATCATAATCGTTAAAATGGTAAATCGTTGTCCTTCAGATATTGTTCATATTCGGCCTTTTTCCGCGCATCCTCGGCAAGCCTTTGCCGCTCCCGTTCCTGCCATTCGGCATACTTGCGGTTGTATTCCTCCTCCTCCCGTTGCCGCCTCTTCTCGGCCTCGGCCTTCTGCCTTTCGGCCTCCGCGCGTCTTTCGGCCTCCTGTGCCCTCCATTCGCGGGACTTGCGTTCGTCCTCTTTCTTCTCGTAGTCCTTCTTCTGCTCGTAGAACGACTTTCCGGCATCGGGGTGAATGTCCTGCCAGCCCTGCGAAACAGCCCTGTCGATGAAGCCGCGTGCAACCTCGATGTCGTTGCCGCTCTCGCGCCTCAACCTGTTCTCGAACATGGAAAGGGACTTTTGACAGCGGAGCGGCTTCTTGATGTCAATCTTGTAGTCGAGCCAGTAGGCTATCAGTTCCCTCCAGTCGTCCCCGTCAATCGTGTTGCAGAAGTCATCGGCAAGTTTCTTGAAATCAGCCTTTGGCTTTTGGGGGGATTCCCCCTTTAGGGGGATTATAGGGGGTATATTATTATCTTCTTCTTGTATAATATTATTACTTATATTATCTTCTGTGGAAATTTTTTTCCGGTCATCGTGGAAATTTTTTTCCGCACTTTCGGCAATTTCTTTCACTTCAGCGGAATTTTTTTCACCCCCTTGGAAATTTTTTTCCACGTCCTTTACAAATAGCTTGTCGTAATTCTTTCCGAACCTGTAATAATCGCGGGTCTTGTCTTCATCGCATTTCTCGATAAGCCCGCACGCAATCAGCTTGCTTATCCTGTTCTTTATCTGCCTTTCGCTCCCGATGCCGAGGATAGGCAGTTCCTCGATAATCTTCTTCGCGCTCACCCAGAACCACTGCCCCTCAAGCGTGGTTATCCGCAGCGTCTTGGGGGACGAACCGAATATGTGAAAGCACTGGAATATCGCCATGTCGGTGCAGTCCAAGTCCCACCCGTTCGCAACCACCGCGAATTGATTGATTGAAATGTTATAAATTATGTTCATGTCACATAAAAATTTATCCGGACATCATCGTGAGTAGCGCATCACGACAATGTCCGGATATTTGGTATTGCTACCTTAAATTTCTGTTGTCCGCGCTACTTGACAATGCAAATATAATAAAAATCGGATGATTTATCATAACAATAAAAAAGCACTTGACTATGAGTGTCGCAGTCCTCATAATCAAGTGCATAGGTTCTTGAACCTTAAATCTCCACGCCGCTGCGACACGACATTACAAATATACGAAAAAAATCTTATTCCCTTTCAAAAAATCCATTTTCTTCGAGTTTATTTCCAGTGCCACAAACTTGCGCACGAAAGGCACAATATAGCCGCCCATTCCCGATTCGTCATAACTTCGATTTTAAGCCGTTAAAATTTCAAGGTAATACAAGTTATCGTTTTCGTGGATAAAGTGGCTGAAACGCCACGGAAACCGCCAAAGAACGAATGCTACACAAATTTCCCGTTCCGAGAAATCTCCACCTCGACCCAGTCGAGGAACTCACCCTCCTCCGGCTCGGGCAAAGGGAACTCCGCAACACGTGCGCACCACTCCTTCCAGCGCTCAAGAGAAAGCGACATCTCCTCCTTTGTCAGTTCCGCCGAACTCCGCGTGTACTCGACCCACCCGCAAAGCGCATCCTCCCGTTCACGCAGGTACAATTCCGCGTTCGCCGCCCGCTTGTAGTACATCTCCTTCACATACTCCCGCTCCAGCCCGAACTCCGCGGCGAAATACCCTATCGTCAGGTGCAGCCACGCGTTCTGCGAACGGCTCCGCCCCGTCTTCTCCACAAGTTCCACGATGCCCCCGTCTCGGGCGAGTTTCGCGGCTCTCCGCTCAAAACGCGCCCGTTCGAGGGGATTGTGCAGGTCGTACATCATCGCAATGTCACGTATTCGGTCTCAACGAACTCCACGCCCTCCGGCATCGTTTCCGCGCCCTTCAGCGCGTTGCCCAGCGCGGTCTTGTCTATCTTCGGGACGAGCGTGATATAGGACGGCAATCCCAAGCCAGCCACCTTCGCGCCTATGTCGTACCTCGAAAGGAAGACATCCTCGTTCACGTCAAGCGAACGCCTTGACGAGCGCGATATGCTCACGCCACCGTCAGCCCCCTTCAGCCTGCTCCAGTCGAACAGCCGCATCATTTCAAGGATATGCTCCTTTATCCGCTTCTTCGCGTTGTCCGCCTGCCTCTTCTTCGCGGTCATCCGCTTTATTTCCTCATCGCAGCCCGAAATGAAGCTGTCGTACTCGCGGATAATCCGGTTGTAACCCTCGACCTTCGCGGCCATGTCGTCCGCGTTGTCGGTCATCAGAGCCTCAATCTCGGGCGTAATCTCGCCCCCGCTCTCATAGAGCATCTCTTCAAGTTTCCTTTCCTGCTCCCCAAGTTCGTAAAGCGTCATCTTCTTTTCCATAATCGTTTCTTTATTTGTATTGACTCAGCACCTGCTGCTGCTCTTCAGTAAGGGCATAGGTCTGTTCAAGTTTATCTATAAGGGACTTTTCCCCTTTGTTCAGACGCTCCATTGCCTTCTCGAAGGCAGCGTCCGTGCACGGCCTCTTTCCCACCGTGACCGCCTTTGCCCGTGGCTTCCCGCTCCCGAAACGGAAACGCTCGTTGCCGTGCCCGTCCACTATCACAAGGCCGCTCACGTTGCGCCTTTCGTCGTATTCAATGGACTTTACGGAGAACTCGCAATAGGGCGACATAGCCGCCTTTCCCGCGGCATTCGTGTAATACTCCTTCTCTTTTAAGGTAATCCAGATGCGCGGCGCGGAATACAGCTCACGCCCGATGCCGAGGTTGAAGCACGCCCTCTTGAATGAGTCGGACGCCTGCCCCTTCTCCTTCTCCGTGTTGCTCTCAGTGCCCACGTCCTGCTTGCTGACCCATTCCCCCGTGTCGGGGTCTTTCACGGACACCGTGCAGTAGAGCCGCTCCCCAATCAGCTGGTGCGACCGCTGCCAGCCGAATATGCCGAACGTCTCATCCAGAAAATTCTGGTCGACGCGTGCATCCTTGTACAACAGGATGCACGCGCTCACCGTGCCGTCCCGCTTTGCCACCACCTGTGCCGCACGGCAGTCTATGTCCTGCGGCTCAAGCAATCGAAATTTAATCGTGTTCATAATTCAGTTAATTGTTAATTGTTAATTCTCTTCGATTCCAAGAAGCCAGTCCACGCTCACGTCCAGTTTCCGGCTCAGCCGCACCAGCTCCTCGAACTTGAGGCTGCTCGCCTCGCCCCTTATCACGCGCCGCATCAGCTGCTCGCGGCTGTGCTTGGGCTTCTTCTCATACACGGCCTCGGCCAGTTCGGCCAGCGTGACGGGCAAGCCCATAGCCTGCCTCGCTCCCATTGCCTCCTTTACTTTCAGTCTCATACTTTTCAGATTTTGTTATGCAAAGGTACAATTATTTTTAATAACGGCAAAACATTTTATACTTTTTTACAAGAAAAACGGGGAAACTTCACAGCGTCCCCGTTCTCCAAACAATTAACAAATCTAACAATTATGAAATTATTCATGGTGTTCCCGCCACAAATATAGCAAAAAATCACTAAAAAGTGAGTATGTTGTAGGATATTCCCACGCCTATATAAGGTGAAAGTATCACGCGCCCGTCATCGAGAGCCGCCCCGTAACCCGCGTGAACGCCTATCCCCCACGGCTTCCGTCTTGCCCGCTCGGTCACCTTCTCTGTTATTGTTATTGTTCGTGGGTACACCTCAATAAAGTCAAGATGTGGCTCGTATCCGCTCACCTGCGCCCGATAAGTGCTATCCTCATAGACTTTCTCCTCGCGGGAAAGGGTTACATATATAGTGTCTCTCAAAACCTCCGCAACGGGCACTTTTACGCGGATTGTGTCGGTCGTGCGTATGTACCTCGGAACGGGCTTGTCTACCCGTATGGTGTCGTGCACTATCATGGTATCACGGACAACGACCGGCTCGGAATCCGGCTCGTGCCCTCCCGTGCACCTCGCCACGCAAAGGAAGGCCGCAAGAGCGAGCACAGCCCCGACCACGGCAGAAACAAGGCATTTGGTCAAATCTTCCATAACAAAAATTTCGGATTTTCCATTGTACTACAACCTGTACTACAAGACGATTTTCTCCCCGGGGCGGTTCAAATATCCCCATCTACAACCAGCAGACTGCTGTATCTTACCCATAATATTCTATTTTATGTCGGTGATACCACCCAATTTATTTGCAAGTCGCTCAGTCCAGAAATGGTAATAGTCCCCTTTCCGGTGGAAAGCCGCGTGGACTATGGACGGCAATCCTATGACTATAAGATACAGCCATCCCAAATATAGCGACTGCCTGCAATGCCCAAGCTCATGCCGCAACGTCTTCTGTGAAAAGAAAACCGGCAGTATCACCACGTTCCCGAGCGATATGCCCCCGCGCATCCTGTCCGAGGATACCACCGCCACGCGGTTATATTTCCCCGTACGGCAAAAGGACGTGCTCCCCCCGTAACAGAACGCGAGGATTTCGCCCAGCAAGTTCTGCGGCATCTGCCACAGCCACAGCAATAGTTGTATCATCTCTCTCATGTCGACTTGTTTTCTGCAAATATAATAAAACTCCGGTACTTCACAGCACCGGAGCATCCGTGTATAAACCCTAACTATAATGAAAAAGAATCGTCCCGCAAATATAGCAAAAGTTCCGTATCATCACGACACGGAACTTCACGCTAATAACCAATTAATTATGAACCACAATATTCCCGCGCTTTGGAGCGGCCGCGGAACACCGCTATTTCACCTCTATCGTTATCTTTCCCGAACATAACGAAAGCCGCTCATATAGTTTCCTGAACGTCGCCGTGCTGTCGGTAACCATGCCCTTCACCGTGTTCTTTCCCACAAGTATGCACCCGTCAGTATCCTCCGCCGTGTTGCCGCAGTGAATCAAAACGCCTTGGAACGAGGGCACGTTCAGCAGCCTCGGCAGATACCCCTTGCAGAAGTCGTACTGCCTCTTCTGGCTGAAACGCGGTGACTGAACGCGCAAAGTCACCTCATACGTCCCCTCCGGTATCGCGGTCTTCCCGTACACCTTTGCCTCCTTGGTCAAGTCACGCGCCCTGTCCTCAAGCGTGTCGCAGAAATACTCCCCGTCAATGTAGAGCCGCCCTATCGTGTAGCCCTCACGCCTTGCAATCCTTTTCAGTTCCAGTTTCATGCTCGATATATCTTACAGCCGTGTTCTTCCTGTGTTCGTCCATCAGTTCCTCAATCGTGGCAAAGTCAGCCCCGAAGTCCACCTCCTGCCCGTGCTCCGCGAAATAGGTCTTGCCGCGCCCGAGCGAGGGACGGCGCAGCACGCAGCCCTGATGCACGCACATATAATACCCCTTTGTCGTGCACTCGCACCGCTTGTCCGCGAGCTGCTTCTGCAAGTCCCCTATCTGCGAGCGCAGTCCCGCGTTCTCCGTCTTCAGTCCCGCAATCTCGTCGTCCTTCCCGTTGTCGATTCCCGTCATCGTCGTTATGGCGTTGTTCAGCGCGGTTATGGCCGCGTTGTCCGCGTCCGCGCCCGCCTTCCTGCGCGAGAACTTGAGGGTGAAGAGGGCGGTCAGGCCTCCGCCCCCTATGAAGCCCCCCATTATCGAAATTATCTGTATCCAGTCCATAGCCCTACAGCCTTTTGCGCCCCACGCGTATTGAACTTGCCGGATTTCTTGACGGAACGGCACACGAAGGCAGGAGTCCGAGGGCTTTGACGTATTCCATCGCCTTTGCAAGATACGCCTCCCCCACCTTTCGCGCCTCGGCGGCCGTCCGTGCAAGCACGCTGTCCTCGACCTCGGTGCTGAACTCCCCGTTTTTGTACCGTACCCCGAACGCGGTCGGATTTATAGGGTTGTTCATCACGAAACGGGAATACGCGAGGTATGCGATGCCCGTCTTCAGCCCGT
>ERZ808277.344-NODE-344-length-15277-cov-3.280187_pt1 | contig 15277 bp, 20 predicted proteins | sample MGYA00521240_ERZ808277 | MGnify/ENA primary metagenome ERZ808277 (study PRJEB31516, sample SAMN03275599) | gut metagenome | biome: mammalia-associated habitat; material: feces | host: Papio cynocephalus | place: Kenya | collected 2012-07-17 ... | reverse complement strand
ATTTCTCCTCCAGACAAATGTCTGTAATCATGTGTTCCTACCTAAGAAGCAATATAATAGTCTTCTACTTCATTTAAGCCATTTCTTCTAGCATAATAATTATGAGGTAAGTCTGCAGATTTAGCTTGCTATCTAGTCTAAATCTTCAAAAAGTCATTATTGTATTCAATATCACATCCATTATACTACCAGAGTGCTTTCATAGCTTCTTGTCTAAAATACATATTTGGTTTATCTTTTGCAAAATCATAAGCTTCTCCAATTACTTCATAATGGAAAGATTCAGGTTTTGCTTTGTTAGCTACAAGTTCCAAATTTGTAAATATCTTATGAATAGCAGGGTCATTAACTACAACCACTTCAAACTCAAATGGATGCTATTTACCATACCAATAACATGGATATATATCATCTGCAATATCAAATATACCTGCCTAACCGTGTTTCCAGAAATCTGTAGTTAAGAACTGCATATTTCTCTATGGAATAGTAGCTACGGTAGATTCATAAGTAGCAAACTAGTAACTAGCTTGTTTATTATAGTAATAGTCTTGTAAACCCTGTTCCTAGTTAGGCAAAGTAACCTCAATAGTAGCTTTAATATTCAATAACTTAACTATAGTATCTGCATTTATCTACTATTCTCTAGGTAACATTTCTCTCTTACCCTACAAATTTTTAAATATAGGTAAATTGGACTATGAAGCATCTGTAGGAGTTATTCTATGTGATTCATCATCAGAATAAGCGTTTCCTGCATTATTTCTATAATATAGTTCAGATAGTAATTTATTATCCATATTTCTATGTAAATAAACTGCTTCTCTACCATCATTTCCATTACGAGTTACTAGTACTTTATCAGTTTCTGTAGAAGAGTTGGTATTTCTTACATATAACGGAGAATCATTATTCATATAAAGTCCATACACATAGACTTTGTAATTGAACATGGCATCTGAAGTGTTTCCATCTGTTCCTATTTGTATATAAGGATTTCCAGTAACCTAATATACCATCTTCTGTATCTTGAAGTTTTTATAATTACCATATATATCTCTACATAATTCATAATTAATAGTGTATGGCATATTGTAATCTGGTAACACTCTGTTAGCTAGTCCTAATATTCCTACAAAATTATCCCTAGAAGCTACGGTACACGTTATGGTTTTTACTTCTCCTGTTTTAGTTACATAAGTAATAGGAGCATCATAACTTACTTCAGTGTTTCCTTCTTTTTCTGAATCAAATATCACATTAGTTAACGTGATTCCATCTGAGAAAGAGTTTGAAGCATGAGATACTCCCAGCTTAGAAATCCATTTAGAAGTTTCTCTGTTAAACGAGAATGGAATATTATCTATATTCTCCATGAAACTAGGAACCCAACTATAGAAAGTTATAAACTTATCTAATAACTCATTATAACACAAGTTCCAAACCTTCTCCTAATAACCATATGTGTTATCATAGAAAGTAAACAACACATCCCTTTTATAAGCATTATAACAAGTTTTCACATTACGAATACCTAATTTAGGAGTAAGCTCTCTTTCACTAAGAGTAATATTATTATTTAAAAATTCTTGAACTTTAAAGTCTGAAATACACTGTAGAGTCTATCCATCTGTTCTCCAAATCTTCTTAGCTACAGTATCTACTCCATATACGTATTGCTTAGAATCCCCAGTTAATCCTGGGACTTTTAAGACACTATCTGCCCACTGACTACCAAACATATCAGATATAACAGTTGGAGCTTCTGGGAGAACTCTAGAAGTGGCTATGAACTATCCAACAGATTGTTGAACTGCTTGCTAATTAACAGGAGCAATAGCAACTCCATGTTCAAATATAATTAATAGATTAGAATTTAAAGAAATTAATTTAACTATTTCTCCATATTCTCTAGTATAATCTACACTTCTAGTCTTTCTAAATACTCTAAACCCATTCTTATAAGCATCATTAATATGAATATCAGAATACATAATACGAGTTCCAAACCAATTCTTGATATATGGAACATCAGGTAATATGTTATTCCATCTGTCACTCAGAGACTTACTAAATCCTCTATTATAAATATGAGATTCAGGTATCTTGTAAGTGCCTTCAACATTCATAGGAACATATGGATAATAACCTCTAGGATGTCCTGTCATTTGTTTCTCATCCACATTAGAACTATCTAATGTACGTATATTTAAATTATAAGATGAGCGGACTCTAAATGTCACCCACATTCCTAACTACACTGCATTAACATCTCCTAAATTTATATTTTCATAGTCTTCAGTCTTAGAAGGATTATAATGGTCTTTCCAAGTGTTTTCATCAACTATATCATCATTATATGGTGCAGAAGGATCATTAAAATTTCTAATTACTCTGTGAGTAAACTAGCATATATAACAATCACCTCTATACGCTGAGAACTAATAACCATCTTTATAAACGTCAGTAGCATCATTCTATAATGCTGATTTAGGAGTGACTAAATAATTATCTGATTTAGAAATATCAATTCTGTCAGTAATAGCATTATAAGTAGAATTATCGTCCATTCTAATCTGTATATATTCTGAGGTGTTAGCTTGACTATATTTAGGTATATAGATATTCACTGTGGTTGCTGGAGTTAATTTATCAGAAACATTAGCAACACCTAAATATGCACCATAAACTCCTCTAACTATATCAGAATTTGCCTATTTATTACTTATAGTTTCATCGTCAGATTCTGAATTATTACGTTTATCTCTTTCTGACTTATATTCGTCACCTACAGATTCATATCTCCATGCTTCTTCTGCATATCCAGCTCTGCTTCTAAACTTTAGATTATCTAATCCAACACATTTGACATCTTCGGGAACACTTATAAGCTTGTAAGTACCCGATATACTTGAAGAGGTATCATAATAATCAGGGATGTAATAATGTCTATAATTATTTATAGTATCTTCTGTAAAATAATTAGAACTGTGTCCCAGTAATAGATTATTTCCCTAGGATTTAGTTGCTTCTATTAAATGTTCATTACCAGTAAATATCTAATTAAAATAAGTCTAATTTACTTCATAATCAGGACATAGTATTACCTAAGTTTTATTTTTAGAACCATCTTTAATTATTATTCTATCCTCAAAATTACCTCCAAGCTATCTAGATTCATCAAGTTCTTGTATTTTATAACCAGATGGGCATTTAGTATTTCTTCCATCCAACTTCTTAGACTACCAAGACTGAATACCATATTTAACTGTTTGTCCTGTAGCGACTGCAGCAGTTACTAATCCTGCAGCAGCTCCCGCTCCTACAGCTATAATAGCAGAAGCACCTACTGTCCCAGTGGCTAATCCTAAACCAGTAGTTACCGCTCCACCAGCTACTAAAATTCCTCCTAAGGCAGTACTTCCTGCTGATACTGCTCCTGCTAAAGATGCTCCTGCTACTAATGCTCCAGCTGCTCCTGCTGTAAATACTGTAGCTGCTCCCAGTGCTACTACTCCAGCAGTTATTGCAGTAATTTTCCCTATTTTACTCCATAAACTAGAAGATTTTTTCTTAAATTTAAACTAATATCTAGATAAAAATCCCTCAGATATATAATTAACATCGTTAATATCTTCAGTAGTTACATAAGTTTTGTCTAGAGAGTTCTGAAGTTGTTCTAATACTCCGCCAGCTGTTGGAATTGTAGGAGTGTAAGAATTCTAATCTAATCCTAAAGTAATTCCCTAAGCTAGTATAGTTGGTATTCGTGATTGTCTAACAAAGAAGAAACCCTTAACATATTTCTTAAGTTCTTTTATAGCTTTATCACTTATTCTAATATCCAAGCCATGTATAGTATTTGTGTCTTTATTAGATACTAACTTAATTACCCCTTTAACATTTTCGTTCTGGGCTGTTCTAGTAATACCTTTATCAGGATTTATTAAATAAGTAGATTCATTATACTATATGTAATTACGTTCATTATTTTTATATATGTTAATACTAGAATATAATATATCTTCTTCCTTATCTTTGTCATATTCCCTAACATTACTACATCCCCTTATATTGAACACTGGGGTTAATTCCCCATTTGGTAAGATATATACTACTCCTAAGCGATAGTACTCATTATTCCAATATCCCACATAATTATATATATACTAAGAGTCCCAATATCCAAGAGAGGAAGTATTTATATTATAATTTTGATCAAACTTACACTCATAATCTTTGTCTTTTAAATAAGGTAAAAAATGCAAAGATAAATCAGATAACTCTTTGTATGGTATTTCTGGTTTATGAACGTTACCAAGTAGTAGCATATTCTAACAAGTGGTCTATGCTTTAGCTGCATCTACTATTTCAAAAGAATCGTTAATATCTGCAGCAGTTATTGGAATAGTAGGTTCAAAACCGTTAATACTTATATTACAAGTTCCAGCATTAGATACTACAAATTTTTTATCAATCTTTATATATTCCGTATTGAAATGCTCTTCCTATTCAGCAGTATATCTAGAATAATATACATATAAATAATCATAAGAAGAATCTATGTTGGACATATAAAGATTAACAGTTTTAAAGCTGTTTTCGTTTTTAGTTCCAGTAGTTAAACTATCAGGAGCTCCAAATCCTATAAATACGCTAACTAGTCCTGATTCAGCCACAAAATCAGTTTCATTTCCATCCGCATCAGAATATTTAATATAAAAATGATAATTTCCAACTTTAAGATTACCACCAGAAGATGTGCCTTCATAAGATAATTTAGGAATACTAATTACTCTCTTATATAATGATGTATCTATGTTAAACTAATCACCCTCATCATATATATTAGTATCATTATTCCCTTTTCTATCAATTATTTCATAGGTATTCATTCCTGTGGTACTAAACCTACTATTAATTAATCTTGGGGGATTTATACCATCATTGAGAATAAGATTAACAGAACCGTCATAACTATATTGTGGAACTATACTTACAGGATGTTCAATATCAAAAGATAATTCATCTGTAATAAAATCTACTAGTTCTCCTTTTTCATGTAAGGTTATTTCACCAGAATCTAATGGTACTGTTAACTAAGCATTTACTTGTCGCTGCCACTTTGTATAATCTTTATTAGGAGTTATCTAAAATTTTTCATTTAGTTCATCTAAAGTATATAACTAATCTTTATACTCATACTTATCCTACGTAAGTCTATAATTTCTAAATGGATTGTACTCATATACCATATTACCTTTAGTTGGTAATACCTTAGTTTGTACATTAAATGATATTTTGGTATTTTCCATTATTTAAACTAATAATCGTTCAATATTCTATCGGTATACTATAAATCTCGTATAGAACCTGAACCATGCCACCCTTCAAAAACTATTGAGTAAGCTGCACCAGTAGGTGATGTACGTTTACACATTAACTAACCATCAACTAACTACATAACACTTGCTATTGGAGTAGTATACTAAGTAGATCCAAACTTCGCTACATAAGTACCATTTGATCCATCTATACTTTGTATCTGGTATACTTTCTACTATGAATTACTTAATAATAAACTATTATTCTCTAAGTAATATAAGGTATTTGGAGAAATTTGTGTGTACTATACATTTTGAAGGTTATTATAGGATATGAGTTCTATACTCGAAGAAGAATCTTTTGTATTCTAATCAATACTATTTATATTTAATTGTATAGGTACATTTTTTATTATAGATGAAATTTGTACCTATACATTTTTATCGGTTTCGGTTAAATAGTTCGTTTCTAATTGATTCAAAACGTCTTTTATATACTAAGAAAGTTTTTCCGTGTTATTTATTAGCAATACATCATTGTTATTACAATCCACTTTATAAATCATATCCTAAGTATAAATTGTAGTATGTTTATACTGTATCACATCTGAAAGAGATTTTGTATTTCTGGTAACAGTATCTCCCATTTTATATGTCTAAGTAAGACAGCTAATAAGTTGATTAATAGTATCGTTACTGGTTACACTTGAATAGTCATTAAATAAATGAATACCATTAATATCAGTGTAACCTATCTAATAAAATACATCATTAGAAGTGATTTTTACATTTTTTCGATAAAGCTCCTAGTGTGTATTACTTTCATTATTAGATTTACTAAAATGCCATCTGTCAGATATTTTAAGAGTATTTAGGAAAAACTAATTTAATGGAAGTTTGAAAGATGCTTCTCCGAAATCAGATTTTGGGGAGCCTGAACCATCTCCGAAATAACGTATACTTCCATTTACGTATTGAGAATATGAAGTATCTCCACCACTACCAACTGCTTTGTAGTCAATAACTCCATCCCTCTTCCAGTCCATGTGGTCATAGCCCTTCTTTCCAAAGGAATATACATATAAATCATTAGGTATTTTATTTAAATCTTTCCACTAAATTAGTACTTGAATTTTATCACCTGTTCCATCTTTCTTGCCATTAGGTGCATACTTAGTATCTCTAGTCACACATAGTGTATATATATTATCAATAGTAAATTTTTTGTTAACAGAGTCATATGTAAATCCCAATTCCGTAGCATTATCAGGAGTTAATAGAGGGCTTACAATATTTACTTGTTGCCAGTTCTCTTCATAAATATTTAGATATTTAGAAAAATTCCATAAATCTAAAGATAACTTCTTTTCCTCAATTATATTATTGCCTGTTAAGGACTAGTAAGGTGCAGTGATTGTAACTACATTCTAGTTATAGTCTACATAACTTAATTCTTCTGTTCCTGACTTCTATTGCAACTCTATATTAAAAGTATCTGTGAATAACTTGTAATTATCAGAAGCACTCCACAAGTCTTTAAAATCTCCTAAAATATTTAATCCTAGTAACTAAGAATAATCTGGATAAGTTATATTCTAAGTTCTAGTATTTATTGGAGTTAAATATTCATAATCAAAAGTTGATGGCATATCTAAATATGTAATATTAGAATTTCCTTTATATACTTTAATATTAAGAACTCCTTCCTTATAAATACCTTCACTTTGTTTTCCATATAAATTAAAAGTACTCCAACTATTCTGCAAACCTAGATTAACTTTATATGTTATATTTCCTTTTAAATTCTAAATATTTGCTCCTAAATTAGAAACACTTATTTCTGTAGATTTATCAGACTTCTGATACTATTTTCTTATATTCGTAGAATAATTAGCTCTATAATCAACGCTTAAGTCTAATTGTAATTCGAACGAATTATCTTTAAAATCTTTGGTGTTATAATAGTGCTAATTAAACATAGTGTTAGTCCATAACCATCTCCATTCTATCTTATTACTATTAGAATTAGTTAAATCGTATTCCCCTAAAACATTCTTATTAGTATATTTATAAATAATTTTTACAGCATATAGCATATTACTATATAAAGTGCCTGCATCATTATAAAATATGGGATTATCTTCTGAGGGTGTTATTTTTTCATTCTTATCATTTATAAATTCACCTTCATTAAACATTGCTGCTTTTGGGGTTATTTTACCACCTTCTTTTTCCAAATATACATAAGCTAAAGTAGTATCTACATCACTTGGTATATCTGAGTTTATAAACACCTACCCAGCATGATTTATTAAAGTTTCATCGCTTTTAGTAGAAGACAATCTATAACTAGCAGTATTACCATTTAAGGGAATATATTCGGTTATAACTCCAGAGTATGAAACTCTATTATTTATACTATATATTGCACATAGTCCTTGATTATCATAAAACTACAATTCAATTTCAGCTACTCCTTTATTCTCCTCTGGATATATAGAACTATCTAGTTGAAGAGTACATAAGTTTTCGCCTATATAATATTTATAGCCTTCTAAATTTATTTCTCCGCTGCCAATTTTACTGAAGTCAATATAATGAGTCTAAGCTAGGTCAACTAAAGCTCCATATTCCATCATCGGAGCTATTTTAAAAGAAAGTATTAAATCTTTCTAATCAATTATGTCTCCTTTCTTATCTTTATATGGAATAGATATGTCAAATAGTTTTCTACTTATCGACTATTTAAAATAATTATTAATAATGAAGTCCTCAATTTTTGCAGTATTATCATCCTTGCTTAAAAGAGTTCCCTCAGAATCATAATACTATTTATTATTATTATTAATTATTATATGATGTAAATTTTCCCAATATGTGTAATTTTCCGGAACCCCGTCATCATCTTTCTATTGAGTTACTTTTTTTACATTTGCATAATTTTTGATGATTTCATTATAATCAAGATACTTTTTAAAATATTCATAACTATTGGTAGATAAATCAGAATCTATAGATTCTTTTTTGTAAATAGGAACTTTAATATATGAATTTCCATTCAGAAATTCTTTGCCCATCTCTCCTACCTACTCCGTTTCAGAATCGTAGTATTTATATTTTCCTGCTTTATTTTCCGATCCAGAATAATTACTTAACCACTAAAAATCATATGCTACTAAAGCGGTAGGATTAATATTAGGATTATCAGTATCCCAGTTAAAATTAGCATAAATAGAATAGTTTTGATATTCTATATCATCTACAAGAGCTTGTGCTACTTTCTAATTATAAATTTCATAGGTACTACTAAATCCCTGTATTCTTTCTAATTCTATCATTATTGCTAATTTTCCAGATACCTTAGACTGAAATACAGAGTAGCCTGAGTTAAGAATATTTCTGTAAGTATCTAAATCTGGTTTATCTTTATTAATTGTTGATTCAGAATTTATATAATAATTATTATACCACTTTAAATCATTATTTAAATAATTAATTTTACCAGAATCCTCAATAGCTACTACACTCACTTTATACTACTTTGGAAAATCCCCTAATATATGAGATTTGTTTCCAAAATCTGAAAGTATATCTGCGTTATCAGTCAAATTCCCAGAATGAACTATGAATTTGTCACCAGGATTTAATTTATTCTAATATACTACTTTCTTAATAGAGTTACTTACAACTTCATCAAAGCCAAAATCACTCTATTTAACAAATTCGCTTAAATCAAACTATGTCTTAGTTCCCTAAATCTCATCACTACTAATATTCCTCTCAGGAGATGGAAAACATCCTATCTAGCTCTTATTAATTATAGGATTATACGACACTATATAAATAATACCTCCAAATTCACAAGTCCCAACTGGAACATATCCTTCTGGTAAATAAGCTGTTTCTACTCTTCCATTACCCATATCATTCTACAATGATAGTTCATTACCATTCATAGTAACTAAAGTAGCATTAAGAGCATGGGTTAAACACGTAGCCTAGGTATTATCTGGGGCAAAATCCATTAGCAAACCATCTCCAAATGTCGATTTGGCAGTCATTATAGTATTATTTGCCATAAATTATTTCTTTTTATATTTTCGTAATTCATCTGTAATAAATTGATAATCATATTCTGATAATAATATATCTTTAAATTTCATTGTATCTCTAGTTAATATTAACTCTGCCTAGTCTGTTTTAAGTTTAGGATAATAGAAATTAAATCCCCTATCCCAAGAAGATGGAAATCTAAATATAGCAATTCCTGCATTATTCATAATACAACATTCATCATATATTTTATACATATACACCTTCTCAAATGTAAAGTTCTTTTTAGGTCTTCCTCTTCCAGTATGTTTCTAAGCTAAGTATGCTTCATACTAATTCTTTGTAAGAGAAAAGTAATAGTAGCCGTCCCATTCTATTTTCTTACGTTTATACATTACTCTTAATTTGACCTTAATTTTACGCTGATAATATAAAAACCATTTTATAGAATTTCTCATTAATTTACCAGAGTAAAACCAAAACTAGCCCTAACTAACTAGGACATCTCCCCCGTAACTATTGTGTAGATACCAAGATTTCCATCCAAATTGTAGTATTCTTTTAATATCTCTTTTTGGAATATCAGGATATTTCTCACATATCTATTCATAATAGTCCTAAATTGTTTTCTATTTCAATACTATTTACCCTAATTAGTGTATTCTGTTATTCTATCTCGGTCTCTTCCAGCCAGATAAATAGGTTTTTCTCTACTAGTTCGCTTTTTACTTTCCATAATTAACTATAACTAATATCCACTAAAATTTGATGTTATAAAATCAACATCATTCCATTTACCTCGCTTGAAAGCCTTTTTAAATTCATCTCCTGTTGTTCGTTTCATCTATATATAAGATTGTGTTCTACCCATTCCGGGTAATTTGAACTATATATTATTTTCTATAATATCGTCTACTACAAGTTTTGCACTTTCCATCCATATAGATGCTGCAAAATCTCTCTTACTCCCATCTGAATAATACTATTTACATAATTCTGGAGTCATCTTGAGCTTTCTAACTGGAAAGTTCATAAATATGTCATGGCACGTAAAAGAATGCCCCATTGCGAAATTACTCATTTATATACATTTAACATTTAAAAACAAAAATAGGGAGACATAACTGCCTCCCTATTCATCGAATTGGTTTATATGATTTATTATATACCTTTCTGTCCCAAGAATATTTGGCATCGAGTATATCATTCATTTCATTTTGTGAAACATAGTCAGGAACTCTAGCTGCATCTAGCATAAATAGCCAGTGTTTACGTAACTATTGAGCTTCCTACATAATTACCTGATTATGAGTTCTCCATGCTTCTTTCTATTTAAGTACAAACGCTATATAAACTGCTATAGCATCTGCTTCTTTATCATTTATATCTGGAAGACCATCTTCATCAAGCTATATACTATGATATAAAATATTAACAACTGGTAATCCTTTGTTGACTTGTAATATATTACCTGTTCTTTTATACTTTACAAATTTACCACTTATATAGTGTGGATTAATAAAAGCTTTTCTACTTTCTATATAATTTTCAACAGCTGCAGAATATGGGTCTCCGTCATATTTGGTATTACTGGTATAATTAAAATCTTCTCCACAGTAAGTTACTGCTTCAATAATACCAACATCGCAAGGTAACTAAATAGTACCTGTTTCACAATCAACATCTACTTTAATTTCTTTTAAAATAGTATTTTTATTACCTATTTTATTATAGGCAATTAAACCAATTTCCTCTAAATCTTCCATATCGCCATCCACATCATAGAGTGTCTGAGCCTAACTAATAGCATAATGAAAATTCATATAGTTTAATTACCTGCAGTATATTGTTGGTCATTAGGAAGTCTTGGAGCCTGTACTTGTCTATAAAAATATAATTTCTCTTTAGTTAGTTTGTCTTTAATTAACTAGTCTACAAAACTATTGTTTACATCAGGTCCATTTAGCTCGTCTATATTACAACAACTATACCTATTTAATTGTCTTGGATCTTTAAATACAGCAACTACAGATACCTACCTAATGAATGGTGCATTAAATAAGAAACAATCTAACATACCGTCTTTATTAGGAGCATAATCTATCCATACATAAGGTTTATTTAAACCTCTTCGCCTATATTTCCTGCTTTGTAGTTCAGATAATGACGTGATTACATTAAACTTATTCTATCTATCTGTAGAACCAATATAGTTAATAGCTTGCTTTCCGTAATTAGTAACAATTTGTGGTATCTAAAAATGTGCTGTAATGGTGTCTCCATCACTTACTTTACCACAGGAGCATCTCTCCAAAGATTCACAATCTACATCCACACAATTTATTGCTATTAACAAATCTTTTATTGGAAGTATTCCTTTAGTATATAATTCATTTAATATAGATAATCTGCAAGCTACTACTTCATCCTGTAACTAATCCATGTTCATAGATAAGTTTTGATGATAACCTCGCAAACCACTCACAACATCATTTCTGATTTGACTAGCTAGTTTCTCTATATACATTATATTTTATCAGCGTTTTTATCAGGATTCTACTTAATTCTATGCTAACATGTGAAATTATAACAACGTATACCTTTCAAATATGTAACTTTCGATTTTAGCTCTGCAATTTCTGCACACTTATCAGCTATAGCCTTAGACTTTTCAAAAGATACTTTATCAATCTCTCCTCTAAGGTTTTGTAGCTACTTTCTAAAATCACTCTCTAACTCGTGATAATCTTTTATATACTTATCACATGTCTTTTGCAAAAAATCGTACTAATCCTATTTCAAGTCTTCTTTCTTATGTTCTACTTCAACAATACTCTATTCGGCTTCTGCATCTGCTTGTTTCTTCTTGCTTTTGAAAGTAAAAAGATAGGTAATGGCAGCTCCTAAGCCACCACTACCTACTATCGGCAATATCCATTCAAGCAATGTTTGTTCCATTATTACTTAGATACTTTTACACCCTTGTTAAGTTCATTAACTGATTGATTTTCAGCTACCTCTTTTGAAGCTTCAGGAGTTACTACTGCATTCTTAGTATCAACATCAGTTACTGTACCAATGGTCTTTAAAGCTGTTTCCCACTCCTTAATAAGTGCGTCATCATTCTTAACCCAGAATACGTGAGTAGTATGAGAATCCATTCTACCACCTACTACAGCCAAAGGCTCGTTAGTAGCAGGAGCACAATAATCAATAATATACTGATTATATACAGCACCTACAATAGGAGTTTCTACCTGACGAATGTGAGTCCATTGATAATTAGCAGCTGTAGGAAGTCTCAAATCTTTGATAACCTGAGAATAAGTACCAAATGCATTCTTACCTCTCTCCTCTAATTTAATTGGTGCAGCAGAGCCGAGTTCAGCTACAGCATCTGCATAATCAGCATCTGCAGCAAATACATTGATTTCTACTTTCTTAAATCTCTGATACTCAGTAGCTCCCTCAAGAGTTAACTTACCATTCTTATCGTTAGTTACATTAATTAAGTCCTTATCAACTTGGAAAATATGATTAGACTTAATAGTCTTTTCAAGTCTATCTGCAATTGTTTTAGCTGTGTCGTCTGCCTTAACAATAAACTCACACCAGAAAGGCTTGCCTTTATGTACCCAAGGAGTTGAGTAAATATAAGGTTCAGCACCTTCAACTCCTAAATAAATATCAAGACGGCAATAATTTACACCTGTCTTAGGCTTCAATGTATCAAGTAAATTAGTAAAATCAATAGTTGCTTTACATAACTTAGCTTCATAACCGTGACGCATTACAATACGCTCAACATTCTCTTTTACAAAAACAAAGTCTCTCTTAATCTGGAGAACTGTTTTTGCCACTCCATCTACCTTATAATCACTCTTACTAACAAAGAGCTTTGCTTTAGAATCTGGGTCCAGATTACTATTGATAATAGTTTGTGTCTAAAAATTTAAACCTGCCATAATTAGTTATAATTTAATTAAAATTACTACTGTGCAGCTGCCTACTATTGAGGAGCAGCCTACTACTGTCCAGTTGGTCGGGCAATAGATTGTGTTATCTACATATTATTAGATAGTCGTGGGTCATTTGAATGCTCCATAACTAAATGTACCAACTCATTGATAATCTCTTGGTTTACATAATCTGGAAACTCCATAATCTGACTTGTATCTTCTGTTAAGTCAATTTGTTCCTAAGTAAGTCTGATATACTGAGGACTCTTAACATAATCAATTTGCACTTCCACTAACTAAAATAAAGAATCATCTTTACCATAGCGAATTTCACAACGAACATTAGATGGGTTAGATACTCTAGCTGCAATAGGTTTTTCTACTAAAGAAATATTTTTACTAGTTTCTCCCTACTTTAGCTTAAATGTTCTCTAAAAATTAGAGCCAGCAGTTTTGTCAGTTGCTACTGCTCCATCATCCTTAGTTACTGCATACCCACCAACTGGCATATCTGTACCTGTATAACCTGATGGATTAGCATCAGTAGGAGTTCCATCACCTGTTACAGGAGCAGTCGGTGCTGTAATGTTAGAAGCTTGATTATGAATATAATAATATGGACGCATTGGAGATGGACGATTGTAAATATCTGTTACAATCTAACTCCAAGAATCCGCTGTAAGTCGAGTTGCTGGAATCTAGATATAAGAACCGGCATCCCAACAGTCTTTCTACTTAGCAACATAATAGATACATACACAGTTAAGCATATGTAAATAATCAATAGGCATAAACACCTCATAAGTAGCACCATTTAAGGACTAAATTTGCGAGTGGGCAGTACTTAAATATGAACTGGCTGCCCCATAAGTATTACTTGAAGGACTTTCACCATCGTAGTCCGCTTTAGTTGTGTCAGTTCCATTATAATTATTATAAGGATTATTAGCACCAAATTTGTGAGGCTTTAAAAATGCTGTAGATTTTAAAACTCTTAAATCGTCTGTGGTTTGTTGATTAATGTCATATACATTATATACCTTATTAATATACTAGTTAATAGCTTTATTAAATAAGTAATTAAACTCATACAGTTTAAGAGCAGGAGCTTGAATCTTACTCAATTCTATTAATGTTGCTTCAAAAATCTATCTTGCGGTCACTGTATTTTTAATAATTTTGTTAATTATTTCTTATCTTTAACGTCCTCATCTGGGAACATTTCAGGATAAGTATCTCTACGAATCATAGCCATAGTCTTAGTGTTCTTAGGATTCTTCATCCATTCAATAGCAGCATCATCAGAAGCACCAATAATTACTTTACCATCATCACCGTATACATAGAGACCATTTTTCTTTAGAATAATACCATGCTCACGAGCTTCAATAAATAACATACGTAACTGCATATCTCCTCCAGTATAACAGTTGATAATCTTTTCTGGAGTCTTTTCTGCTACTGAAATTAAGTAGTCTTCTACATCAGCATTTGGCTGGTTTGTCATATTTCTTCCAAGAACTCTAGCTACTAGAACTCTACCTTCATAACCTCTTTCATCATCAAGAATGAAGTTGATAGCCTTAGTAATAAGTCTCTTTCTAGTAACTCTAAGATTTGCTTCATAACCAGGACGTTCTACATAAAGCTCTGCTGTACCATATCTAGGTCTCTTAGACTTTGTAGGGTCTGCTGTACCATCAATAAGATACTCTCCTTTGTCATTCTTTGCAAATCTATCAGGAGCAATTAAATCACAATGCTTAATAGCTTCCCACTCTGCTCTTTCATAAATATCATCAAGGTTATAGGTTTTTCCGTCAGTAATTGTAAACAATTTATCCTCTGGAATAAAAGCCATTTCACCTGCTGACTCTGCTTCTCTTTCAGAATTAGTTAAAATAATATCACCATGAGCATCTACTCTCTTTACACAATCTG
>ERZ808277.343-NODE-343-length-15283-cov-5.145850_pt1 | contig 15283 bp, 16 predicted proteins | sample MGYA00521240_ERZ808277 | MGnify/ENA primary metagenome ERZ808277 (study PRJEB31516, sample SAMN03275599) | gut metagenome | biome: mammalia-associated habitat; material: feces | host: Papio cynocephalus | place: Kenya | collected 2012-07-17 ... | reverse complement strand
TTCAACGGGAAGTGGAGCATAGGAGAATCGAACTCCTGACCTTTTGAATGCCATTCAAACGCTCTACCAACTGAGCTAATACCCCATTGGGATTGCAAAGATAGACAAAATCTTTCAATCCGCAAATTTTTCTTCACGATTCATGAATATTTTCATTCAGTCAACATAAAAATGGAATAGCGAATGGGAAACAGTGTCAGAAGGAGTAGCCGATCCCGAATTCAAGGTATGCCTTGGGCCTTTTTATAGAATAAGAGGTACCCTTCCAATCATGGATGGCGTTGCCACCGAGATAGGCAGAGATGTGTCCAAAACGCGCGATGACTCCCAAGTCGAGAGAAAATCCGTTGAGTACTTTATATGTGGTTGTTGTCTGACCATTATAAGTGATACTGCCGGGAGGAACAACAACTTCACCATAGCCTACACCACTGCATATTCCCAGCCAATCATTGCATTTGAATATTCCTCCAATAGTGACTGAAAATCTTCTCGAAGTGTAACCCTCATCAGTGCGCTTTCCCCACATGCATTCCACCTTGAAGTAAGTTCCGACCTTGTGCGCATGCCACGCTGTTAGGAGTCCAAAGGTTGGGGTCGGAACATTTGTGACGGCAAGCACGCTCCATTGTGGCTGCGTTGTCTGCTTTCTCACATTGAACTGTCTTCCTGAACCTGTCCGCTTTCCTCGCGGCGAAGCCTTCACGTACACCGGCGTCGGGACATACACGATTGAATCCTTGACTATCACCTTAACTTTCGGCTGAACGGGCACGTGGAGCCTCATCTCATAGACTGACGCGGATTCGATAGGGCAGCCGAACTCGTAGTCCCTTATGACACCGTAGGTCTGATGCCTTATCGTGATCTTGCGGACTCCCTCCGGGACATACACCCAGATCTCCCCGTGCTCCTGCCTCACGCCCACGACACCCATGACCCCGACATCGAAATCAAACCCGTCTTCCGGAATCACGACCTTGATCAGTGCTGCCTTGTGATTGTTCTGATCCAGCATAGGATGATTGCTCCTCGCGTCCAGATCCCATTCCAACTTCTTGAAAGACTGGACATAAAACCCGGAAGAATCCGTCTGCGCCAAAACCCTAGCGGTCAAGAACAGAAGAATGAATAAAATTGCTGATCTTTTCATATTCTAAAAGTTATAAGGTCCGATCACTCCGAAATCCTTGTCCGGCTCATCCTGCCATGTCCTTACATGTATGACTGGCTTAGTGTAGTCACGGAGATCCACAAGGATGAACAGGTAGCCTGTGTCAGAGTATGTCTTGGAGAAATATTCCTGTCTTATCTTTATGCCGAACAACTGCTCTCCCTTGCCGAGTTTCATCACCTCGCAGTCTGAGAATTGCAGGTTGATATATTCCTGGCTTGCGAAGACCCTGCCGAGGTTCTTGATGTAGTTCGCCTTGCTCTGGCGGGTAAGGGTGACATAGCGGTTGTTTCTGTACTCGTTCGGCCCTTTGACGTTCCGCAGCACCCGCCCTGTGATTATAAGAGCGTCATCATCGAATACTGAACTGATGTAGTCCAGCCGCTTCAGAGCGTATGCCGTCTTGTAGTTCTCCAGAAAACTGATGAGGATCATCTTGGCTTCCTTGCTCCAACTGCTCTGATTGACGATGCCTTGCACTGTCTCCTTGTCTATGGAGAACGACAGGTCGCAGATCTTTTTGTCCTCGTTGAACGTGAACACTACATTCTCCACGAACTGCCTTTGGTTGCCCTTGAACGAGAACACCATAGGAACGCTTCTCGCATAGACCTCGTCCCCCATCTCGTAGAAAGTCATGTCGTCGAAACTCAGTACTCTGGCGTTGCCGTAGCGGATGAGGCGGTTGAATATATCATAACCGTCCCGGGTGAAATATTCAGAGACCGATTTGTCCGTTCCGTCGGCTATGCTTTTGCAAACCTCTTGCACAACCTTTTCATATTTGGAAGAAAAGATGACAGGTGCGAATTCTCCGCGCGTGGAATCAGGCTCCCTCTGGAACTCCTCCCTTGCCACAACGTCCAGCACTTTCTTTTTGACGGCGGAGAAATCGATTTTCCGCACTGATGATTCGTGTGCGGTTTCAGTGGTTCCTGCCGGATTGGAGTGGGTCTTGGCGGGCTGTGTTTCACCGTCGGTGTCCTTGGCTTCCGGAGTCAGCGCCTTCTCGACGAGGCTCACCTCTCTGAACAAATGCTGGAGATGCGCCGGAGTGATCTCGTACTTGATCCTGTATTGATTGATTTTGGAGTCTGGACTCACCTCCACGAACCCCTTCCCGTCCTTGGCTGACAGCACACCGCTCCAAGTCTTTCCGTCAAAGAATTTATAGTCAATGTTTTTGACAGGCTTTCCCTCGAAGGTGAACGTCAGTTCCACGATGCCCTTGTCGTAGATGTCCTGCCTGTCGAACTCCACATTCAGCCCTTTCAGAATGTCCTCCCGTCTGTTTTTTGCCTTGGCGATCTCCACGACATCAGGCGATGGAAGACTCCGCATCAGAGTCTCCGCCCATGAATAGTAGCGCAGCGCCACGTCCATCTGGCATTTCTTATCAGCGGAGGCCGCTATCTGAAGCATCTCCTTGACCTTTCTCCTCCTGCCATCGAAAATCCGCTCCACGTCGCTTCTTTGAATATGTCTTGTGACAGTGGTGGTCTTTCCCGTCGTGGAGATCATCCCGCATTCTCTTTTGAGGTCTCCCAAGTAGGTGGACATCAGTCTCTTTCTGATTTCCGGCGAATATGGCAGGTCAACTGTCTGCGCAAGCTTCCCGACCAGCGCGTCAAGAGCCAGACTGTCAGCCGAGGCCGCGGCTGCCGCCGAACCTTCAGCATAGATGTACGAATTGTCTTTCCTTATGCCCGAGACGTTCTGCGCGAACACAGGAGTACAAAGCAGAGTGATAAGTATGGTAGTCAGTAGTTTTCTCATTTCCCTAACGTCTGTATGCTGAACATTCGGCCTCAAACCGTAGTTTCTGATCTTTTTCCATCGGCCCGCCGACCTTTTGAAGCGCGGTCCTGATGCCGTCGGCCATAAGCTTGGCTGTCCCGGCTGAGGCACTGTCGGACTGGCAGTACCGCCTCAACTCCTCGTAGTTGGCCAATATGCTGTCCCACTGCTCCCTACGCGCCTTTTCTATCTTTGAGTATGCATCCAGAATATCTTCGAAAGTAGCCCCGCCCTCCGTTACTGTCTCTCCCAATCTTTTTCCGCTCCGGTCAAAGAACCCAACGGTCTGTCCGGTAAAAGCCGCAGCGATATCATCGGAAATATAGTAGATGTCATCATAGACCGGAGCCAGAATTTCTCTACCGGAAGTGTCAGCCAACCCGTATCTGCCGTCCAGCGACACGATCATGGTGCCGTTAAGGCAGTTGGTTTCCGTGTCGTATGTCGGCAAGACAGCCTTCACTTCGGTTCTCGAAGCGCAAGACATAGCCATCAGAGTCAAAAGCAGGAATATTACTGGTTCTCTATGCATATTAAATCAAACTAACAAATTTACCAATATTTTTGGTATAATACGTACGGAAAAGATTATATTTGGCTTTCAATTAGTGCAATTATGGAGGAGACATCAGCTTTTTTCGGTTCCATCGGAGACTTGTCTGACCGAGAGTTCTGGGATATTCAGAAAATCCACGAATCGCCGGAAAGTTATTCCATACTCAGTCAGGCGAAACTTGACGGCAAGTTGGTGGCTCTGAAGTCATTGAAGCCTGAATATATCGGAAATCCCTTTTATGAGGGACTGCTTCGCAAGGAGTACGAGATCAGTCGCTCTTTGAACCACCCATGTATCTGCCAGACCCTTGATTTCATGAATATGTCAGGACTTGGCAACTGCATCGTCACTCAATGGATTGACGGCGAGAGTCTTGCCGCACTTTTGCCGGGACTGAGGACCCGGTCGACGGGCCATCCAATCCGGCCTCTGAGCCTGTCGAAGCGTACCGGCCTTCGTCACTTCGGCAAGCTCAGTGACCGAAGTAATGGGCTCAGCCAAAAAATCCTTCTCGAACTCTGCGACGCCCTTGAGTACCTGCACCGCAACCAGATCATCCACAGGGATCTGAAACCATCCAACATAATGATAACCAGAAACGGTCAGAATGTCAAGCTGATCGATTTCGGTCTTTCCGACGCTGAATGGTACACCACTTTCAAGAACCCCGCCGGAACAAAAGACTACATCTCACCGGAGCAGATGGCAGGGGAGAGTTTGGACTGCCGTACGGACATATATTCATTAGGGAAAATAATGCAGGCGATGGGAGTGTATCTTAGGATAGCCGCAACCTGTACCGCCGAAGACCGCGACAAGCGCTATGCTTCAGTGGAGGAAGTCCGGGCAGCCATTCTCGGAAGTGAGAGAAGTAGACGCCGGATTGCGGTCGCCGTCATTGCATCTGTTTTTGTCATCGTGTTGTCACTCAGCATGATGCGTCTGGACATCAAAGGTGTAAAGAACCGCCGGGCAGTGGATCCCGTATTCGAGGAAATCTCCGCCGAGATCAAGGAAGCCGGCTATTGATTGTTCCCTTCGCTGATGACATCTACTCTGTTCAGACCTTCCTGTGTACCAGCGATGTATGAGAGGGTATATTCCCCATTCCGCAGAATCCTAGGAATGTACAGCGGGTAGCCGATCATGAACGACTCCGCCTGGAATTTGTCGCCTTCAAGCAGTTTCGAGTTCTCGGATTTTATGACGGTGTAGTTGCTGTCTCCGTCGTAGCATAGCGTGACAAGCCTGTTCGGAGCCCATCCGATGAGCACCTTCGCCCCTTTTTGCAGGTCGGATGTGCAGACCTTCTTCACCGAGAAGAAGTTGGACACATAATGCTCGTCATTCAAGATGTTCTGCTTGAATGTTTTGAAATCTCTTTTACCGACATATCTGGACAGCACGTTGAGGGTTGAGACCCTCGGTGTAGGTTTCAACGTCACATATCCCCACAGCCTTTTCAGGGTGGATGCCGAAATCAATTCGCCGGATTCATGCTCGACCACAACGGACAACGCCTCGAAATCAGCGGATGTGGAAAGCCTTCTTCCATAGCGCTTCTCGACCTCAGCCAGCAGATAATTCAGTTCCGGAACTATTTTAGCCATTTATGAAATTGTTTTTAAGTTACAAAGATATTCATTTAGCTCCTTCTGTTCAAGTTCATTCCGGTTCATTGTCCTCATTCGTTCATCATTCATCGTAACTCCCGCCCGGCCCCTATCCCATCAGATCACGATGCGGCTCTTCCTCCCATGTTTGCTGCCGGAAAGGCAAAGGAAAACCACCCCGCCAATCATGAAGAGACCAAGTAGAGAAAATGCCCCTCCCCATCCTCCCCGTTGCGGCACCCAAGAATGCCGTAATACCCACACCTGGAGTGGCAAACAGTTGTCTTCCAACGAGATAGGTTTCTAGGTGAGCGAAGTTTTTCACACCTAGGATGTGATGCCGCCCACAGACCGCATTGAACCGAGGTTTCCATCTCCCAAGTGTGCAAAATTACCCACATCCAGAGTGATAAACTATTGTCCACCAATGAAATGAGTTTCTATGTGTGATAAGATGCCCAGAAAGAGGACGCAAGCATCCTCAGTCCCGAATTCTGAACCTTTGTACTGCCTCCCATCTCTATATTTTTACAGTTGGCGGGAACGCCCAAAGCCATCTGAAGCCTCTGTAATCAAGATGGCTGTTCCCCACGATGTTCTTCCGCATCGAATAGAGAACATTGAACGGCGCCACAGGTGCCTGCAAGGTCGATGGCTGTTCCCACCAATTGCAGCAACTGCCATACACCCCAAGTGCAAATATAATCGTGCGCGACCGTTGCCCGTCCCCTCAGTTTGCAACACCAGAAGCGCCCTCTTCCGTTCTCGCCCCTCAGGCCATGCCGATGGACGATTCACCTCTCTATTCATAACGAAATCGTGACCGACGTAATTATTTCACCCACCACCCCGTAAATGAACCGAAATGAACTTGATTCGACGAATATTTATTGTGATAATTGCACTCAAATTAAAGTAGGAACGAATATTAGTAAGAAGAAAACGATGAACCTTAACACGAATATGAAACCAACCTTAGCCACAAGCAACTGCGGCGCTATTTCGCTACATTTTGGCGAAAAACCGAGAATATGGCCATGTTCGATAATGAGGCGAGGATGAGTTTGAATAAATGAAAGGTTTATTTTCAGTATCAAGATAATTATAAACAACATGAACAAAATGAAAATTGATTTTACTTTAGAGGAAGAGTTTGCCATATATAAGGTAGCAAAGATGATGGCAGAGGCAGATGGAGTTGTCCTTCACAAGGAACTTGAAGGTATTGCAGAATGTATGGCCTCACTTGGTTTGACAGGAGAGGCTTATGATAAAGTTGTTGTTTCAGGTGAAAAAATGGCAACAATTGAGGCTCTCTCTAGAATTGAAAAAATGGGAGAAGAAAAGAAAAAATTCGTATCATCATTCTTGGGAAACCTGATCGCTATTGATGGTGATGTAGCCGATGTGGAAATGGCCTTGTGGGCATTTATTATCAAGGCTGCTGATTTGCCAAAAATGAACATCAGGCAAGCAGTGGATATTTTCAAGAGATATTAGAAACGTTAGCATATGCCGAAAACTCCGAATATCGTCTTTATTGGAGGCATAGAATCAGGAAAAACTTCGACTATCGAAAGTCTATGGTCGGAGAATGTGAACGATTATCGGTCTGATAAAGGTGTGTTAAGACTCAAAGTCTCAGAAATGTTGATAGGGCGTGAGGTCGTGGATTTTGATGTGATAGAATTGCCTCGTGTTAATTTTACTTCGTCAGAGTGGATAAAAAAGCCAGATGTGAAGGATCTTCTTGAAGCTGCTGATATAATAGTATATATTCTACCTTGTGACGATTCGTTAATAAATATTAGAAAACAATACTTGGAGAAAGTCTTTGATTCTCTTCATCTAAAGGATAATCTAGTATTTATTATTGGCTATGGGATGGCCGATTGGATATTAAATCCAATCGCATCAAGAAATTTAGAAATTGCGAAATCTAGACAGGTGGGTTTAACAGCAGTTTCAAATATTATGCAGAAAACAAATATTGTTTTTAATGAATTTTCATCATTCACCAGATATGCTCCTACGTTCTCTATTGATTCTATAATTCCATATTCAAATACCCTTTCATGGAATATAGACTTGCTAAAATATCAGATATGGAATGGACTAGTAATGGCGATGAACGAATATGTGTTTGACCCGTCTTTGCCAACACTTGTTCTTTCCGGTAAAACTGGATGTGGCAAAACATCTACAATAAATGCACTTTGGAATCTTAATCTTGCTACAGGCAGGGTTGTATCTTGTACAAAATTTCCTGCTGTGATACATATTGAAGATGAGTACAACGGAAAGAACATATCTTTCAATCTGGTGGATTTGCCGGGAATCGCTGAAAGTATGGATGCGAATTCTGTTTACAAAAAATTCTACTATAAATTTATCGCTAAAGCATCTGTATTGGTTTGCTTATCTCAAGCGGACAGACGGGCATATAAGCAGGACCAAATATTTTATTCAGATCTAATAAAGAATAGAATACTTCTTCCATCGCAGAATATTATTCTTGGAATCAATCAGGCCGATCTACTGTTTAAAGATGTGGAACATCCGGATGGGATTGATCTGCATACTATTGATGGTGATAATAACATAATATCGGAAAAATCAAATGACTATTTCAATAGTATATCAGAAGTGTTTGCTGGTTTTAGTAAAGTGACTCCAGAATCCGTGTCCATTTACTCGGTTCATCAAGATTGGAATTTAAAGTCTCTTAAAAATAAAATTTATAAATTATTGTAATATGGGTATTTTTGATAAAATTAAAACCGGGTCTAAGAAGAATGGAATCCCGAAGTTGGTCATCGGCATCAATCAAGTCGATAACTTAGGTGAATGGGATAATGATATCAATCAGCCGACTCCAGAGACTGAGGCAAAAATCAAAGAAAGAGCAAATGATATCATTGAAAAACTTACGTCAGGAAATCATGGGGCCTCAAGAGACCAAATTGAGTACTTCTCCGCATTGAGGGCTTATAGGTTACCGCAGGTAATTAATAAGATCATTCATTGTACAGGCGTTATCACTACATTCAAACCAAAGGAAATAACCGATCCCGATTGCTCCGAAGGAATGTCAGATGAAAATCGCAAAGAAATCAATGCAATGCTTCAACAAAGTCGTGCAAAGAGTAAGTCAATGGGACTTGATACCTTTATTGTGGAATTATTATCAAAAGTTGATGATTCTCAGAAAAAGGAATTACAAAAGATTATCAAGGAGAAAAAAGAAAAGCCTATTAATGTGGCAATCATTGGCCAGTCTGGTGTGGGGAAATCCACAACCGTTAACAATCTCTTTGGGGCTAAAGAAAGAACTAGCCGTGTGGGGGAAGGCACAAATGTACATAATTATGGCGGCTACAAGGAGTATTACCTTGAAGATGGTAGTGTGATGAGAGTAGCGGATCTTCCGGGATACGGAAGAGGGCTTGGAGAAGATGAGGCATATAAGCCAATGTATATAAACGCACTTAAAAACTGCGATGTTATTTTACTCATCATTCAAGCCAATGATAAGGCTATTGCTGATGACCAGTATATGGTTGAGTGCCTTTATGAATGGAGCAAAGAAGGATTGTTGACGAACGATGAAATGTATTACGGCCAAGAGACCGGCCTAAATGAAAATTTTACGGTTAAAGAAATTCTGGAAAATAAACGGGATGATAGTTTAACTTCAGAAGTAAGTAATCCACACTTTGAAGTTAAAACAGACTATCTCGCCGAAATAGAGAATCTCTGTCGTAAGGCTTTGAATGATTTGGAGCCAAATACAGAGGAGTATAAGAAAATCAAAGCAATCTTTAAGTCCTTATAGATAATTATGGCACTGACAGAAGAGCAGAAAGCACGTCTGATTGATATTCTTGACCAGCAGACGGAGGCTGAAAACGATGCGGTTCTTCGCACAATAGATAATTTTACCCATTTTTTATATTACGCTTGCCGTGATATTTTTGATGCTATCCATTACGTACTGCAGTCAACGTGGAGATGGCTAAAATCTATTTTTTCTTAAATATCTCAGATATGCTTTCGGAAGAACAAAAAAGACAAGTAAGCGCCTATTTGAATCAACTTAGTGCGGCGGAGCTAAACCAAACACTCGAGAGCCAAAGTAATTTCAGAAACTGGTTATATAGAGATCACTATACTCTTTACGTTAAAGTAAAAGACGCTTTGGATGAATTGTGGGAAATCTCAAAAAAAGTTGCTAAAGGAATATTGACAGCCGTTGGTGTTACTGCAGGTGTGGCCGTATGTGTGGCTGCAGCACCTTTCTATATGCTGGGGAAAATGTTTGGCGTGATAGATGATTAGATATGCTGAAGCAAGGGTCTTTTTCCATCCTTTTTATTGGCGTATCTTTATGATAAAAACAAAGTTATAACTGATAAATTTATTATGGATTACGATTTTTCATGTGGCCTTTCTGTAATAAAGCCAGAAGGTTTTTCGTTTATTCCATTACCATATGGTAAAGGCAGTTTTTCAAAAAATGACATTATTAATTTAATAGGGTCATCAAATATCACCTATATAAATTTCCCTGAAATTATGAATTCTTTTGTGTTTGGTGATCCTTCGCATAAATATATTTTAGCCTATAGTCAGTCGTTTGGAACAATAAATACTTATGCTTCTGAGCTTATGGCATTGTTGGGAAAGACAATATATGGAACGGCAATCATAGTTCGTTCTGATAAGTTGGTAAATTATTGAATGTTGGCCAATTGCACGTCATTGCGCATAATGGCTATTAGTCGCTCTAAGTCTACATTAATCGTAATAAATTATTAACTACTAACATTGAAAATTATGACATTTGAGAGAGAACAATTATCAGCAATTGTTGTCTTGGCAATTGCTATGTCAGTGGCCGACGGTCGCGTGGCTCAGAATGAAGTCAATGCGATAAGCCTAGAATTGGCAAATCTAAACGATGATCCCAAAGATGCACCTTTAGTTATGACTCTAGCAAAGACAATGGGGCAAGATCGTGCCTTGTCAATAATTCGTCAAATGAACTTGAATCAAAAGAAGTACGTTACAGGATTTCTTGCTTCAATTATGGCGGCCGATGGTAACATTGATGATTCAGAAATTAAAATGTGGTCTCTTATATCTTATTTGGCTGATCTTCCGCCAATGACAGTTGGCGAGGCCATAACATTTTGGGCTTCACGTTAAAAGTTTAGGAATTTTGAAGTTGCTTTGATTTGTTTGTTTGAAGATTAAGAGTATGCTCTTTCCCTGCTCCTCACCACGATAATTCGTACAGGGTTTTATTGCTTTAGGTTCGGGGGGCGGGGAGATTGATAAACTTCATCTTCGATCGTTTCCAAGGAGGCCGGCTGTGCGATCTGACTGAAGAAGCAGGAAGAAGATGAATTCATCTATTAGAACATTTCGGACAAATTATAATCTCTTCTAAAGTGCGGAGCAATTACATATCATTATGGAAACATCATATCTTCTTTTGATTATCACATGTGTTCTTTATGGCATAAGCGGAATTATTAAAGATTGGAATGACGGATTTACTAAATTTGTCAATTCGATGTATGTGATTTTTGTTGTTGTTATAACAATCCTCACTGGAGATGACGGCTTTTTTGATTCGAACTGGATAAATTACATATTCCCAATCCCCGCTGTTCTGTTAGGCTATATGATATACAACGATATTCATGATGGAGATTGGCCTATTGTGTGTGCTTATTTATCTAATCTCGGAGTTACAGCGACAATCATAACGACTTCTTGTGGCATTTAGCAGCGAAAAACAAGTACGGCGTTGGATCATTTTTTTTCGAGCTTCCTTGTCTCGGTTTTTGAGTATGACGACCTATATAGCAAATCAGAGGACGCTTGATTCGGCAGACGTTCTAGTGAAATTTTCCGTTTGTGAGTTTTTGTGTTGTTCTCGGCTTTTTTTATTGTTATGTACTAAACGATATTTCATGACGAGGTACACCAAAGGGGGCGTAGGCGTACGGAACAAGTTCCATTGCGGTGTTGGTACTCCAGAGAGGCTTTTGCTGTGCAGGACGAAGGACGAGGGGATTGACTTATTGATTGGTGACTGATAACAACATTATGACGAATAGCAAAAAATTGACCGGGGCGGGAGTGACCGCCGAATATGGTTGGAGGTTTTTGAGGGCGGCCGGATTGGTGACGGTTGCCTGCGTCGGGCTGGGACTGATCATCGGGTCCTTGAATTTTTATCTGATTGATAATATAATTTCTCCGAAGTTGTCTTTCGTCGCTCAAATGGCTTGGCTGTCGGTTATGGGGATGATGTTCGCAAGGCTTGTACGCCTGCCAAAAAAAATGGGATTGATTGCGGGCATTGCGGTTTGCGTTGGCATATTCATTTACATTGTTTTGGAATATGCCCATTTAGGAATTAGAGCCGCTCTTGGCTCTGTCGGGATTGACTGGTTTCACGTGTGCTTTGGGTTCATCTGTTTCGTGAGCTTCTGTTGTGGAATGTATGCGCGGACTTGGATCGGTGACGGGCTTTGCCGGAGAAAAACGGCGCGGGCGGCACTCGTTGTCTTCTTGTCCGTTATTGTAATAAGGTTGCTGGACAGTTGCTCGTACATGATGTTCGACCGCGCGGGGTATGAACAGGCGTTTAGCCCGTTGTTGCTTTCCTCTATGAATCTATTCAGAAGCCTGTCGACATTGGCGTTGGCATTCTCAATGGCTGTGCTGGCAAGGAGCAGGGGTATATACCGGCTGACAAGACCGCTGGCGGTCAAGGGCGTGCTTCTCGCACTGGCTCTGATTCCATTGTTATTTCTTGTCGAAGCGAGTGATGCTTTCGTGGCATTGGCGCTTTCGATGCCTTACATCATCGCTTTCTTGATGCTGGCCCCGACTCTCGTCCGTCGCCTGGTGAAGGATCTCAGATGGTTCTGATCTGACGGTTCTCTGCCAGTCTGGTTATCTGTTGAAGTGACCGGTGCCACAAAGCGTAAGCTGTAATGTGCTGTAAATTCGCTTGTTATGAAATGTTGCCCTCTAGAACGTCCCGGCAGCGTTTTGCAACGAGTTGACAGTCAATGAGTATTATTTTGCGTTAAAAGGGGGTGTCACGATGGGCGGCACTGGTTCGCGCGCCATTACAAGGGCGAGTGGAATATGCATAGAAAACAAAAAAGCCCACATCGCTGCGGACTTTTTTCGGTTAGTTAGTAGTGTATTACCTTATTTTGAAAGAAGGTCATAGTCGTTAGAGTGTGATGTACTCTCACATTTTTTTGTGTTGCAAAAGTAGTCAAAAAAAACGTTTAAGCAAGGCTTTTTCCGGAAAAGTTTTAAACGTTTTACGTTAATAACCGCCTTTTTGTGTTGACTATCAATGTCTTCCGGTAATTCCTCGCTCGGAAAATTTTTCGGAATCGTTCCTCTTTACGATCGCTTAATCGAGTTTTACGCCTGCGTTGCCGAGCAGCTCCGGCCTGAGACGTTTTGTCCGCTCCAAAGCCTGCTCGTCCTGCCATTCACGGATCAGTTTCGGGTTGCCGCTCAACAGGACCTCAGGAACCTTCCAGCCTTTGTAGTCGGCAGGGCGAGTGTAGACGGGAGGGGAGAGGAGCCCGTCCTGGAAACTGTCGCTGAGGGCCGAGGTCTCATCGCTCAGCGCCCCTGGGATCAGCCTCACGATAGAGTCAGCCAGAAGCGCGGCCGGAATCTCGCCGCCGCTGACCACATAGTCGCCCACTGAGATCTCCCGTGTCACCAGATGCTCGCGGATCCGATGGTCTATTCCTTTATAATGGCCGCAGAGGAGGATCAGGTTCTCCTTCAGGGAAAGCTCATTGGATATTCCTTGAGTCAGACGCTCGCCGTCCGGGGACATGTAGATGACTTCGTCATATTCCCGCTCCGCCTTCAGTTCGTCTATCATTTTCTCCACCGGCTCGATCATCATCACCATGCCGGCGTCGCCGCCGTAGCAGTAGTCATCCACCGTCGCGCGCGGGCCGAGGCCATATTTCCGGATGTTGTGGACGTGTATTTCGACCAGACCTTTCTTGATCGCCCGCCCTACTATGGAGTGGCTCAGGGGGCTGTCCAGAAGTTCCGGAACGACTGTAAGAATGTCAATTCGCATAGAATATTGTTTTTCCTTTTTGCAAAAATAGGCTTTTTAATTGTTTTTTTAGGTATATTTGCGCTTAGTAATTTTTAATAAATAAGTTGGTGAGGATTCGCGAATTAATTTTTAATTATTACTTAAGTAGAAATCTTATAATTTAACTGCTTTATGAGTGAAGGTAATATTCCTGAGGTTAACCAGACCCCAGATGTAGAGGAAGCTCCAAAGGCTCTCAATGAGAATGTAGAAAATCCAGAGGTGCAGGAGGCTGTCGAGACGGTCGCTGACAAGACCGAGGAAGTCCCACAGGAGGTGGTTGACGTGAATGACGGTGGTGAGGAAGCCGCCGGGAACGAGGAAGGCGGAGAGATTCCGGTTGATCTTGGAAGTCTCACGCTCGCCGAGTTGTCTGACAGGTTCGACAAGCTTTCCCAGGCCGACGACAGGATGAAGAGGTACAAGGAGGCTGAGGCCATCAAGTCCGCTTTCTACAAGAAACTCTCAAAGGAGAAGGCAGAGGCCGGCTTTGGAGCGAAGGTTGACGAGCCGTCGTCAAGGGAGGATGTCATTGATGAGGTGACCCCTGCGGCTCAGACAGAGGAAGTTAAGGACAATCCGTTCGAGGCAATGGAGACCGCTTTCAAGGGTGTCTATGCCAACTATAAGAAAGAACGCGCTGAATATAACCGCCAGCAGGATGCCCAGAGGGAGGAGAACTTCGCCCAAAAGCAGGCTGTGATCGAGGATCTTAAGAACCTCGTGGAGAAGCAGGAGGATGTGAATTCCACATTCCCGGCTTTCCGTGAGCTCCAGAACCGCTGGAGGGAGATCGGTCCGGTTCCGGCCACGAAGTTCCGCGACCTGAACGACACCTATCAGTTCTATGTCGAGAAATTCTACGACATGGTGAAGATCAACCGTGATTTGAGGGATCTTGATTTCAAGAAGAATCTTGAGGCGAAGGAAGGGTTCTGCCAGGCCGCCGAGAAACTCTCCGAGAACGAGAATGTTGTCGAGGCTTTCCGCGAGCTCCAGAAGCTTCACGAGCAGTGGAAGGAGTTCGGCCCGGTGGCGAAGGAGTACCGTGATTCCATCTGGGACCGCTTCAAGGCCGCCACAGCCGTCATAAATAAGAAATATCAGGCCTATTTCGAGGGCCAGAAAGAGAAGCAGCAGGAGAATCTGGCCGAGAAGACCAAACTCTGCGAGCAGGTTGAGGCCATCGCCGAGAAGGAAGTGAAGTCTTCCAACGAGTGGAACTCTCTTTCCAACGAGATTGAGGAGATCCAGAAGACATGGAGGACCATCGGATTCGCCACCAAGAAGGAGAACCAGAAGATCTACGACCGCTTCCGCGCCGCCTGCGACAAGTTCTTCACCCGCAAGAGGGAATATTACACCCAGTTCAAGGACTCGATGAACGAGAATATGGAGAAGAAACTCTCACTGATTGAGCAGGCCGAGGCCCTGAAGGACAGCAAAGAGTGGAAGAAGACCACTGAGGCACTCATCGCATTGCAGAAGCAGTGGAAGGAGATCGGCGCCGTGCCTCGCAAGAAGTCAGAGCAGCTCTGGAAGCGTTTCCGCGCCGCCTGCGACGAGTTCTTCAACGAACGCGACAAGAACGCCAAGCCGGAGAACGATTTCCACGGCAACCTCAAGGCCAAGAAGGCTCTCATCGAGGAGATCAATGAATATGTCCTCTCTGGTGACGCCGCGGCTGACCGTGAGGCGGCCCGCGCCTTCGTCGAGAAGTGGCAAGGGATAGGCTTCGTTCCGTTCAAGGAGAAGGATGCCGTCCAGACCGCCTACACCGAGGCTATGCAGGCCAAGTTCCCGGACTTCTCGCTGAGGGCTCCGAGACAGGGTGTCGGCAACGGCGGCAGGAACGGAGGATTCTCCAGGAAACCGCTCAGTGAGAAGGACCGTCTTGTGCAGCAGTACAACAAGCTTCAGCAGGACATTGACACCTACGAGAACAACATCGGTTTCTTCTCGTCATCGAAGAACTC
>ERZ808277.342-NODE-342-length-15303-cov-4.444714_pt1 | contig 15303 bp, 15 predicted proteins | sample MGYA00521240_ERZ808277 | MGnify/ENA primary metagenome ERZ808277 (study PRJEB31516, sample SAMN03275599) | gut metagenome | biome: mammalia-associated habitat; material: feces | host: Papio cynocephalus | place: Kenya | collected 2012-07-17 ... | reverse complement strand
GTGTATCTTGCCCGCTCGCCGCCAATGAGCTTCGGCCGTGAGTAAGCCGTTGTAACGTAAGCCTTGCCCACGAATTTCTGCTCCGGGTGGACTGGAACCGCGACTTCCTTTAAATGCATTCCAATCAGCGTGCTTCCGATGTCAAGCCCTGCTGCTGCCTTTATATGCTCCACAACGACCGGCTCCTTGAATCCGTAGTAAGCCGCTGTCGCAAACGAGCCTCCTCCGTGAATCCACGGCACAACGCAAACTTCGTCAAGACCGAATTTTTCGGCGCACTCACGCTCAACAACAAGCGCGCGGTTCAAGTGCTCGCAGCACTGGCACGCAAGAAAAATTCCTTTTGATGACAGAATCCGTTTTGCAGTCTTAAAAATCGCCTTTCCGATTTCCACGCTTGAGTCTTTTCCTATAGAGCCGCCCGCAACTTCGCTAGTCGAGCAGCCGATTACAAAAACCGAGCCTTTTTTCTGCGGATAGGAATCGAGCAACTCGGCGATTATCTTTTCCGTCTGGCGTGAAATTTCCGAAAGATTTTCCGCCGTTGTCGTTTTATTTTCATTCTGATTCATAATTTTGTCCTTATGCGCAGAATGGTACCACAATTTTTAGTTTTGTGCTCGGAACACATGATTTATTTTATCTTAAGAAATTCCTCGTGGATCTTTTTTACAACAGAAGAAGCGATATTTTGTTCCAGCAATGACAAATTTGTTTTTTTCTGATTATTGGAAGCAATATTTTCTTCAAAAAGTTGCTTATAGGAAATATTCAGTGCGGCCGCGATATTTTGGACAACTTCCAGCGAGGCGGATTTTCTTCCAAGTTCAATCTGTGTCATAAAAGGAACTGAAATTCCAGATTTTTCCGCCAAATCAGCCTGAGTCCAGCCGAATTCTTTTCTTATTTTTCTAATGTTGCTTCCCAAAACCAATAGAATATCTGTCATTAAAATTATTATGTTGCTATCAGCAATACTTGAAAATTATCCAAAAGCAATATATTATGTTGATAATAGCAATATTCAGGAGATTTTGTTTTGACCCGACATGCCATTCTCTGCGGCTGTGCCCCGGACGGATTTACGCAGAAAAAAATAAACGAAATGCACGATTTTCTCACAGGCGAAGCCGGCGGCTCTTGGGCTGAAAAAGACATTGTGATTTTTCCGAACGGCGTGAGCGAGGCTACGCTTTCTTTCGTGCTTGAACGGCTTAAGGCGGACAAAACTGAACAAATTCTTCTATATATATGCACTTTGTCACCGGTTGCGGATGAAGATAAGTCTGTCTGGCTTGGCGGAGAAGAAATCAGAAAAAGCGTGATTGAAAAGTTTATTGAATTTTGCAGAAGTTCAAGCAGCAACGTTCAAGTGATTTATGACACTTGCAGAGATTTTGTTCCTGATGAAGAAACTGATGATGACGCGGAAGTTTTTTCGGCTGTTTTAGGTGGATTTTCAAGAAGCGCGGGAGAGATGGAATGAGCTCGGATATTCTTCAGAAATCTTCTATTTTTTCGGTGAATGTTTCAAAGAGCAATGCATTCAACTTTCTTCGTCTTGCGTGCTGCCTGATTGTTATTTATGAGCATTGCGTTGTTTTAAGCGGAGTTAATTTTCCTTGCTACGACTTGCGGGGAATTGCCGTTAACGTCTTTTTTATTTTAAGCGGATTTTGGGTTACACAGTCGTTTCTAAAAAGCACCTCGATAAAAGAATATGCAATAAAGCGATTCAAAAAGATTTTGCCGCAGTATTGGCTAGTTGTGCTTGGCTTTGCAGTCGGGCTTTCAGCCTTTTCTGTCTTGCCGTTGCGTGAATATTTTTGCAATGGCAGTTTCTATAAATATCTTGCGGCGAATATTTTCACATTGAATTTTATCCAGCCTAATCTTCCTGGTGTTTTTGAAGGCTTGGCTTTGAATGGAAGTGTTAACGGTTCTCTTTGGACTATAAAAATTGAGATTGGATTTTATATTCTCCTTCCGTTCATTGTTTTTGCTGTGAAGAAAATGCACGAAAAATTTAACGGGGGGGGGTACGGCTGCATTGTGCTTGCCGCACTGTATCTTCTTTCCGTTTTGTACGAGGTGCTTATGCCGTTTGTAACTGAAAAGACCTCGCTTCCTTCTGCATTGAACAATCAGCTTCCGGCGTTTATCTCGTATTTTGCAAGCGGAATGATTTTTGCTTTTTATGGTGAAAAACTTTTTCCAAACTTGAAGATTGCTTTCTTGCCAAGTCTTGCGCTCCTTGTTTTGCTGAATGTTTTTAAGATTCCTTTTGTTTCCGCTCTGCTTATGCCGATTTGCCTTTCATTCTGTGTGATGTTCCTGGGATTGAATCTGAAAGTCTTTGCGGACATCGGGCGAAAAACTGATTACTCGTACAGCTTGTACCTGGTTCATTATCCGCTTGCGATGTGCTTTGTTTCGCTCGGAGTTTTTGAAAAAATGCCAGGGTTCGCAATTTTTAGTGTTCTGGGAACTTCTTTTTTGTGTGCTTATCTGCTTGAAAATTTTCAGCAGAAGCTTTTTGGAATCAGGTGTAATGCGGAGGCTGTAAAATGACCGCGAAAAAACTTACCGCAAGCATTGTTTTGTTCAACACTCCGCGCCCTCAAATAGAAGCTGTCCTAAAGTCTGTTTTTGACTCTGCCTGCGTGGAAACTCTTTATATTATCGACAATTCACCGAACGACAAATGGCGGATTCTTGAAAAACGCTCGGAAGAAAACGGCGTTACAAAAATCCGCTACATCCACAACGAAAATCTGGGGTATGGCGCAAGCCACAATCTTGCTATGCGCGAGGCGATTGAAAACGGAAGCGAGTATCACGTTGTGCTGAATCCGGACATTCGTTTTGGCACGGAAGTTTTGCCGGCTCTTACAGATTTTATGGATAAAAATCCAGACGCAGCCTATGTGCTTCCAAAAGTTGTCTATCCGAACGGCGAAATGCAATATCTGTGCAAACTGCTTCCGACTCCGGGCGATTTGATTTTCCGCCGCTTTCTGCCAAAGACAAAGTGGAGTGAAAAGAAAAACGACCGCTACTGCCTTAAAAAATTTGGCTATGACAAGGTGATAAATCCGCCGTGTCTTTCGGGCTGCTTTATGTTCATGCGGCTTAGCGTTCTTGCAGAAAACAACATTTTCTTTGACGACAGATTTTTTATGTACTTTGAAGATTTCGACCTGATCCGCCGCCTGCACCGCGTTGCAAAGACGCTGTATTTTCCGGGCGTTCAGATAATCCACGACCACCAGAAAGAATCTTACAAAAACCGCAAAATGCTTCTGGCTCACATAAAAAGCGCGTTCAAGTATTTTGGGAAATACGGCTGGTGGCTCGACAGGGAAAGAAAGGAGATGAATGAGAGAGTTTTGGGGGAGATTGAAAATGAGGAATTTTTGTCTTAAATGAGTAATTCAAGCCGCATAGCAAAAAACACGCTCGCCCTCTATTTTCGTCAGATTCTCATAATGCTTGTGTCTCTGTACACGGTGCGTGTCGTTCTGAACACGCTCGGCGCGGAAGACTACGGAATCTACAATGTTGTTGCAGGCGTGGTTGTTCTGTTCAGCTTTGTGAACAATGCTATGGCGACAAGCGTTCAGAGATTTCTTAATTTTTACCTTGGAAAGAATGATGCTGAAAAGACTCGGAATGTTTATTCTGCAAGCCTTGTGATTCATTGTTGTATCTGCCTGATTTTTGTTGTTCTGGCTGAGACTGCCGGGTTTTGGTTTGTGAATGCAAAACTGAATATTCCAAGCGGACGGAGCGATGCCGCTTTCTGGTGCTATCAGGCTGCTGTCATCACAACTTTGGCAAATATAATGCGCGTTCCGTACAATGCCGTAATTATCGCCTATGAGAAGATGAGTTTTTTTGCAGGCTTGAGCGTTGTTGAGGCAGTTCTGAAACTTGCGGTTGTGTTTCTTCTGAAAATTGCACAATTCGACAAGCTTATTTTCTATTCATTTCTGCTTGCTGCTGTCTCATTCATCATTCTTGCCATATATAAGTTTTATTGCAATAAGAATTTTGAGATTGCGCACTATAGAAAAAATCAAGATAAAGGATTGGGAAAAGAACTTGTCTCATTCAGCGGGTGGAGCTTGTTTGGAGCCGTCGCGAGTGTGGCGAACTCTCAGGGAACAAACATTGTCCTGAATATTTTCACGAATGTAACTGTAAACGCGGCAATGGGAATTGCAAATCAGGTGAATGCAGCTGTCTACAGTTTTGTGAGCAATTTTCAGACGGCGTTCAATCCACAGCTGGTAAAAAGCTATGCTGCTGGGGAAAAGGAGGAATTTCAGAGACTTGTAAACCGCTCGGCCAAATTTTCATTTTATCTTCTTTGGCTGATTGTTCTGCCGGTTTATGTAAACTGCAGTTTTCTGCTTTCGCTTTGGCTAAAAAATGTTCCTCAGTATTCGATCGGCTTTGTCCGGCTTGTCTTAATTTTTTCGCTTATAGAAGCGCTTAACGGACCTCTTTGGATTTCCATTCAGGCGGCAGGAAAAATCCGCGCTTATCAGATAATAGTCGGAATAATAAACATTTTAAATTTGCCTTTTTCTATTGCCGCATTTTGTCTTGGAGCAAATCCGTACTGGATTCTTTACATAAGAATTGCCTTGAACTGCGCCACATTCGGAATACGCATTCTGCTTTCAAAAAAATATTTTGCCTTGCGCGCCCGTCCATTTTTGCGCGATTCAGTTCTGATTCCAGTTTTTATTGCGGCGGTCTCCGCTTCGCTGACTTTGCTTTTCGGGAAAATGATTTCAAAAACCGTTCTGCACTTTTTTGCGACTTGCATTGTATCCGCCATTGTTTCAGGAATATTGATTTTTTTTATAGGAATGAAGACAAATGAAAGAAAAGCAATAATTGAAAAAATCAGGAGAGGCAGAAAATGAAAAAACTTATTTTGATTTTGCTCTTTATCAGCCTTTCCATGAATTTCTTCGCATCTCAAAAGATTCATTTTTCCGTTGATGATGTAATAGGTTGCTTTGAGAATCTTACAAAAAATGAGGGAAAATACAGCTCCGCTTTTGATGAGCCGTTTTTCGCTTACATAAAATTCCTCCACGAAAAATACAATGCGAAAGTTTCACTGTATTGTTTTTATGAAAAAGAAGGATTTTCACTTGCTGAATGCACAGAACGATTTGTGGATGATTTCAAGGCTTCTTCCGGCTGGCTGAAATTCGGCTTTCATGCAGAAAGACCAGTAAAAGGCAATACTTTTGACGGGGGGGGGTACAAAATGTTCGTGAATCAGATTGAACGAATAACAGGAACTTCGGATTGCATAGCAAAGACAGTGCGGCTTGATTATTTTTCAGGCGACAAGAAATTCATAGAGGCAATTTCGGACAAAAGCACAAAAAACGGAATCCGGCAGCTTTTATGTGCGGACAGCAGCCGTGATTCGTATTATTTGGATTCAGTTCAAAAGAGCGAGCTAAACAAAAGCGAGATGCTTATTGCGGACAATTTATTTTTTGCAAAAACAGACTTTCGCTTCGATGACATAAAAAATTTCAAGGAACTGTTTTTAGAAAATAAAGATGAAAATGAAGTTGTGGTTTTTACTCACGAGTGGCTTTTGGAGCCAGCAATGCGGAAGAATGTCTTCAAGTATTTTCTTCAGCTTTTGAATTCAAAAAAAATAAAATTCAACATAAACAGATTCTTTGAATATTACACAGACAAAGACTGTGAATATGTTTTTGAGTTTTGAAACTAAAGGAGAAAAATAGAATTATGGAAAAGATTAAAAGATTTATAACTTGCGGAGTTCCAACTTTTGCTTGCAATTTTCGGTGTTCATATTGCTATTTAGGCTGCCATTCAAATCCTTACAATGGAAGAATAGCTGATTTTCCAATTTCTGTTGAAGATATGGTAAAGGCTTTTTCTGTTAAAAGGCTTGGCGGAATTTGCTATTTCAATATGTGCGCATCAGGAGAAACTACGCTGCAAAAAAATCTGTTTCCGTTGGTAAAAGGGCTGATTGATGAGGGGCATTTTTGCGACATAATTACAAACGGATCAATCACAAAAAAAATCGACGAGCTGATTGCGCTTCTTGATGAAAAGGAACGGAGCCGTCTGTTTTTAAAATTTTCGTTTCATTATTTGCAGTTAAAAGAAAAAAATCTCCTTGAAACTTTTGCTGAGAATGTAAACAAGGTAAAAGCTGCGGGAATTTCTTATACAATCGAAATAACTCCTCACGACGAACTTATCCCGTACATTGATGAGATAAAAGAATTTTCAATAAAAAATTTTGGAGCGTTGCCTCATATAACTGTGGCTCGAAATGAAGCCACTAAAAAAATTGAGCTTTTAACGAAACTTTCAAAAGAAGAATATAAAAAAACTTGGTCTGTTTTTAATTCTCCGCTTTTCGATTTTAAATTTAGCCTTTTTGGTCGAAAAATCAATGAATTTTGTTACGCAGGACAAAATTCACTTTATGTTTATCTTGAGTCAGGCGAATACAAAAGCTGCTATTGCGGAGACCATTTAGGAAACCTTTTTACAGACATTGAAAAGCCGATTGATTTTTCTCCGATTGGAAAATGCTCGCTTCCGCACTGCTTTAATGGACATGCATTCCTCGCGCTTGCCGGAAACGTTCCAGATTTAAATCTGCCGATTCCAACTTATAAAGATGAGAGAGATAGGAAAATATACGGGGGGGGGTATTGGCTGACACCTTCTTGTCAAAATTTCTTTTCGCTAAATGCAGGAACTCAAAATTCGGTTTTTACAGACAAAGAAAAAAAGAAAGCGATCAGAAAAAACAAGCAGCTTCATCTTTTTAGATTGATGAGTGGAAAATTCCGGGCATTAAAACGTCGTCTTAGGATTAAAAAATAAAATGAAAAAAACTATAAAACTGATTCTTAATTTTTTATGCAAACATTCTCTTTGTTTTCAAAAATTAAGACTTTTGCGAAATTATAATTATTACTATAAAAAACAAAAGCAAACTCTGCCTTTAGATAAAATTCATTCAAAATGCGGAATTGTCTATGTTTTAGCCCCTTCATATTCGAATCTTGGAGATGTCGCTATTTTCGTGAAGTCTTTGGATTTTTTGAAAAAATATGCCGCCTTGCCGATAAAAGCAGTTTTGTATAGCCGCCAGTGTGTGAATAAAAAGAAACTTCGCTCTCTTCCCCTGAATGATGATGATTTAATCATTATTCAGGGGGGCGGAAACATGGGAACGTTTTATTCGTCTGAAGAATATTTAAGACAAAATATAGTCAAGTGGTTTCCAAAAAACAGAATAATTTCTATGCCGCAGACAGTTTATTTTGGAGACAAGAAGAAAAATTATGTTTTAAACCGTGCAAAGAAAATTTATTCATCTCATAAAAATCTAACGATTTTTGCCCGGGATGTTCCTAGTCTTGATTTTTGCAAACAGAATTTCAAATGTGATGTTCGTATTTGTCCGGATATGGTTCTTTCTGCTTTGCCAAAAAGATTTTTTGATTATCAAAAAAATAAAAAAGTCCTGCTTTGCTTTAGAAAAGATATTGAAAGCAAGATGGAAAATGCTTTTGTTAAAAATATTGAAAACTGTTTGAACGAAAATGGATTTTCATTTGAATATTGGGATACTGATGATTTAAGCGGCAGGAATATTAATAACAAGGAAGAGAAAGTTCAACAAGTTTTAGAATTTTTCAACCACTTTCAGTTTGTTGTTACAGACCGTTATCACGGAACAATTTTAAGCTATATCTCAAAAACACCTTGCATCGCTTTGGATAATTCTTACGGAAAAGTTAAAAACGGTTTTATTTGGTTTAAAGACTGTAATTATATGTTCTATGCAGATTCTCTTGAAAAAGTAAAAAATGCTATAGAAGAGATTTTAAATCTTGAAAATCTTGCGATAAACAATCAGTTGATTCCTGAGTTTCATATTTTAAAGGAGGCATTAAATGGCTGAAAATACAAAAAATTCTCCATTGGTCTCAGTAATAATTCCTTGCTACAACACAGAAAAATATGTTGAATCGGCAGTTCGTTCAATAATGAGCCAGACATACAAAAATCTTGAAATAATTATTACAGATGACTGCTCAACGGACGGCACTTTTGCCATTTTGCAAAAACTTGCGGCGGAAGATTCCCGCATAAAGCTTTATAAAAACGAGATAAACCTAAAAATTGTAAAAACTCTGAACAATATGATTTTGCAGGCAAACGGAAAATATATTGCCCGTATGGATGCCGACGACATTTCATTACCAAAGCGAATTGAAAATCAAGTTGATTTTTTGGAAAAGCATAGAGATTACGGTTTTTGCGGAACGAATGCTTTTTACATCAATGAAAATGGGAAGAAATTTCGAGTTTCTCATCTGCCAATAACTGCGGAAGAAAACTTATTTTGTCTTGGCTTTTATTCTTCTTTTATTCACCCTGCTGTTCTGATTCGCTCAGAAACATACAAAGAAAATCTTTATGACGAAAATTTTCTGTATGCAGAAGATTATGAACTTTGGGTAAGACTTATTGTTTCAAAAGGGATAAAAGGCGGCAATCTAAAAGAACGGCTGTTTGAATACAGATTTTTTGAAAAACAAACATCTAGTGTTTTTAGAAAAGAACAAGTTGATTCTGTTCATAAAATTTTTGTAAGTTATTTTAATCTTTCAGATAAAGAGTCAGATTTTCATAAAAATATTTTTCTAACTTATTCAAACTCCTCTCAGAATGAAACTAGTTATATAAAAGAAATTATAACGAAAATGAAAAAGCAGAAATTTACAAAAGGTATTTTCGTTCCATATCAAATACTCGCACTGCACATATTGCACAATACATCTGTTGATGGGGGGGGGTACAAGCTCTTGCTAAATTTTAGAATTTTATTTGTTTGCGGAGCAGCTGTCTTTCAAAAAATAGGAGATTATCTATGCCTGAAACTCAAAAAATAAATCACTTTTTCTCCATAATAATTCCTGTCTATAAAGTAGAAAAATATCTTTCAAAATGCGTTGAGTCTGTTTTATCGCAAAACTTTAACGACTGGGAAGCGGTTCTTGTTGATGACGGCTCGCCTGACAATTGCCCGGCTTTATGCGATGATTACGCTAAAAAAGACAACAGGATAAAAGTCATTCACAAACAAAACGGAGGTCTTTCCGATGCGCGCAACACAGGAATTTCCGCCGCAAGCGGAAAATATGTTTTGTTTTTGGACAGCGACGATTATCTTTATTCAGACGCAGTTCTTGAAGAAATTTCAAATTCCCTAAAAAATGCTTCTTTCCCGGAAATCTGCTATCTTCCGAATGAATACTGGTCAAGCAATCCGAATTCTGTAAGCAGCAAATACAAAGATGAGACGCTTCCGCTTCAGAGATTCATAAAACGTGTTATAAAAAATTATTATCTGCATACGGCAGGACAGCAGTTTGTTCTGCGGCTTGATTATCTAAAGGAAAACGCCCTTCGCTTTGAAAAAGGAATCCTGCACGAAGACGAACTTTGGTTTGCACAAATTCTAATGCAGGCAAAAAATATTCATATCTGCCCATGTGTTTTTTACTTTTACGTTGACAACAGAAACGGCTCGATTATCAATTCTGTAAAACAAAAAAATATACGGGATAAATTTTATATTGCAAACAAAATTGTTGCTCTTTCAAAAAATCTTCCGCAAAAATTGCAGAAACTTTTTATAACAAGAGCCGCCCAGATTGTCTCAGGAATAATCCAGTCTAAAAAATCATTGGAGCTTATAAGCGGCAGCGAAGAATTGAAAAAAGAACTGAAAAGCTCAGAAAATCTTCTGCTCAAATCAAAAAAACTGAATCACAAGGTTTTGTATCTTTATGCGAAATTGAAAAGGATTTAAATTGTTCACGTTTTTATTGTTCTGTTACATTTTCAGCTTCTACATTCTCGTTTTCCCAGCAAGCATACTGATCGCCGTTCCTCTTTTTTTGTGTGTCTGCGTGAATAAAGCATGGCTTTTTTCATTTTTAAGAATCTGGGGAACAAAATTTATCCGCAGAGCTTTTATTTTTCAGATTTTTATTATTGGTTTTTCAGGAATATTTCCGGTTATTTACAGAACTGCTGATTTTTCATTTATGAAACTGATGATTACGCAGCTTGTTCATTTTGTCTGCGCCGTTTTCTTTTTTACTTATATCGATGTGAAAAATGTAAGCTTCGATAAAGTCGTGAAAAGTTTCATCTTGATTTTTGTAATCCAGACTTTTATTGAGCTTGTCGCAACTTCGTTTCCTTCTTCGATTGGAAAGTTTGTCCGTCTTTTTAACCATTTTGACCCGGAAAGCGTAATCGGCTTAGGAGACAGGGTGCGAGGATACGCTCTTTCCGCGGCGACAACATATCACCTTTCTCTTGTCTATGGAGTTGCGTTTATTTTGTACATAAAGACTTTGGTCGAGTCTAAAAAAATAAAATTTCGCCAGCTTATTACAGGACTTCTGATTGTTGTCGGTGTGTTTTTTGCAGGACGGACTGGATTTGTAGGGATAGGAATCGGCTGCATTTATTTTTTGATTTCTCTAAAAGTAAAAACAAGAAATAAATTCTCGGCAATAGCAAAGCTGCTTGTTTCAATTGCCATAATAATTTCATTGACTCTGACTGTTGCTCCAAAGAAATTCAAAGACATGGTTGTTGATTATCTGATTCCCTACGCTTTTGAGTTTATCTATCAGAAATTAGATTCTGGAAAAGCTCAGACAGCCTCGACAAATCAGTTAAAGGAAATGTGGCATCGTGATTTTGACGAGCGGGAGCTTATTTTTGGAAGTGGAAAATATACAACAGATGACGGCAGATATTATATGCATGTAGACCCGGGAATTTTAAGGCATTTATTGTACGGTGGAATTTTATTTTATCTGCTTCTGGTTTTTTATCAAATGATTATTACTTTTCCGCTAAAAAAGCGCACAGATTATTACATTTTTATTCTGATTTTCATCTACTTTCTTTTTATGGATTTTAAAGGGGGAACAATAGGAATGAATAAATTTGCGTTTGCTTCAACTTTACTGCTCGGATTTTCTTACACAAGAAAAGAAAAAATTGATTTTTCAAAAACAGTTTCATACAAACGGACGAATTCTTTTTGCTCAGAGTAAAAGCAATGAATGAAAAATCGCAAAGGAAGCCGAATGACACCCGTAATTTCCATAATAGTTCCTGTTTACAATGTTGAAAAATATCTTTCTCGTTGTGTTGATTCAATTCTCGCGCAAACGTTTCGTGACTTTGAGCTGATTTTAGTTGATGACGGTTCCACAGACAATTCTGCAGAAATTTGTAATAAATACGCTGCAAAGGATTCAAGGATAAAAGTTATTCATAAAGAAAACGGCGGCCAAAGTTCTGCAAGAAACAATGGGCTTGAAATCGCAATAGGCAAGTATATCGGTTTTGTGGACAGTGATGATTGGATTTCTACTGATTGCTTTGAATATCTTTACACTTTGATTGAAAAGTTCAATGCGGATGCTGTATCAGCGGATTTTGTTTTTGCATACGAAAACAAACCGGTTGCATTTCAAAAATATAAAAATCCAAAAGAAAAGATTATTGCCGGCACTGACGAGATTCTCTGTTATTACTTAAAACAAGACAAAATGCACGGAAAAAATGATTTTGCAGTGTGGGGAAAACTTTTTAAAAGAGAATTGTTTCGTGGACTTCGTTTTCCGGCTGGAAAAATTTACGAAGACAACATAATAAACTTCAAACTTTTTCAAAAATGCGCCAGATATGTAAAAAGTACAAAAGAAATATATGCCTATTTTCAACGTGATATTTCGACTACAAAATCAATTCTTGCTCAGAAACATCTTGCGCTGATTGATGTATCAAATGAAATGCTTGCTATTGCGCAAGCGAATTATCACGCAGATAAAAAGCTGATAAAACTCTGTAAAAGGAAAATTGCCATGTCTTATTTTTCGGTTCTTGCAAAATATATCCGTTTTGGAACTGATTTAAACGACAAAAAAATCAAAGAACTTGTAATGGAATACAAAAAAGTGAAACACTTTTACCTTAGAACTGAAAAATCAATTAAGATTCATTTAATTTCATTTTTTATGTGTTTGAATATTACGCTAGCAAAAAAGATGTATGAAAAATTTAACGGGGGGGGGTACAAATATAGAGTAGTTGCTCCTGAAGCATCTGTCTATGAAAGATTCAGAGTCAAGTTAGGAATCTTAGAACACAATACGGAGGTTTCTTATGAAATCGCCGCTTAGTATTCTCTACATCACCGCTTTTCCGCCGAATCAGAAAACCGCAGGACAAGATTATTCACGTCGTCTTTTAGATGATTTAGTTTCCCGTGGACATAAAATTTCTTTAATCTACGCAGAATATCCTGAGCACAAGATTGAACTTTCGCCAGAAATAAAAGTCCTTGCAAAAATAAAGCCGGCTTTTAAAAATTGTCTTTCACTGCCATTTTTCAATCCGTTCTTTACAAAGCGTTTTGACAAAAGTATTCTAAGACAAATTCAGAAAATCGCAGCAAATTTTGATATGCTCTATTTCGATTTTTCTCAGGTTCATATATATTCGCTTTTTGTAAAGCATCCGAACAAAGTTCTTATGTGCCACGATGTTATCTGCCAGAAATTTTCAAGAAAAGGCAAACTTTTTCTGCCATGGATAAAATCTTGCGAGAAAAAACTGCTTTGCTCTGCTGAAAAAATAATCACATTCAGCCCTAAGGATTGCGATGTAATAAAAAAGGAATACGGTCTAGATTCTACCGCCGTCAATTTTTATCTTAAAAACGGCCGCTTTGATTATGAAAAGTCGGGAATTGAGAAAATAGAAAATAAGTTCTGCTTTTACGGCGCATGGAACAGAGCGGAAAATTCAGCCGGGCTTGAATGGTTTTTAGAAAATGTCTATCCGAATCTTTCCGCCTCTGAGGATTTTCAGTTTGCTGTGATTGGCGGCGGAATGACTGAACATTTAAAATCTAAAATTTCAGCTTATAAAAATTTCAAGATTCTGGGCTTTGTTGAAAATCCTGTTATGGAGATTGCAAAGTGTCAGGCTCTTGTCGCGCCGTTATTTAAAGGTGCAGGCGTAAAAGTAAAAGTCATAGACGCGCTTTCTTCTGGAACTCCTGTAATCGGAACAGAAGTCGCTTTTGAAGGAATACAGGACAACTCTGAAAATCCGCTCTTTTTTGAAGCAAGCACATCGGAAAAGAAAAAACTTGCGCAAAAGTTCGCGGATATTTTGAATAACTGGAAAAGCATTTCTGCAAAGCAAAAGCAAAGCTCCGCTGATGAATTTTTTGAGAGATATAACAGAAATAAATTTGCGGATTTGCTATAAAAATTCGTGTTCTGCGAAAAAGCTTTCCATTTACATTCAGGTAAATCTGTATGGAGCTTGATGTGCATATTATTTTAGCCAGTTGGAATAGAGTTTTCTGTTGATTTATAGCAGGTCTGTATTCTATATCAAAAAATCATAGGAATTTTATTACAGTCTAAAAATCCCACTCAGATTCTAAAAACCAAGCTTCTCCTTTCTTGTAAGAAAATCGAGCGCGTTGATGTTGCGGATTCCGTTGAAATCTGAGTTCAAATTTCTGTCCATCGTGATTATAACTCTCGGGTACGAATCCGGAATGTTTTTGAAGGCAGAAAGCTCACGTTTCAGCGTCTCCTCGTCTTTTACGGTTTCTGCAACCTGGATGTAAAAAAGAGAAGTCTGATTCTTTGCCACAAAATCTATTTCGGCATCGAGGTTTCTGCCCGTGTAAATCGTAAAATGCTGCCGCTTAAGCTCAAGAAAAATCTGGTTTTCAAGGATGTGCCCCATGTCGATATTTCTGTAGCCCAAAAGCATGTTCCGAAGTCCTGTGTCGGCGATGTAGTATTTTGAGATGTTTTTAAGAAGCTCCTTTCCGCGCACATCGTAACGTTCAACCCTGTAGACTAAAAAACATTCCTCAAGAAAGTGCATATAGTTTTCGACTGTGGGCTGACTTGTTTTTCGCCCGGAGCTTGTAAGCGTGTCGCTGATTTTTTTTGAAGTGCAGAAATTTCCGCAGTTCTGGAACATGAATTTTATTACGGCTTCAAGAACCGCAACGTCCTTTATCTGATGCCGCCTTGCGATGTCCTTTACGATTATCGTGTTGTAAACTCCGTTCAGGTACTGGTATACGCTTTCAGTGTTTTTTTTGAGCTGAACGGTGAACGGCATGCTTCCGAATTTCACGTAGTCGTAATAGTTTTCTTCGGTTGTCTGAGATGGAAAATTATTTTCCTTTATGCATTCAAGATATTCGCAGAATGAAAAGGGAAGCATGTCAATCGTAACGTATCTTCCGCTTAAAAGAGTGGCTAGTTCCCCGGACAGCAGATCCGCGTTCGAGCCTGTCAGATACAAATCCACGTTTTTGTAGTTGAAAAGTGTTTCTACTGGCTTCTGAAAATCATTGCAAAGCTGAACTTCGTCAATAAAAACATAGTTCATTTTGTCTTCCAAAAGAGCGGATTTTATGAACGCATAAAGATTGTGATATTCCAATAAAAGCTCATTATTCAAGTCGTCAAGCCTGATATAAGTAATCTGCCTCTCTGAAACGCCTCTGTCCAGAAGTGTCTGCATAAACTGTTCCATAAGCACGGATTTTCCGCACCGGCGGATTCCTGTCAGAACTTTGATTACCTGCTTGTCTTTAAATGCTTCTATACTTTGAAAATATGAACTTCTTATCATTTATTCAAAGTGTACTTTGAAAATATTGCCATGTCAAGGTTGTTTTTAAGTTGATATTGAAAAATTTTTGTATTATATTTGTCATACCTGTAACTTCCGCACGATTTCTGCTATAATTTTTGCATGATTCAGATTTTTGGCACGACAAAGAATTTTGACACAAAAAAGGCGCAGATGTGGTTCAAAGAACGAAGAATTCCTTTTCAGTTCATCGATTTAAAGGAAAAAGAGATGAGCCGCAGCGAATTTGAAAGCGTTGTGGATTCACTTTCGCGCGAGACTGGCTCACGTGCGGATGCGGTTGCGCTTCTGGCAGACAAAAAATCAAAGGATTACGCCTCGTTCGCATATCTTGATGACGCTGACAAAGAAGAAAAACTTTTTGAAAACCCGCTTTTGCTAAAGCTTCCGATTTGCCGGAACGGAAAAAACGCAGCTACCTGCGGACTTGAAGTGAAAATCTGGGAAGGGTGGAAGTAGATTTTTTGAAGT
>ERZ808277.341-NODE-341-length-15366-cov-5.851937_pt1 | contig 15366 bp, 10 predicted proteins | sample MGYA00521240_ERZ808277 | MGnify/ENA primary metagenome ERZ808277 (study PRJEB31516, sample SAMN03275599) | gut metagenome | biome: mammalia-associated habitat; material: feces | host: Papio cynocephalus | place: Kenya | collected 2012-07-17 ... | reverse complement strand
GAGAAGATCAGAGAGCAGTCTATGAACATTCTCTAAAAGAATGTTCATAGACTGCTCATCCATCCAACCTCCAGTCACTGTGTGACAGCCCCTGGGGGCACGGGGAAAGGATTCCCCGAAACCCCTTCGGTCGCTACGCGCTGCGCGTGTGATTCATCCTACCCCCAGTCACTGTGTGACAGCCCCTGGGGGCACGGGGAAAGGATTCCCCGAAACCCCTTCGGTCGCTACGCTCCGAGTGTTACCTTATTCGTCTGGAATAGTTGTGGAGAGTTCAGGGGGAACTATGGATTCGGGACCGGTTTTGCGGGCACTAGGCTTGATTTTGGCCTGGGACTTCTTGGGGGAGAGTCCGAGTTTCTCCAGTTTCTGGATTTTCTTGACGACACTTTGATTGGATTCGGTCAGTTTTCTGGTTGAGGTCTCGTAGGCGGACTGCGCCTTGCCGAGCATGGTCCCGATCGCCACGTAACTATCCATCCAGCCGTTCAGCTGGCTCATCAGTTCCTCGGCAGTCTTGTAGACCTCGGCGATGTTCTTCTCCTGGTTCGCCTGCTTCCAGGCCATCTGGATCATGTTCAAGACTATCACCAGAGTCATCTGGCTCACGATCAGCACATTGTTGTCCTTGGCCACCTGCCAGAGCATAGGATCCTCCTCTAGCATGAGCCTGAACGCCCCCTCGACCGGGATGAACATCAGATTATAGTTCACTTTCCGCCGTCCTTCAGGAATATACGAGGCGTAGTCCTTGGACTTGAGCTCATCCACATGCTTGCGCACGCTCTCGACGTGCGCCTTGGCGAACTTCACACGATCCTCAACTTTCTCTGCGTTGATATATTCCTTGTAATCCTTCAGGCTGACTTTTGAGTCGATGATGACGGTCGTGTCGTCCGGGTAGAGCACCATCACGTCCGGGATCATCGTCCTGCCGCTCTCGCTCTTGATCTCGTGGCCGCTTTCATCCGTCATCACGCTCTGGGTGAAGAAGTGCACGCCTTCCACCAGCCCGGCGTTCTTCAGCACGTCAGTGAGCAGCATCTCCCCGAAGTCGCCCTGGACCTTTGAATATCCCGTCAGCGCGTTCGCCAGATTCCTTGCCTCGTCCCCGACCGCCTGCGACCGTTCCATCACATTATGAATATGCTCCTTCAGCTGCGCGCTCTGCTCCACAGCCTCCTTCCGGGACTCCTGCACGGCCTTTCCGAACTCGGCGAACTTCTCCTGCATCGGTTTCAGAAGCTCAGAGATCGACTCGGCGCTCTGTCTTTTGAACTCAGTGCTGTTGTCCGCTGACAGAGCCTTGAACGCGTCCTTCATCTTCTCCAGATCCCTCTCGTGCTGCTCCCTCTGCATATTCAAGGCCTTCTCCTGCGCCTCCTTCTGCTCCGCCATCGCCTTTTCCTGAATATCCCGCTGAACGGCAAAGGCTTTCTCCTGCAGGAGCCTCTGCTCCTCAAGCGCCTTAGCCTGCTCTTCCCTGAGACGGCTTTCATATTCCTCCCTGGCCTTGAGCGTGCTTTCCAGTGCCGCGTTCTTCCCCGTCAGTTCCGTCAGCCGCTTGTGGAGTTCGTCCTCCGCGTCCTCATATTCCTTGACAATCCGTTGCCTTTCAGCGGCATTCCTCTGAATCACAACAAGCAGCGCCACCACGGCGGCCACCGCCACCGCCGAGATCAAAATTATTATTGCCGTAATATTCATAGACTTAACTGTTCTCTAAATCATTGATCTACCTTACTTGATCATTCTTAGGCAGGACTTTGCTGTCCATAATTACGTTAAACAGCATTATGTAATATTACGTAAAAATTCCGGAATATTCAACGGGAAGATAAAAAACATATATAAACGCAAAGAAACATAAAAAGTTCGCATCTTACCCCCAACCCTTTTTGGCCAAGTTAGCCTGAACGAATATATTTGGCTTTCCACTGGTTTGGCATCGATTGAAAAATATCACGGTCGGTGTCGTGTTTTGGAAACTTTTATTAATTTTGCAATGATTAAGTTAATATTATTGGAAAGTGCGCGCAGCTTTCTCAAACGTCTGCCGCCTCAAGTGATGAAGAAGATTCTCTACAACATTGATAGAGTGATCGGAGGGGAGATAAATGCGGAACTTTTTAAGAAACTTGAGGGAAGTGAGATTTGGGAATTCAGGACGTTGTATAACGGTACTTGTTACAGACTTTTTGCGTTTTGGGATTCTCGTAAGGGGACTTTTGTGGTGGCAACCCATGGAATTGTGAAGAAGACTCAAAGGACTCCAAGAAAAGAGATTTCGAGGGCTGAGGCTATAATGAAAGAGTATTTGAGAGACAGAAATATATGAGTAATATGAAAGCATACACATTTGACGAGGTTAAGGATGAACTGCTTGGAAAAGTTGGGACTCCGGAGCGTGATGAACATGAGCGCAAGGTTGCCGAAGCAATCAATGCGTTCAAGATAGGGGAGATAGTCAGGGAACGACGCCTTGGCCAGAACCTTACGCAGGCAGAACTCGGGAAACGTATGGGCGTGAAGAAATCCCAGGTCTCTAAACTCGAAAGGGGAGAGGATATGTCCCTCCGCTCGATGCGCAGGGTATTCCGTGCTCTGGGAGTCGAGTCTGGCATCCTTGACCTTGGCCCGGCTGGAAAAGTCACCTTGTGGTGAGCAATCTATTTCTCCTCCATCTTGTTGTATTTCATTGGTACAACCTAAACCATGTTCCTCCGCATCGTCCGCGCGAAGGAGCATGGTGAGTCTGCCGAACCACGGTTGGCTTGCCGATGATCAGTCTATTCAGGAACCTCGCAGGCTGTATGGAAAGTGGAATGGACAATTTGTCTCCACCCTTTAGCTAATTCGGTAACCAACGCTATGTGCAAGACTGCTGATTCTCTGTGTTAGTGGGTGAGTAGTTGGTTATTTACATACTATTAAATAGTTAACACTATGTCTAAGGTGCGAATCCGCTAAAAAGATGAGTTATGATATTTATTATCAATGATTTGCGAATCACGCAGATCTTCGCTACCTCTTTGCGGTGGGGGCGCTGGGGCACCACCGCTGCCTCCGGTGAAAGGCAGTTTGGGGCATACTAACAGTTGAGTTGTGTGTTGAGTGAGATGCTGTTGTCAGGTGAGATGTTGAAAGACATTTTTGCCGCATAGTGTCGTCGAAACCCTCCATTTGTCGGTACTGAACTACGATTTAGCCTAATAATGTCGTTCATTCCCCTCCGTTGTAATCTATGTGCTTGCGGAGGAGGCAATGATCGGACCGGGTGGGCTACATTGTAGTAAGGAACTTCACTATAGGGGCATGTGGAACATCTCTGCGGAAAAAATTGAAAATAAGAATGTCATCGGGTGAATTCTCTTACCGGACGGACCGGGCGGGCCATGGCGGCGGCGCCGACGAACCAATAGTTGGATGTGACCCCTCCAAGCGCCAATCCGGCTCCTGAACGGGTTCCGCCATTGGACCAGATTATCTGATTGCTCCAGAGGTATACTATTTGGGGATTGAAGTTTCCGCCAGCCCCGACACCATTAACTAGATAATTTTTGTACCATCGTTCTCCTGTGCCTGTCAAAGCCATCCGGTTACCCTGCTTGTTTTTCTTGGTGTAAACGTAATATATGTAATAGCCGTCATGGCCGTTCATGCCCTCATATGTGCCGTTGAATAAATCTTGCAGATTCTTGCCATGGTATTGAGGATTGTTTTTGTGTTCTTTATCATCAATGATGTTAGCGTTGACCATCATTTTGAAATATCCGACTGGTGGCACCATATAGCCGGCTGGCGATGGATCGTAAACTGTTTTTTTGCCGGAATACTCGTAATTAACCAAATGAGGGCTGGTGAAGCCTATGGATGTATTATTCCATAGGTTGTAGTAGTTGGTGTTCAGCCAATGCTCATTTCCTAGTTTGTATTCAATGTTTCCACCCAAATACAGAACATTCGGGTTCTTTATTCCGTCCTTAATGTTTACGAATTGAGAACTAAGTTCGTAAGCAAGCTCTCCGAAATTATATTTCACCACCGACCCGCTGTTCATGAAACCGACAATAGGGTCTTTCCGCCCGAATTGATAATAGACGTTGTTGCCGATCCAGTACTCGATCTTTTTTTCACGCTGTTCCACGTTGAGTGTCACCTTGTTGCCGCTTTTGTCCTGGGTGAATGTCATCGTGCCGGTACGCTTGAGGTACCAGACGTTCTTCGGGTCGCACCATCCCAGATTGTAAGGAGCTGAGGTGTACTGTCCGTAGCCGTTGTCCCATGCATCGAAAGTTACGTCATTGCTTCCGATTTTACCGTCTGTGTTATTGTAGAACCAGTGCTCGTCAATCCAGATGTGCCAGCTCCACATGATTGTGCCGCCATTGTCTTTGATGGCAAGCACGACATTCCCTTGCTGGATCTCGTCGCGGTTCACCTTGAAAGAAAGATAGTCGTAGCCGTCAGATCCGTTATATTCCAGTTTGACATCGGAGACGAGGTTGTAGGCGTCCTGCCACACAAGAATGGCGCTTTTGGCTCCGGAAATCTTGGCTCCGGAGATATTGTTGCCTTTATAGTCCGGGAAATTCTTCAGCGCTGTGCCCACTCCGTTAACGTTCCCGTTGCCGAATTTGTAGCAGCCAGAATTGAGACTCCCGTTGGTTATCGCGTTGCCATAGACAAGAGGCAGCTTGTAATATCCAGGGGCGTTCACCACATAGCAGTTGGCTGTGTTTCTGACGCCTGTGACCATAGACAGGTCTCTTGGGTTTGATGCAGATGCGACTTCCGGATTAATACGCATCTCCCAGTCTCCTTCCCAGTCGGTTCCGGTTATCTGCGGACGGAAAGTTACATTGTACTGAGTACGGTCGTAAGAACCATCACCGCTCCAAGTGTTGTCCGGCATCCAGACATTCGGGTCTATCTCCGTGTTGTCGTTGTTCCAATACTTCCCGATATAGCCGGAAATCGCGTCAGGGAACGATGTCTTGCCTTTTGTAGCCTCTGCGGTCCATGGAACGATTTCCTTTATTGCCGGATTGTTCGCGCGCTCCCTCCAGCTCATGACCTTGTAGTATGCTCCTTTAGTCACTGTCTGGTTGACCACAATCCTGCCTGGCGCGTCAGAGAATCCGCCCTTGGACGGCTCATTATCATTGACAGTCTGCTCGCTGCCGATGACCTCAAAATGGTAGATCCAGTTGGAGGAACTGGTTGAAATCGTGTAAACATATTCCTTTCCCGGCTCCCAACGGGTGACTTTGTTGTCATTGATCTTTCCTCGCAGTGTGAATGTCCTGCCATCCTTGTCTCTCTTGAAGACAACCTCAATCTTGGCATCTGCCGGAATGTCCTGCGGAATCAGCATGAAGGTCTTTTTCGGCATCCTGTCATTCAGCGCGACATCTGATGATTCATCGGACGGAGTGGCGCTTACACCAGTTACCTTGTAATCAAATGTCTGTGAATATGAACTCTCTGGGGTGCCGTAATCCGACCATGTGAATCCCTCGGTGCTGAAATCATAGACGCATTTCCCGCTGCCGGCGACTCCGAGAATCGAAATGCTTTCGATCGTGCCTCCCACTACATCGCTTACCGCGAACTTAATGGCGGATAAGGCGTGCCTGAAATTCATCGGCACCTTGCCATTGTCACTGCCGGCTCTGTCGCAGATGTTGGTGGCGAACATCAGATCCGGCTGGGACTCGGCATCGTTGTTTCCGGTTCCTGACGGGGTCTTGAAGTTGAATGTCGCTTGGGTATTGGTTACTATCAGGTTTGTAACGGAGCTTACAGGAGCCACTTCGACAGGCTCAGTGACCGAAACCGGCGCGAATGCGAAGAATCTCAATTTCTTACCGACCTGAGGCCAATAGTACAGAGGGGCTGTGCTCCAGACATCGCTTCCCGAGCGTGGCTTGACAGCCGAATATGAAGGAATATGCTTTCCTCCGCCGTTCGGAAAGAAAGCGGTGACTCCGAATCCGTCCGATCCGTTCGCGGCCTTGAATCCGGAATATTCATTGACAGGCGCTGATTTAGTGACAGTTTCTTCGCAATCTCCATAGTCTGTAACGTATGTATGGAGGTACAGAGTCTTGTCAAACCCATGTGCGCGCAGTTCAAGCGGCTCCAATAATGACGATGTGTCTTTAGTCTTGTCCTGTGACCTGGTGACCTCTGTGTCCAGCCTCCCTGCGGTCACGTAGAACTGCATTTCCTCGCCAAGCGTCTCATCATCGATCATGTCCCACACACAGGCGCAAGGCAGCCATACAATGGCGGCCATAAGCCAGATGCGAAGGAGTGTGTTCAGATGTCTAGAAAACCGCGTCATGATATTCATAGTTTACAGATCGATATAAACCTTTCCGCCGAACACCCACTTCTCCACGTTGACTGTGAACAGGATAGGCGTGACGTTCACCGTGTAGCGGTACTCATAGTTGCGAATGATGTCGAACCGTCTTCCATCATCTTTGGTGGTGGAATAGTCGCGGAAGTCTATGCGATAGACAGCGTCGCTGTCTTTGAGTTTCAATTCGATGAACGAGCAGTCACCGCGAGCCATGCCTGTCGGGCCGGCGTTGATATATTCAGGGACATAGATTGTCCATACTTTCCTTTCCGAATCGGCGGAGAAGTAAAGTGTGGCTTCCGGGGTATTGTCCTCGGCTTCCATGCAAAGATGTGCTGTGCCGGAGTATGAGGTGTTGTCGTACATCCCGAGCGGCGCGCATGCGAAATCCTTGTTGTGCTTATTCAGCGTGACGCTCTCAAGTTCGGTCTCGCAGCCTGCGTTCAGACTGACCTCGATTTTAGCCAAAGCCCTCAGAAGGCTGACCTCTCCGAGGTAAGTCTCGACATCCGGCCTGAAATAGAGCGCGTTCACGGTTCTCACTCCGTACATAGGAATCGTAGATTCCGCAGACGGCTTGAACGGCACATCGGAAGTACCTGTGTATCTGGCTATGGACCAATCGGCCTTGCAGACATCCTCTATTGTTGTGACTCTTGCCTGAAGACCGGCCGGGCTGGACGGCCAGTTGGCCAGAACCACAACCTTGAAGTCTCCTGACGGAGGATTCGTGACCGTGCCGCGCAGTTCCCATTTCTGGGGATAGGCAGTGTTGTCCACAGGCTTCACCTCATCAGGAGAAAATCTCTGAAGGAATTTGTTGTCTGTGTCGAAGAACAGGATGTGGAGGCTGGAAATGTCGATGTAGTTCTCATAGCCTGAGCCAGTCTCTTCAGTCTCGGTGAGCGCACGTGACACGCCGGACCCCTTTCCGCCTGTGTTGATGCGGAGACTTACCTGAAGCGTGCCTCCGTCACAGTCGGCTTCGCTCTCCTCGAAAACGAATTTCTCGCAGGAGAGAAGCGTCATGCAGCAGAGTGCCGCCAGCGCAAGAATATGCAAGGCTCTTTTCACCGTAAACTTTTCCTTTTATAAGTCTGTGTCTTGAAGCACTACCTTCCAGGAGTTGATGTAGATGTAAGTGTTGGCCCAGTTTTCGTTCTTGTCGAGGAAGAACACCATATTGTATTCATCCTGGCGGTCGAGATACTCCTGGTCAGGAATGCCCTCGTTGTAGTGCCCTTTGACCAGAAGGGCGTAGTCGATCAGAGGGATGGAAAGCACGGTCGTTCCGGCCTCCTTGTTCCTGATGTGGAGTCTTGGCTTGTGACCTATGACCAGACGTCCTGTCGTCAGCTCGGCAAGGGCGACACCGAAGGTTTCAGTCGCTGAGCTTGTGGTTCGGCAAAGCTCACCAACCATCGAAGCGACCGAGGTTGCTTTGGTCACTTCGGCAGACTCAGTGACCGACTGCATGTCCGCCTCAGCCGTGCCTGAGGACACCGCCCAAGCCCGGTAGGTCACGCTGTCGCACGGAAGCAGGCTGTTGTCCCAGTCCATCCTCCCGTTGTCGTCCGTGATGAAGAAGTCAAATTTGTCCTTGTCCACCGGTTTCCCGGAAAGATGCTGCAGCACGACCCTGAAGTTGTTGGTGTTCTTAGTCAGCGGCACAGTGACGGTGACTGTACCTTCATCTGCGGTGAAATCCGCCTCCGGAAGGTAGCCGTGGTAGAGGTCGTCGATTCTTCCGTCTGTGATGGAGGATCCGTCGGATGCCTGTCTGGTGTTGAGGGCACAGTCCAGGTCGGAACGTACCTTCGCCTGCCTGAATGTCCATGACTTATATTCATCGGCGTCGCACCAGGCAAGCAGTCCATACTTGCCTGCGGGCACATCGACTTCCATTGAATATCCTTCCGAGGCGAGAGCGTCACCGCTTTCGGTCTTTGACCAGACTATGCTGCCGTCCTCATCGAGCACGTAGAGTGTCACGCTCCGCACCTCATGGACGAAGGCGTCCGCGTACTTCATGTTCATGTCGTAACGGAACCTCACGCGGTAGGAGACGGCGCAGTCGCCCTCGTCCTCGTAGATGAGTCCGCCGCAGGATGATACGGCCATTCCGCAGGCCAGTGCCATGGCCAGCAGTCCGGCGTATGTCCTTTTGAATACTGACAGCATAACAAAAGTTGATTTCGTTTTATCCAGAGAATACCACCGGCGCCGTTCCGCCCCGGCGACATTCTCTGAGACTGAAGATTGTTAATGAATATTCCGGCTAAAGATCCACGGTCTGCTTGACAACCTTCCAAGAAAGGACGTTGATCTTGGCGGCCACGTAGTAGTTCTTTGTGTCATCATCGTTAGGAACAATGCGCTCGTCAGGCTTGTTGACGGCCTTGCCGAGATTCCTGATGCTGTTGATCGTGATCATGTAGTAGTGGTTTCTGACCACGCCGTAGTTGCCTTCCTTCTGCACATATTCAGCGTCGGTGTACTTGCCGTCGTTACGCAGGTGCTCGATAGGAATGTTGTAGTACATCATACCCTCGTTGTAGAATGAGCAGCCTGTGTTGTACTTGTAGTCTTCGTTGCCATTGATGAGTTTGTTGGCTTCATCGGTTGTCGCGGCGGTGACCGATGTCTCGTTCGGACCGTAGAAGTAGTTTCCGGCGCCATTCAGCTCGACGTGTGCGTAACCGTCTGCGGATATGACGATTTTGAGGTCTTCGGCCGTCACCTTTGTGTACTTGTCGCCGGCTCCGCTTGTGGTCTTTTTCCAGATCTTGTCCGTCGTGCTTGACTCGAAACTGTTGAGGGCAGCGTTCTTGTAGTTTTCCTCATCATAAAGTGAGTTTGCGAAGTTGTAGAGCGTGATGGCATTGCCGTCCGCGTTGGTAACCTTTGCCTTGAGAAGCACGCTGGTCACGGCGCTGCTGAAATTCTTGCTGTCAAGAACATCGGCAGTGTTGGTGTTCTCGCGGCAGTAAGCGTTTCCGTTTATCGCAACCTTGAGGTCATTGTATGAGATGTAATTCAATGTCGCCGAGGCCTCATCATAGTGGTTCTCGCTAGAGTTGAAAGTGTCCGGATAGACACCGGTGCCGTAGTTTGTTGACTTGCCCCAGTAACTTCTGAAGCGTGCCGCGTCGTTCCAGTCGAAACCGAGTGAAGAGGTCGAGGCAGTCCACGAGGCGTCTATGTTCTTGAAGCCGTACGAATCCTTCGTCGTGGCGTTGAGTCCCCAGGCCTCTACTTTGAAATAGAGATCCTTGGGAGTTCCGTTCACCATGAACGACCCAATCTTGCCGCTTGTTCCGAGGCTTTCCGCGAATTCAACCTTGACCTTGGCCGCGAGTCTCTCGACGTAAGCCTCCACAGGATTACCGGCGCTCAGGGCAAGTTCCTCGCTTTCCTGGAAGTTCGCAGGCTTGAGTTTGGCGCAATAGTAGCCGGAAACAGCGTCGTCGTTGTCGTAAGACGAACTTGACATCATGAAGTTTGTCCAATTGACCTGATCGTCCGCGTCTGCGGTAGCGATGGCGGTCTGAACAGCTTTTGAGGCCTCGGAGATGCTTTTGTTCTCGATGTTCGCACCGATCCATGGATCATCTGAGTTGAGGATGACGGACATATATGCCGGATAGAGGTTGGACTTCAGGCCTTTGAGAAGCACAACGCCATCGGAAAGCTCCTCAACGTTATCATTGGTGGATTCGCCCGTGCCGTTGACATTCATCTTCAGGTCTGTTTTCTTGACAGACTGACAGAAAGATCCGTCCGCATAGTAGAAGATGAAGTAGGCGTTGTTGATTTTCTGCTCATCGGCTGTGCCGTAGTAGAAAGGCGGCTCTGCGGCCGTACCCTTTGTCGTAGGATTAGAATAGGCGATCTTGACGTTGATGTAGGCGTCACCATCTTTGAGAGGAGTGTCGGTCGCAGTCTCCTTGTTGCAGGCTGCCAGCGCTACCAGTGCCAAGCCCGCGGTGAATAATTGTTTAATTTTCATAAACATAGAGTTGATTGAATAATTAATATTTATTTACTTGTCATTTCTGTTCGCTGTAACCGGAATATTCATGAAAGATTTCCGCTTGACGTACGGCTTCCATGATTCCTCTTGCGGAGGCGGCGCGGAAGTGACGGACCGCATCGGAATATTCCTTGGACATCACGGCGAGCACGCCGCGAGCATATTCGGCCTCACCGCTTTCGCCGGCTTTCTCCAGCCTTTTCACTGCTGTGGCCAGGTCGCCGCGCTCCATCGCCGCGTTCGCCGCGTTAAGGTTAGCCACCGGGTCGTCAGGGTACATCACCGCTGCGGTCTCGAAGGCTGTGTTGAACTCAGGACTGCCAGGCTCCAGACTCTCGGCTGCGAGGAAGAATTCCTCAAGGGAGAGTTTGCTTGGTCTTGCCCTCATCACCTGAAGGATCTCCGCAGGGTCACGGTAACCTCTGATGCTGTACTCGATTCTATACTTGGTGCAGCGTAGGCGAGGGTAAATCTCGGCCTTCATGACCGCATAGTCCTCCTGGTAGTACTTCTTGATTTTCCACTCGCGCACATCCGGGTCCGTGGCGGTGTCCTCAGCGATTGCGAGGATCTTGCCGGCGTCCTTCAGTCCGCTTGTCCTTAGCCATTCGATGAGTCCTTCCCAGTTTTCCGGCTCATGCTCGAATGTGACTATTGACGGGTCGAAATTGTAGAGGTTCAGAACATATCCTCGGATGGTCGCGGTCCTCTCCCTTGCCAGATCTGTGTTGTGCGCGTAAGTGCCCTCCGGCGAGGCGAAGCCCTTGAGCCAGATGGAGGTAACGGTGATGTCCTTGTCATTGCGGACAGAGTCTATGGTCGCGCGTATCCTGCCGAGTTCGGCGACGTTGTTGTGATATTCCGGATAAATCTCGGTCTTGTCCACAGGAAAATCGACATAGGCCGTTCCGCTCAGGCTGCGTGTCTTCGTTTTCTCTCCCTTGGGGCAGACGTAGATCAGCCTTGGTGTTTCCGGCACCCAGAGCACCCTTGACAGCAGCTCTGCGGTCTGGTCTCCCAGACGCTTCTCACAGCAGGAATATTCGCTTCGCTCCAGCACAAGGCGGCTGTTGTTCATCCAGTCCTTATGAGGCGTGACCGCATGGTAGTCAAGGACATCCTCGTCGGATCCAGTTCTGAAAGAAGTCTCGTTCTCTCCGGAGATCATCTTGCCGTCGTCCTTGCGCAGGTAATAATAGTACCTTTGGCGGCCATAGACACCGATGGCCGGGAGCGCCAGCGAATCGCGGCCCTTGACGAGGAACGGAGTGAGAAGGACGGCCTTGGTGTTCTTCACTTTAAGGTCGCTGATGTCAAGGCTCATGTCGACAACCACATTGGAGCCGTCGCGTGTGACTTTCGCATCTTTGGCGACCACACCATCGACCGAAGGCTTGGCTTTGCCGCCTTTGACAGAGACTGAGGCGCTCTCCTGAGCCGCCGCGACAATTCCTGACCCTGCCAAGATGATGGCTGCGGCCGTGCAGATGAATATGTTGTTTGTCTTCATTGTCTTAGAGTTTTTAGAATAGGTACACAAGGCTTACCGCCAGTTTTGTCACGCCGAAGTAGTCGTGCTGGTCGTCGGTCGCGATTCTTTTGCCGCACCCGGCACAGCGGAATGTGTCATACCAGCTGTGAACCCAGCCCGCTCCGGCCTCGGCTTCGAGGTTCCAGTGTCTCCCTAAGATCCAGGCGTAGCCATAGCCAAGACCCGCTCCTGCCATCCAGCCTTGGTATCGGCGGTCTTTCAGCAGCCTCCAGTCTGTTCCGAGGAAGTCGGCGCCGATGTCAAAGCCGCCGACGTTGAACTGACCGCCCAGGGCATGAAGTCCGAAGAAGCTTCCTGCCCATGCGTCGCAAGCCCAGAGGCGCAGTTCCGGTTGGAAAAGCCAATGTTTGAACTTCTTGTCTCCAGTGAATGTCCATGGGTTGAGGTCTCCTGAAAGGTCGATGGTCCATTTGGGAGCGAACCTGAATTCCATGCCTGCGTTCAATGTGGCAGTGGCATCGTGGATGATGTTTGTCTTGACAGCCGCTGTCTGCGCCTTGGCTGACGGGGACAGCAGCGATGAGATGACCAAAACAAACGCCGCGGCGAGCGTGCAATGTGCCAAACGTCTGATATGTGATGTGGATCCGTTCATATTTGATGCCTTGTCTTGTTTTTCAAAAATTGATGTTTCAAAATGTTCTAGTCAATACGGAATTCTCTTTGGATGCCGATGTGGAACATTGATCAGGAAATGTAAGGGGGTGATTGTGAGGCGGCCGAATTTTTCTGCAGATATGAATACATTACTTATGCCAAGGCTCAAACTTGCCCTCGGCGAACATACCGCTGTCACAGACCTTTCTATCTTTTCAATCGCAACCACAATTTTTTCACAGACTTTCCATCCGCATTTCCAGCCCGATTTTCAGGTCTTGTTTTCGGACCGGTGCCAAGCAACCAAAATATCATTTTCTCTCCCCAGAGAGAACAAACGCACAAAGTTAATATAATTTCAGGAAAGAAATCGGATTTTTATTCAAAAAAATATTGCCGACCACATCTGAATGCCTGAAAGGATGATGTGGAAGGTGGCTGTCCTGTCTGACGGAACTCCGGCGCGAGATGAAGGATTGTCACATCAACCCTAGAAACCTTGTCCTGGCGAGCATGCAGCATCCTAGCGAGCCTGCTTTGCGCCCTAGTTTCGAGAACACGACGGTGGTGTCCTTGCTCACAATGTTCAGGGAGTATTTCTTGATCGCCGCCCTGACCGGCAGCATGAGATAGTCCCCGCCTACGGTCAGCTTTCCTCCGATGACGACCTTTTCGGGATTGAACACGTTGATCAGGCCGGCGATGCCTCTTCCGAGGGTCGTGCCGATCTCTCCCATGGCATCTATGGCCACGACATCCTCGTCCTCCACCGCTCCCAGCAGGTCATTGAGCGTCAAATCCTTGCCGGTTCTGTACTTGTCAGTCAGCATCGAAGGACATCCTGATTTCAGCTTTTCCGTGACTATCCGTTGGAGAGCCGAGCCGGAGGCTCCTGTCTCCATGCAGCCGACCTTTCCGCAGCGGCAGATCTGCCCGTTGTCCAGAAACGGGAAATGTCCGAACTCTCCGGAAAAGCCGGACTTGCCATAGTACAGGTCTCCGTTCAGAATCATTCCCATTCCGAGGCCCCATCCGACATTGATGAACAGAACATTCCTTTCTCCGTTGGCGATTCCGCTGCGGAACTCCCCGTATGTCATAGCTCTGGAGTCGTTGTCAAGGGCGACAGGAACACCGAGATCCTCTTCCAGAATGGCACTCAGAGGTTTGTCCTCATTTATGAAATAGGTGAAACTGTAGCCGGACGCGGTGTTGACCCGTCCGGTAAGGTCGATGTTGCATGCAAGCATGCGTTCCACGCTCAGGTCATTGTTCTCAAGTGTCTCCCGGATCAGGCCGCAGAGCTTTCTGCATGACTCTTCCGTATTCTGTAGGGTGAACTCCACATCCTCGTCGTAGGACAGGGTCTGTCCCTTGAAGTCCATCGTCATGATGTTGGCGTGGTTCCTCTCCAGATCCACACCTACAAAATAGCCAGCGTCAGGGTTGAGCCCGAATATGCTGGGCCTTCGTCCGCTGGCCGAACCTTTTTTCCCAAGGTCCTCAAGCCATCCGTCGTCAATCAGCTCTCCGACTATCTTTGTGGTGGTCGGAACGCTGCAGTTCAGTTCACGGGCGAAGTCAGCGATGCTGAAATCGCCCGCGTTCATGCACAATTCCAGAATCTTCTGCTTGATTATGGAATTCTTGTCCGAGAGGTTTTCGCTGAAATATTTGACCATCAACTCTCTATTTGCCTTTTGTCCAGTATTCCTCGATTTCTTCCAGTGTCTTGCCTGTAGTCTCAGGGACCAGTCTCCACATGATGAGAAGGTATGGGACACACATGGCGGCGAACAGGAAGAATGTGCCGGCAGGTGTGAGTGTCTCGAGCATCCATGGTGTGAGCTGTCCGATCAGGTAGGTTCCGATCCAAAGAGCCAGACCGGCGATGCTCATCGCGAGTCCGCGCACCCTGTTGGGGTACATTTCTGACAAAAGTACAAAAACAACCGCGCTTATGGAAATCGCCGTGCAGAAAACGTACAGAAGGAAGAATGTCAGCAGGAACCAGGTCGGAAGAGCAGTGCCGAGGCAGAAATACAAACCGATCATCAGCAGACAGATAATCATTCCAGACACGCCCCAGTAAACCAGCTGCTTGCGGCCTACCTTGTCGATGATGAGCAGGGCAATGACCGTCGTGAGCATATTCACAACCCCGACCAGAACCGTCGAGAACATCGAACCCTCCCCGGACAAACCGGCGTCACTGAATATCTTAGGCCCGTAGTAAAGCACCGCGTTCACTCCCATGAACTGTCCGAGGATGGCGATGGCGCACCCGATCAGGACGGCCTTGAATATTCCCGGCTCCAGAAGGGTCTTCCATTCGGACTTGGTCTCTCCGGCGATGGAGGCCTTGGTCTGGTCAATCTGTCTGGTCACTTCCTCTTCGGAGGTGAATATTCCGGACAGGATCTTCCTTGCCTTTCTATCCCTGTGCTTGGTGATGAGCCAGCGCGGACTTTCAGGGATAAGGAATATCACGATGAGGAACAGCAGGTCTGGGATCGTCTCGTAGCCGAGCATACCTCTCCAATACTCAGAATTGAATATTCTTGTCCAAAGGTTTGTGGATGTGGAGTTTACATCTGCGTCCTTCAGCACGAAGTAGTTGATCAGGTAGGCCATAAGGAAACCTATCGTGATTGCCAGCTGGTAGAGAGACACGAGTGAGCCCCTTTTCTGCGCCGGAGCGATCTCGGAGATGTAGATCGGAGAGACGATGGAGACTATTCCTATTCCGAATCCACCTATGATTCTAAAGAAAACCAATTGGTTGAAATCCTGGCAGACAGCGCAGCCTATCGC
>ERZ808277.340-NODE-340-length-15384-cov-2.802923_pt1 | contig 15384 bp, 7 predicted proteins | sample MGYA00521240_ERZ808277 | MGnify/ENA primary metagenome ERZ808277 (study PRJEB31516, sample SAMN03275599) | gut metagenome | biome: mammalia-associated habitat; material: feces | host: Papio cynocephalus | place: Kenya | collected 2012-07-17 ... | reverse complement strand
CCGTCGGCAACAAGCACGACCTGGAGCGTGCGGCGATGCTCGACCTGACCAACCCCAAAACCTTCCCCTTCGTAGCCTCTATTTTTGACGAATACATTGATGAACAGGTCTTCCCGAGCGATGTCGTGCATATCGGCACCGATGAATATTACGGTGATTCGGAAAGCTACCGCAAGTTTGCCGATGAGATGCTCAAGCACATTCGCGCCAAGGGTAAAACCCCCCGCCTCTGGGGATCCCTCTCGCACAAACGCGGTAAAACGCCGGTTACCAGCGAAGGGGTGCAGATGAACATCTGGAGCTTGGGGTGGCAAAATCCCCGCGAAGCCCTCAAAGCTGGCTATGACATCATCAACATTCTCGATGTGTACACCTATGTTGTGCCCAACGGCCGGAACAACATCGGCGGCTACGGGGATGATCTCGATACCAAGTTCCTCTACGAAAAATGGAATCCCGCCTTCTTCGGCAATCAGAGCGTAGACCCCAACGACCCCAAACTCCTTGGCGGCGCATGGGCCATGTGGAATGACAATTCCTTCCTGACCGACCCCGGCCTCACCGGGCGCGACCTCCTGCCGCGTATCCGCCGCAATTGTGCCACCATCGCACAAAAAACCTGGAACCGCGAACCCTCCGCACGCTCTTACGCTAACTTTTTGAGCGTGCTCGAAGCCAACGGCTCCCCCGTCTGCATGGCGCTGCCCCAGTGGGAAAAGACCTTCACCGTCACCCGCAAAGGTAATCAGCCGATGAAACTGGCTTCCGGCGATGAAACGGATATCTGGGCCGTCTCCCCCGTTGACGGGAAGGTCGGGTTCCGCCGTGAAGGCGCCCAGTATACCTTTGATTACACCCTCCCCGAAGGCCGTGAAGTCGCGCTCACCTTCCGGGTCACCCCGCGCCAGGTAGAGCTCTGGGTGGACGGACGGCCGCAGGGCGGAAAGCCTCGGCGCCAGTTCTATCCGGACGCCTGTAAGTTCTTTACACTGCCCAAGCCGGAATAATGACCGATGGTCATTCTGCGCGGAGCCCGAACCCGGGCTCCGCGCAGGTTTTTCCCGGGACAGTTGCCCTTATTCAATGGAACGTGTTATACTCTTCCCATCTTTTCAACCTTAACAGGAGTCTTTACGATGATCGTCACGACGAAGGATCTCTTCAAGCATGCTTACGGCAAGTATGCAATCGGCGCCTACAACATCAACAACATGGAGCAGTGCATGGGGCTGTTCCGCGGGTGTATCGCCAGCAAGGCCCCCTTCATCATCCAAATCTCCAAAGGTGCGCGCGCTTATACCGACAAGCTGATGCTTGAATACGTCATCCGTGCCGCCGACAAGATTTTCCCTGAAGCCGTCTTTGCCGTTCACCTGGATCACGGCGATGAAGCCTCTTGTATCGACTGCATCAACTCCGGGTTCTACAGCTCGGTCATGATTGACGCTTCGTCCAAGCCGTTCGACGAAAACGTGGCTATCACCAAGAAAATCGTAGACTTGGCTCATGCCAAGGGATTGGTTGTAGAGGCTGAGCTCGGCAAACTCGGCGGCGTAGAAGAGCACGTGGCCGTAGACGAGAAGGACGCCTGCCTCACCAACCCCGATGACGTGAAGCGGTTTGTGGAAGCGACGAACTGCGATTCGCTCGCATGTGCCATCGGCACGTCTCACGGCGCCTTCAAATTCACCGGCACGCAGGGGCTCCGCTTCGATGTGTTGGCTGAAATCCAAAAGAAGGTGCCCGGTTTCCCGCTGGTCATGCACGGGTCTTCCTCTGTTCCGCAAGACGAGGTGGCGCGCATCAATGCTGCCGGCGGCAAGATCGAAGGCGCCAAGGGCGTGGATGACAATCAGTTCCGCCGCGCCGCAGAGCTCGGGGTAACGAAGATCAATATTGACACCGATGGCCGCCTGGTATGGTGCCGTGTTCACCGCGAATATTTCCGCGACCACCCTGAAGGGTTCGATCTGCGCCCGATTGGCAAAATCTTCATGGAAGAATATGCCAAGTTCATCGCGGCGAAGAACGTCAAGCTCGGATCGGCCGGCCAGTTGGATTCGGTTCGCGAGTTCTGCAAAGCAGCGAATGCCTAAATCCGCTTTTCCCTGCGGCGCCTGATCCGAAAACAGGCGCCGCAGGTTTGTTTTATCCAAAGGAGAGAAATCATGGCCAAGTACATCATGTGCGATGGTAACGAGGCAACAGCGCGTGTTGCGTTTGCCTGTTCCGAAGTTGCCGCCATTTACCCCATCACCCCCTCTTCGCCGATGGCTGAATTCGCCGATGAGTGGGCAGCTCACAAACAAACCAATCTTTGGGGCACGATTCCGCAGATTGTGGAATTGCAGTCCGAAGGCGGTGCAGCCGGTGCCGTTCACGGCGCCCTGACAACCGGCTCGCTGACAACCACCTTCACGGCGTCGCAGGGGCTTCTGCTGATGATCCCGAACATGTACAAGATCGCCGGCGAATTGACGCCCGCAGTCTTCCATGTTTCGGCGCGTGCGTTGGCCATGCAGGGGCTCTCCATTTTCGGCGACCACGGCGATATCATGGCATGCCGCCAGACGGGTTTTGCATTTTTGGGCGCGGCCAGTGTTCAGGAGTGCGGAGACATGGCACTCATCGCCCACGCCTCTACGCTCGAGGCGAAGGTGCCTTTCGTTCACTTTTTCGATGGATTCCGCACTTCGCATGAAGTGCAGAAGATTGAAGAAATCCCGCAGGATGTCATTCGGGAAATGATTGACGAAGATCTCGTCAATGCTTTCCGCGCCCGCGGCCTCAACCCCGAAAAGCCGACCATGCGCGGCACCGCACAAAACCCGGACGTCTACTTCCAAGGCCGCGAAACGGTCAACAAATACTACGAAGCGGTGCCGGCAATCGTCCAAAAGAATATGGACAAGCTCGCCAAGCTGACAGGGCGGCAGTATCACCTGTTTGACTATGCTGGCGCCCCCGATGCCGAGCACATTGTCGTCATCATGGGCTCCGGATGCGAGACGGTGCAGGAAGTGGTTGAAGAACTTGTTGCCGAGGGGCAAAAAGTCGGCGTAGTAAAAGTCCGCCTCTTCCGTCCATTCGATGTCAAGGCCTTCGCCGCCGCACTGCCGGCAACGGTCAAGAAGATCACCGTACTCGATCGCACGAAAGAGCCCGGATCCGTAGGTGAACCGCTCTACACGGATGTCCGCACTGCCATTGGCGACGCCATGCAGAACGGCTGGCTCCAGATCGCGTATCCGAAGACTTACGGCGGCCGTTACGGCTTGGGTTCCAAGGAGTTCACGCCCGCCATGGTCAAGGGTGTCTTCGACAATATGGCCGCAGCGGAACCGAAGAACCATTTTACCGTGGGTATCCACGATGACGTTACAGGTTCATCGATCGCTGTGCCCTCCTTCTTGTTGAAGGATTCCGGGTGTACCGAATGCATGTTCTACGGGCTTGGCTCGGACGGCACTGTTGGCGCCAACAAAAACAGCATCAAGGTGATCGGCGCCAACACCGACAACTTCGCACAGGGATACTTCGTCTATGACTCGAAGAAAGCTGGCGGGCTGACCGTTTCGCATCTGCGCTTCGGGCCGAACCCGATTCACAGCCCCTATCTGTGCACGAAGGCCGACTTCGTAGCCTGCCACAACTTCTCCTTCCTTGAGAAGTATGACATGCTCTCCGCAGCTAAGCCAGGCGCCACCTTCCTGCTGCAGTCTGAATATGATGCCAAAACGGTTTGGAATCATATCCCGGATGAAGTGGCTAAGGTCATTATCGAGAAGAAGCTGAAGTTCTACGTGGTCAACGCGGTCAAAGTAGCTCAAGCTCTCGGACTTGGCGGCCGCACCAACACAATCATGCAGACGGCGTTCTTCGTCATTTCCGGCATCATCCCGGAAGAAAAAGCCATCGACTTGCTCAAGGCTGCCGCAAAGAAAGCCTATGGCAAGAAGGGTGACGATGTGGTGAAGCTGAACTGGGATGCCATTGATGCCGCTCAAAGCGCCATCGAGCGGGTAGACGTACCCGCAGCGCCATCCGGCAAGCGGACGAAACCCGCCACCGTCTCCGATGATGCACCCGCATTTGTCAAGAACGTAACAGCCAAGATGATGCGCCAGGAAGGCGATGAGCTTCCGGTTTCTGCCATCCCTGATGACGGCACGTGGCCCACCGCAACCACCCAGTACGAAAAGCGTAACATCGCAGTAAATATTCCCAACTGGAACAACCAAACCTGCATTCAATGCTTGAAGTGTTCCACGGTTTGCCCGCATGCGGCGATCCGAGCCAAAATTGTGGACGAGGCGGCTCTTGCCGGCGCTCCAGAAACCTTTAAGACTGCGGATGCGAAGCCGCCATTTAAGGGTAAGAAGTTTACGCTTCAAGTTGCTGTTGAAGACTGCACCGGGTGCGGTCTCTGTACCAAGGTTTGCCCGCAGCTGCCAAATGTCGGCGCGGCGCTCACGATGGTGCACTACGACCAAGACACCCTCCGCAAGCCTGGCGAGGCCAATTGGAAGTTCTTCCTTGGCCTGCCCGAAACGGATCTCACAGGGGTGCCCCTTTCCGCTAAGACCTCCCAGCTCAAGCGCCCGCTCTTTGAGTTCTCCGGTGCTTGCGCAGGCTGTGGTGAAACGCCCTACATCAAGATGCTCACGCAAGTCTGCGGCGACCATCTGTGCGTAGCCAACGCTACCGGCTGCTCCTCAATCTATGGAGGCAACCTGCCCACCACACCTTACTGCCAGACAGCTGAAGGTAAAGGCCCGGCCTGGTCAAACTCTCTCTTCGAGGACAATGCCGAATTCGGCTTGGGCATGGTCATCACCCGCGACAAGCAGAAAGCTTTCGCTAAGGAATTGGCTGCCAAGATTATTGCGTCGGACAAGGCGCCTGCCGAGTTTAAGACGCTCCTGACCGCCGCCGTGGAAGCTGCCGACACGCAGAAGACCGATGAAGACATCAAGGCTCAGCGTGAACGCGTAGCCAAGATCAAGGAAACTGCCGCCTCCTGCGACTGCCCCACATGCAAGAAGCTTGCAACCGTGGCCGACTTCCTTGTTCGCCGCTCGGTGTGGATTATCGGTGGTGACGGCTGGGCCTACGATATCGGGTATGGCGGTCTCGACCACGTGTTGGCCACTGGCCGTAACGTCAAGATTCTGGTGCTCGACACGGAAGTCTACTCCAATACGGGCGGGCAGGCCTCTAAGGCTACGCCAATCGGTGCCGTAGCGAAGTTCGCCGCTGCCGGTAAGCCGCAGATGAAAAAGGATCTTGCCGCCATTTCCATGACCTACAAGAACATCTATGTGGCACAGATCTCGATGGGCATGAACCCCGAGGCTGCCGTTAAGGCGTTCAAGGAGGCCGAGGACTATAACGGCCCAGCGTTGATCATCGCATATGCGCACTGCATCGCACACGGAATCAACCTGTCAACTGGTTTGGATCACCAGAAGATGGCCGTTGAGACCGGGCACTTCCCGCTCTTCCGTTACAATCCGGAACTCGAAGCTCAGGGTAAGAACCCGCTCACGCTCGATTCGAAGGCTCCTACCAAGAAGTTCTCTGAAGTCCAGGCTCCTACGGAAAACCGCTTCAAGCAGTTGGCCAAGATGGATCCTGCCGAGGCCAAAGAGCTTTTCGCAGAAGCGGATGCGTTCTATTCCCGCAAGTATGAATATCTTCAGGCGCTTGCGGCACTAAACGTTTACTAAGCCCCCGCGTGGGCTTTTATCACAGGCGGTTCTCGCGCGAGAACCGCCTGTTTTTTATCTCATATCCTCAACCTACACATCCATCCGTTCTTTTTACCTATTCCCCAGCATCTTTCCCTGCCTCACCGCCCACTCATTCCACGGAGATTTCCCCCACCCCATGAGAACATGCCGAGGTACACCCAATCGATCTCTCGCCGAAAGTAAATCCCAAAAGGAACGCTTGCCCCGAAGCAGCAATGCCCTTCACCTGTGAATATACATGTTTCGTGTTGATACCTAACATACAACACGCTTCGGCCACCGCTTCACCTCTAACTCACAAAATCTAGCCGAAAAGAGCAGATACTTTCCACGTTGAAAAATCCAATTCTATTCTACCTCTTCTGCATGCTCCGGAGAGGACGTTCTCTGCTCACAACGCCACAACCACTCACCCACCCGCTCCAGGATTGCAGCAACCCGTAGAATTTGACCTTCAAGCACAACCTCATTCGCAGTGATTGCATGCTTCACAATCACAACCGTTTCATAATATACAGATATCAAGCGCAACCCAATCTCAATACACCCCTACCGTCATTGAACAAAACACGCCGTTCAGCGCCACCCATATTCTGAATTTTTCAGGGAACGTCTTTCTTCTGCCGCGCCGTAACACGGAAAGCGAATCAACGCCAAGGGTTATTCACCTCTTCACAAGTTTAACGCGGCATTTTCAGCGTTTTCTCTTAACTCAGGCTTTAACAGGCCGCCGGAAGAGAAGTTGGCAAACCACCAGTAGAAGCACCAGCGGGATCAGTAAGGTTGTTCCGGCATGCTCAGGGGCTGCTCTGCGGATACAGAGAACGCCCAGGGCGGCGCCGCCAAGAAAACAGAGCACAACCCCAAAGGTATGATGAAAGCGATATTTAGCGTTGGGGTCATGCGTCTGGCGCCATGTCAGCCACCCCTCTACCGTGGAGCGCAGATTTCCGGTGCACATCGTCGTAGCAAGGGCATGGCCATGAACTTTTCGAAAGCTTTGCACCTGCAGGGCACACAACAGCGAAATAGCCGTATTTACCAGGGCATCCTGCTGCCCCTGCCCAAATTGTACGCAAAGAATGAGAATCAGGACTTCGAGGAAAAGGATCCACTGACGCCAATGCAAAGCACGATTGAACTTCTGCTTTTTACGAACAAACTCAACGCAGCCAATTCCGACGATAAAGGCGAGAATGGGGAAGAGATAATGAACGACTCCGGAGAGATTACCCTGTGCCAGCGAGATGCCGAGCAGCACAATATTGCCCGTCTGCGCATTAGCAAAGACATGTCCGTGCGCCAGATAGGTGAAAGCATCCAGAAACCCGCCGACACATGCCAGCAACGCGCCTACGCGGAAGGATTCAGACATTTGGCGTTCAACGGTATTGGCGGCGTTATTCATAACGAAAAGCGGGCGGCCGATGTAGGCATCTCTGCAGGCAGCAAACGGCCGTAATCATGCCAAAGGCCAAACAGTCCCCCCCGAGCGGACGCTTCAATCAGTTTCTGAAGCCGGGCTGCAAACAGCGCAGGGTGAGATTTTTTGATTTGAATCGTATCCAGGCGAACACACTGATAGAGCCTTGGGAAGCGGCAGAAATGTTTCCACGCCGCTGCGTTTGCCTGTAAGGCACGTACAACCTCCGGATCCGGCCGAAACGCCTCAGGCGAAAGGTCTGGCAGCACGGCAGCTCCGGCAGGCGTCATCAACCCCAGGCCGATCAGCCTCCGGCAACGTGCCTTATTCAACTCAGACCATGCGCTTCCTGGGCGTCGAGGCGAAAACCGCTGCAAGGTGTCGCCGCCGCACTGCCGTTTGGTTGTACTGTCAATCCAACCAAAGCAGAGCGCCTCTTCCACCGCATCCAGATAGGCAAACATTCCCGCAGCCGGGCGTCCGCGCTTGACGGCGATCCAGCATTCTTTTGCACGGGCATGGTTCGCCGCAAGCCAGGCGCGAAACGTCTGGCGGTTATAGATACCTGGCGTTACCGTGATCTTCATGCGTTCTCCAAAGCAAACGCGCCCGCCCGACATGCGGACAGGCGCGCCATGCAGTTGAGACCTGCCGCCCAAAAGGGTTTAACGGCCTTCAATCTGCCCGGAGAGGGCAAGCATCCGCGCCTCAACAGACTGAATTTCCGCGAAGCCCTGCGAGCTGACGGGGTTCACGCCATCGGAGGCCTCCATGGAGCTGTCGGCCTCATTGTAAATACTGTGCGGGCAATGCGTAAGGCTGTCAAAGAAGATGTTGCCTTTGTAAAGGCTCAGCCCCACAGTGCCGTCAGCATACTGCGCGAAGGTGTCGATCGCATTACGTGCAGCCACGGTGGTAGGGTCGTAATAGCGGCCGTCATAGATCTGATCAGAGACAAGTTTGGAGAGCTGACCGAAGAACAGGGTCGCACGGCGATCCATCGTGGCCTGATAGACGTAACGAATGGCCGAGCCCAGGAGCTCCATGCCGGGAGCTTCATAAACACCGCGGCTCTTGGTGCCGATAATGCGGTTCTCAAGCGCATGCTTCATGCCAATGCCGTTGCGGCCGCCGATTTCGTTGGCGAGCATCATGGCTTCGAGCGGCGTAACGTCTTTCCCGTTGATCTGAACGGGGCGCCCCTTGGCAAAGCGAATGGTCACCTTTTCAACCTTGTCGGGTGCCTGCCAGGGCCATACGCCCATGGTCGGCTCAACAATTGTCATCGAAGTTTCCATGCTCTCCAAATCTTCCGCCTCATGGGAAAGCCCGGCCATGTTCGCATCAGTGGAATACTTCTTTTTACCGCCGGCAAAGGCCACGATTCCGAACTGAGCAAGATAATCCACCATTTGCGTACGCCCCGGGAACCGCTTGAGCAGCCCGGCATCACGCCATGGCGAATAGACTTTCATTTCAGGAGCGAAAACGTTGGTATAACGCTCAATGCGCATCTGATCATTACCGCGCCCGGTGGCGCCGTGTACGAGCACCTGCACGCCCCGCTTCTTCATCTCGGGAATCAAGCCCTTAATGGTGACCGCGCGCCCGATACCGGTGGAATTCCAGTATCCGCCATCATACATGGCCTGGCACTTAATGGCCTCCAGGCAGGCATCGGCCATCTCGTTGCGCAAATCCACAATCACGGTTTCAATTCCGGTGGGCGCCATCCGCTTGGCCACATCATTGATATCCTTCTCATCGGGCTGGCCGATACCGCCGGTGAAGCCAATCACCTTCACCCCGGCTTCCATCATCACCTTCGCGATTGTGCGCGAATCCAACCCGCCCGACACACAGGTGCCGGCAACCAGACCCTTAAGGTCTTCCAAAACCATCGCCATGTTTAAACTCCTTGACTGGGTTAAAAACGTCCAAAGTATACCACAATTGTCCAGGCGTCCACTTGACCCCTCGGCAGCCGCAGAGCGGTGCCCTATTGAACCCGCCCCGGCTTTAACGCAAAGCCGCACCGAGTTTGCGCTCAACCCGCCCCAGACCCGCCGCAATCCGGGAACAGCCCTTTCGGGAACCTCCGCGAGAGAGATCGCCCCTGTCTTGATCTGCCGCAGCCGTGCTTTCTCTGCCTCCCTATTCCTCTCCCGGGCGTTTGACGTCTTAGGACAGGCTTTTCACAAAAAAGGGGTTGCGCTCACAAATGACATTTGCTATACTTCCCGCGTTTTCCGTTTTGGCGGGTTAGCTCAGTTGGTAGAGCAGCGGAATCATAATCCGCGTGTCGGGGGATCGTGACCCTCACCCGCCACCAACTTGGAAAACAGCCATTCCGAAGTGGCGCAGTGGTAGCGCAGGTGACTGTTAATCACTTGGTCGCAGGTTCGAATCCTGCCTTCGGAGCCACTTTCGCCTTCAGGTTTTCGCCTGAAGGCTTTTTATTTTCACGAAACCGTATTCGCCGGCAATTCCTGCCTGAAAGACAACCTTCCAGTGCGTGGGGTGCCGCGTCCATGCGGGCCGAAAAAGAATCCCGGTGCCAAACATCATTCACCCCTTGTCTTTCTCAGCGTAAATCCAAGAACCACCGCGAAGGAAAGATGTTTTCGACACCCCAGACGGAAGTATGGTGAAAGCGACGATCCTGCCGTCATTTTGGTAGACTGTTGCATTATGGAAAATCAATTGACACCCAGACGGACGGTTGTGATTGTGGGGCGCCCCAATGTGGGAAAGTCTGCCCTGTTTAACCGAATTGCCAACCGCCGCATTGCGATTGTACACGATCAGAGCGGGGTAACGCGGGATCGAATTGTCCGCGAGGTTTCGTGGAATGACGAGCGGTTTCACTTAGTAGACACCGGTGGAATCCGCCTATTTGACGGCACACGGGAAAAGAACGTGATTGAAATGGCCGTGCGCGATCAGGTGGATGTTGCAATGGCAGACGCGGCAGCGATCATTCTGGTGGTAGATGTCCTAGCTGGGCTTCAGCCGGCGGATGAAGAAGTGGCGCGGCTGGTACACAAGAGCGGACGGCCATGCTTCCTGGCGGTGAATAAATGCGACTTACCGCAGCATGAGGCCGGTGCACACGACTTTGACCGACTGCCCTTCCCCGCTTTCACTGTTTCGGCGCAGCATAACCGCGGCATAGATGAACTCATGGCTGCAGTGGTGAAAGCCCTGCCGCCCCGAAGCGCAGAGGAGGAAAAAGCCGACGCGAAGCCGCTTCGGGTGGCGATTGTGGGGCGCCCGAACGCAGGCAAAAGCAGCTATGTAAACCGTTTGCTGCGCAGCGATCGGGTGATCGTAAGCGATGTAGCGGGCACCACGCGCGATTGTGTAGACGTGCCCTTTACCATCGGCGCGGGGGCATCGGCGCGGCATTACACGCTGGTGGATACGGCAGGCATGCGGCATGTGCACAAAATCGACTCCTCGGTGGAGCGGTTTTCGCTTTTCCGCAGTGAAGAGGCGGTCAAGGAATGCGACGTAGCGGTGTTGGTGATGGACGCGGAGATCGGCCCCACCACGCAGGATAAATTTATCGCCTCAATGATCCAACGGGAGGCCAAAGCCTGCGTCATGCTGGTAAACAAATGGGACTTGGCGCGGGCAAAGGGTTATACGGAGACGGCAGCCATTGCGCACCTGCGGGAGATGCTGCCTTATCTGCGCCATGTACCGGTGGTGTTCATGAGTGCCCAGGACGGCTACAACGTGCGCAACAGTATTGAGGCGATTGATCGTGTGGCGGAGCATCAACGGCGTGTATTGCCTACTGGCGTGCTGAACCGAACGTTGGCCAACGCGCTGGCGCGCGTGCAGCTGCCAGGCAAAAACGGGCGTCATCTGCGCTTCCATTATGCCACCCAAACAGGCGCTAACCCGATGATTCTGCGCTTCTTCGTGAATGATGCCCGGCTGGTAACCAAGCCGTTCCAGGATTTTCTCATCCGTAACATTCGTGAAGCATTCGACTTAGAAGGCGCTGCCATTATTCTGCAGTTCCGCTCGCGTGTGAAACCCGAAGGGAAACCCTCCGGTGAAGCCTCCGACACGGCCGAAGAGGAAACGTCACCTAAACGGCGGCCATTGCCGCATCCGCGTAAACGCGCTCAATCCGAACGCAAGACGGCCGGGCGAAACAATCTGACACCTAAGTCGCACCGTCCGAGAAAGTAATCGGCGCATGGAAACGCCGGCAGCGCATTCAAGCATACGTTCCGGTTTTCTGCGGGCCTCCGCAGGAAGCGGCAAGACGTATGCTCTGGCAACCCGGTTTTGTCAATTACTGATGGCGCGGGAAAGACCGGAGTCAATCTGTGCGCTGACGTTTACGCGGGCGGCCACACGGGAGATTTTCAGCAAAGTAATTGCGCGCCTGCTTGATACGAAGGATGTCCTGAAGACGCCGCCTGGCGGGTTGAGCCGAGAAGAAGCACTGGATCGGGTATTGGAGGCGCTGCCCAAGCTTCAGATTGCAACGATTGATGCGTTTACTTCGCGGGTGGCAAGACTCTTTGCCTATGAGCTTGGGCTGAATCCGGACTTTTCTCTCTATGATGACGGCGGCGCGGAGGGTAAGACCGTGCTGCGGGAAGTAGTTTGGCGAGCCATGCGGATAACCCGGCGGCGGTCCGCGATGGCCTTGCTTCGACAATTCAATATTCAAACGGCCGGGATGTCGCCATCACAATCGCTGCTGCAACGGCTTCAAGGGGTCATTGAAACATATGGAGCCCTCATGGAAGCGCACCCCCAAGGCTGGGGGGATCTCTCTGCTCTGGGAGAGGATCTGCCGGCCTGTCTGGCCGATCGTTTAGGTACGTGGCAGGAACTGAATGCGCTTCCGGAGCGGATGGCCGGAAAGGGAACGCCTTCGGAGACGACCCTAGAGAAGTTTCATGCGCTCCTGACGGATTATCGGCCAGACCTTGAATCGGCAGCCGCCTTAAAAGCTCAGCCGGGGTTTAGCACGGTGCTTCAGAAACTAAACGACATGGCCGAAGCGGGGTACTTCGCCGCACGAAAGAATGCGCCCAAAACGTCATTACCGCTGGATCGTGCGGCCGTGCAGAGCGCCCTGGCGTTGAGGGAGGACGTTCTCGCGCGGGATTTGGAGCAGACAGCAAAGGAAACACGTGCTTTGGCACAAGCCGTTCGGGCACTGAACGGAGCTTCTGCGGCCTTTATACGGGAAACGGGGCGAATGAGTTTTACCCAGCTGACCAACGCCTTGGCTCAGGCGCTCGGAAACGGTATGGGGTTGACCCTGTCGCCCACAGATTCTGATCGGTTGTATGTTTCGTATCGGCTGGACACGGCCATTCGGCATTTGATGATCGATGAGTTTCAAGATACTAGCAAGGCTCAATGGCAAGTGCTTTCAGGGCTGGCGCACGAACTGGCTGAAAATCCGGAGCGGACATTCTTCTATGTAGGAGACGTAAAGCAATCGATTTACGGCTGGCGAGGGGGAGATGCCACGTTGTTTGGAGATTTCACCCGAGTGCCAAAAGTGGAAGAATTTGCCGAGTTGGCAGAATCTCATCGCTCCTGCCCGGCAGTGATTCGTCTGGTGAATCAAGCGCTTTCGTTCCCGAAGGCGGCATTAGAAACCTGCGAGCCATGGCAGCGCCCGATCTTACAGACGTGGCGCACCGAATGGCAGCGGGGAAAACACCGTGCGCATAACCAGAAGGCGCCAGGCTACGCGGCCATGATGACCCTGCCGGGAGATCAGCAGCGAGCGTGGATGGAAGTTTTGGCCGATGTGATTGCGGCACGGTGGCGAATGCTCAAGGATAAGCATTTAAGCATGGCCGTACTCGCAGCACAGAACAAGATTTTTCAGGGAACCGCCGAGGAGCCGGGGCTTCTGGAAATGTTGCGCGCCCGAAACGTGGCATGTGCCATGGATGGGCGGCGGCGTATTGGGGAGACGCCTTTTGGGCAATTGATCACAGCGATGCTTCATTGGCTGGCCGACCCACGGGCAACCCTGTGGGGCGAAGTGGCTCGGCAGCTGGGTATGGTGTCAGGAAGTGACCGTGCCATATTAGGCGCCTGGAACCGAATCCTTGCAGCGAAGGGATATGCCGCGTGGCTGGATGAGCTTTTTGGCGCGAAGACGCCCATGCGCAAACGGCTTTCAAACTATGACGTGGAGGTTTTCGAAGCGGTTCGGGAAGTGCTGATGAAAGCCGATGCAGAAGTCATGGATCCGGCAGAGGCGGCAGAGGCCGTGCGCCAGTGCGAAGTGCCCTGCCAGGCGGATGCGAATATGTTGAGCCTGATGACCATTCATCACTCCAAGGGGCTGACGTTTGATGTGGTGTTTACGATACTGAGCGGCGGACTGCTGAATGAAGCGAGCGTGCTCTACGAGACAGGAGCGGACTGGGTGCTTGAACGCCCCTGTTTCAGGCAGACGTATGACCGAGTAGCTGCGCTGCGTGAAGCGCAGGTTTCCCGGCAGACTACGCGATTCAGGGATGATTTGTGCGGGATTTATGTGGCCATTACCCGGGCACGAAGTGAACAGTTAGTGTTCGTTCCTGAGAAAGAGTCTTCCCTGTGGAGTAAGCGGGGCGGTATCATTTTCCCACAATTAGCCAATGCGGAAGACACAGCAGAAACTGTATGGGGGCCGGACGGGACAGACGTGGCCTATGCCACGGGGGACGCACAGTGGTGGCAGGGCGTCCAGGCACGGCAACAACAGGAAACGCCGACAGAAGCGACGGCATCCTGGCAGATTGCAGCGGAAGAACCTGCGGTGGAGGTGGAAATCCCCTCCGATCGGGCTCAGGAAATGTCGGTAGCCGAATGGTTCGAGGCTGCCGAACCGAAGCGTCCGCAAGCAAGGCAGTTTGGGATTTTCGAACATTTGCGCCTGGCTGACGTGGCGTGGAGTGATACGCCGCCCCGGGGACTTTTCCCGGAGGTATTTCGCAAGCCTGACGAACCCTGCGAACTGTGGCGTGAACGGACGTTTTGTGTATGCCTTTCGGAAACCAAACCGTTGCGGTATATTGCCGGGCAGTTCGACCGGGTTCACCTATTTCCGCAATCGAAGCGAGCGGTTATTTATGACTTCAAAACGTCACGGGAAGCAGCCCTAACGCCAGCTTATGCCCGGCAGATGCGGGATTACCGAACTGCGCTCATGCACCTGACAGGGTTCCCCGAAGCGGCAATCCGAATGGTGCTGCTCTTTACTCGAAGCGGACGCGTGGTGGAGGTGCCTGATGCGTGAATGGGTAACAGAGCCAACGGCGGCGGGAATGCGTGCGGATGCCTGGCTGAGTGAACAGCTGCCGGAAGCCTCGCGAACACAGGTTCGGGATTTGCTGGCAGAGGGAGCACTCTTACGAAATGGGCGCCCATGCCGAAAAGGGGAGCGTATCGTGCCTGCCGCACGCTATGTTCTGCTGCACGAACCGAAACCCGTTGCTCTGGCGCCGAATGCCGCATTGCCACTGAATGTGATTTACACGGATGATGCACTCATTGCCGTATCTAAACCGGCGGGTATGAATTGCCAGCCAAATGCGCCAACCGAACAGGACACACTGGCCAACGCGTTGTTGGTTCAATGGCCGGAGCTTTCTGGGATTGGAGATGGACCGCTGACGTGCGGAATTTTACACCGAATCGACCGCGACACTTCGGGGTTGGTGTTAGCAGCGCGAACACAGCAGGTTTACTCGGCCATGCGGAAACAGTTTTCTGCGCACACAATTGAGAAACATTATTGGGCTCTGGCGGAAGGAAATATCCACACACCGGGGCGGCTGGAACACTGGTTGGCGCATAATCCGCGCTGCCCGGGGCGCATGATTGACGCCTCTCAATGGCAAAACATTAAACGCCCCATGCGAGCCGAAACAGCATTCCGTCCCACTCAGACGGTTCGTATAGCAGGGCGCGTTTTTACCCTTTTGGATGTTTCCATTCGAACAGGGGTAACCCATCAAATCCGTGCTCAGCTCTCCCTCGCGGGAATGCCGATTTTGGGCGATCGGCGTTATGGCGGATTTTTGCCTGCGGGGTTTGAACGGCATTTTCTGCACGCAGCCTCCATCGTGTTCACCCACCCAAAAACAGGGCAGGCATGCTCTTTGAAGGCGCCTCTGACACCTGAGCTGGAAGCCTTACTCAATGCGTATGGCGCAAGAAAGG
>ERZ808277.338-NODE-338-length-15453-cov-4.512144_pt1 | contig 15453 bp, 12 predicted proteins | sample MGYA00521240_ERZ808277 | MGnify/ENA primary metagenome ERZ808277 (study PRJEB31516, sample SAMN03275599) | gut metagenome | biome: mammalia-associated habitat; material: feces | host: Papio cynocephalus | place: Kenya | collected 2012-07-17 ... | reverse complement strand
AACGCCCAGTGGAGGCACAGATATATGACAATCGAACAGGAGATTAAGCTGCAGGCAAGAAATTTGGCAAAAGATATGGCACGAAACATGGCTAATGATATTGCGAGCGAAAAAACTCTCCAAACTGCCAAAAACTTGCTTAAAATAAACATCTCACCTGAACAAATTGCTATGGCTACAGGGCTTTCCTTGGAACAGGTTACGAAGTTAAAAACTGGCGAAAAATAAGTTTTTATTTCTGAGGTTATTGAACACCGTAATCTCTAAAAAAAACAAGCGGTTTTGAGGGCTCAAAACCGCTTGTTTTTTAGTTAATTGAATTTATTTAGCCTGAATTTCGAGTTTCGATAAGAACAGTAATTTAAGTGTCATTCCCGTGCTGCGACACGGGAATCTGTTGGAAATTTTCAATAGATTATCGGGTCAAGCCCGATAATGACATAAAATCATAAAACTCGAAGTTTGGGCTATTTAGAAAAACTATTCTTCAACAACTTCTGCTTCAGCATATGTATCTGCATAGTGCCAAGTAGCTTTCATTGTTTTTTTAGCATAAACATTTACATATACAGCGGCAGCTTTCTGCTCAATTCTTTTTGTGGTTGGATAAAGGTCTTCTTTTGGAATTGTTATAGGGTCAACAGCTGTTTTCGCTGTTGCAAGGGAAGCTTTCTCAACTTTTCCTTTATAAATTCTTACAACATAATCCTCGTTATCCTTGCCGTTCACATCAACAGTAAGAACATATTTTCCATCAACTTCGCAGTCAGAAAGGGTGATAGACGAATCCCCAAGTTTTAGATATTCGGTTTCTACTGCTGGATTATCAGAAAGTTTTGTTCCAAAATTGTCTGCCTGAATATCAGTTACATTTGTGTAATGCGATACATAAGGCTTGGCAACACCTTTTGTAGCAAGGTTAAAACCTACGATACAAAGAGTTCGAGCATCTTTAGTCGCGCGGCTAGGATTAGATTCCAAGTCAAAAATGTAGCCTATTGAGCCTTCTCCTGTGGAATCCTTGTCAAGAGTAATCTGACAAAGCCCTCCAAGATGCTTGTTAAATGTAGAATGATATGCGCGGTACATTCCATCGTCTTCATTGGTAAAACTGATTGAGTAATCGTTATTACTACCAGTAATAGCTTCTTTTTCATCGTCATCATCTTCTGCCGCGCACGACACAAAACCAAACACAAGCGCAGCCATCACTGCGCTACCAAAAAGGACGTTAAAACAACACTCTATTTTTAGGCTCCAAAGTTCTATGATAGAAATTCTATGCCAAAATCGGCAGGAGGAAATTTATGAACTACGGATATATCCGCGTGAGCACGGACAGGCAGACGGTTGAAAACCAGCGCTTTGAGATTTCAAGATGGTGCGAGGCAAACAGAATCAGAATAGACGGCTGGATTGAAGAGACAATCAGCGGAACAAAAAGCTACACAAAACGGCGGCTCGGCGAGCTTCTTTCAAAAATCAGCGAGGACGACACGATAATCTGCGCGGAGCTTTCAAGGCTTGGGCGAAATCTGTTTATGATTATGGAAATTCTGAACATCTGCATTACCAAAAAATGCAGTCTTAGGACAATAAAGGAGAATTTCACGCTGGACAACGGAATTCAGTCAAAAGTGCTGGCGTTCGCGTTCGGGCTTTCTGCGGAAATCGAAAGAAACCTGATAAGCCAGAGGACAAAGGAAGCTCTAGCCGCAAGAAAGGCCTCCGGAAAACATCTGGGGCGCAAGAAAGGAATACGCGGGGAGTTAAACAAAAAGTGCGAATCGCAAAGCCTAAAAATCGACAGTCTTTTGAAAAACGGAACTTCAAAGCAGAAAATCGCGCGTGAAGTCGGAGTCTCGGCAGGCACCCTCTACCGCTACCTTGCCTATACAGGCAGATTCAAGCCTGAAAAACGCAGAGGCGAAAAGTGGAAAAACGGAATCTATCAGTGAATTATATTGTTTTTTCGAATGTAACAACGCTTTTAATTCTGAACAGGATTCTTTGCCTGAAACTTCCGGCACGGACAAAAGCCGTAAATTATGGAAGATATTCAACAGCAGGCATGCAGTTGCCGCAATCTAGACTACACGGTGACACCTTACAATACTAGCAAGTGTCGCAATATAGCTTATGCGGCGACACCTGACAATGCTAGCAGGTGTCGCAATATAGCTTATGCGTCGGCTACTGACAATGTTAGCAGGTGTCGCAATATAGCTTATGCGGCAACACCTTGACAATGCTAGCAATTGTCATAATCTAGACAATGTGACAGCCTCGTAGTCTTCTCTAAAAATCAGTCAGCTAAGTTTATTGAACAAAAATTTAGAATGGCGCATTTTGTTTAAAAATTGCCGCATAAAGGATTTCTTGAAAATAAATAAAAAGGCTCAAGATTATTTCAACGTTTATTGACTAAAAAAATCTTTGCTTTATAATCCATTATATAATTCTTATATTGGCTGTAATTTTGAAAAAGTTGCGTTAGAATATAAGAAAATAAAAAGCCTTGCAAAAGGCGGTTTCAAGGAGATTAAATATGAAACTTTCAAAGGTCCTTTTTGGTAGCGCAGTGATGGCTGCGCTTATGTTTGGTTTTGTGTCGTGCAAAGAAGAGGAAGATGAACTTGGTATTATCGAAAAAGTTTCAGAAGATGGATTTACAAATGACGGCTCTTCTGCATATTATGCGCGCGGTTATGTCTCTACTGCGACAAAGCATCTTGCAGCAGATTGTGAGATTTCTATCGATACATCAAAATCTGATGGAGCATATACGATGGGATACATCTTTAATCAGATTGGAAAGGGAACTACAGAAAAACCTTACTCATTTGTTTGTGTTGGAGTAAAATACGGAACTACAAATAGTAATACTACAAAGAGACCTCTTTATTTCATTTCATATTACAAAAATGTTCTTTCGTCTGATTTTACAACAGATGCTGGCGATTTTGATGTGAGCGAAGCAGAAGCTGTTAGCTGGTCAAGAACAACAGGAAAGACTGTCGTAGCAAACTCTGCAAAAGAATGTTCTGTTGTTGACGGCTGGACTGATATTCCGACGGGTTCATATACATATTCCGATGGAATTTTGAAAGTTTATATTGACCTTGCAGTTCTTTCAGGAGATTCTGAGATTACTACGGTTGCAGATGCAAAAGAAAATACTGTTACAGAGATTACTGATGATGATGGCTCAAAAGTAAAGAAAATCGCTGATGGAGCTTATAAAATAACATTGAAAGCCTCGTCAAGTTCATCAGCTGGAACTTCCAAAGTTATTTCAAAGGCATCGGGTACTGATTTTTCTGATTTTGCAGTTCAGGAAGCAAAACTTGGCAGATATGCTATGGTTTCAAAAAATGCAACTTTGAAGGGAACATGGAATTTCCCTAAAGATTCATATCTGAAGTCTGCTGTTTCTGCTGATGGTTCTACCAAAATTGTTTGGGAAAATGAAATAGACAACGTAAGATAAAAACTTCTAACTCCACCCTTCCGCTTTGGAAGAGAAAAGGATTGAAAGGGAAAGAGAAACCTTTTTAAGGTGTCGCTTTCCCTTTTTTATTTTTAACGCAAAGCTTGGGATGAGGATTTTTGTTTTCTGATTCCGTTGCTGAGTTTCCCTTTTTTTTGTTTTAGTTCAAAAATAATCCGCTTATATTTGTTGTAAACGCTTTCTAAAAATGAGGGGAATATCTTGCAAATTTTTATTGCGTGCGCTTTTGCGCTTTTTTATTATTGCGCGGATTCTTAAGCTTTTAGCGAAGATAGCAGCGCTTTGCAGCCTTTTTCTATGTCGTTCCAAGTGGCGTCGAAATTTCCTGTATACCAGGGATCTGCTACGTCGCGGGACAGTCCGGCATATTCAAGCAGCTTATGGCATTTTTTTTCTTTGTCGCCTGCAAATTTCCGCGCAAGGTCGCGCATATTTTCTTCGTCCATTGCGATTATCAAGTCATAAAAAGCGTAATCTTCCCGCGTTATAAGCCGGGCGCGATGATCCGTAAAAGGAACATTTTTTTCTTTTAATTTTAAGACTATTCCGCGGTGAATCGGGCTTCCGATTTCGTCTGTGCGGCAGGCCGCGCTTTCGATAAAAAATTCTTTTTCAAGTCCGGAATTTTTTACAAGATTTTTCATAAGCATTTCTGCCATTGGCGAGCGGCAGATATTTCCGTGGCAAACAAATAGTATTTTTAGCATAAAATAATTCTATACAAAAAAAATAAAAAAATCTGACAGTTTTTAGTTTTTATGCTAGACTTTTTTACGAAAAATCTTTTTTGAGTTTTATTTTTGCTTGTTTTTATATAAACAGTTAATTTTATGATAAAGCGTTCAGGATATGCGGATTTACCGCTGCACACGGGAACTGTTCCAAAATGGCTTGCCGACAGAATGATGAGGCTCGGCACGCTGATTATAGAAGCCCTTGTCTTAAAATATGGGAAAAAAGAAGTTTTAATCCGTTTGAGCGATCCGCTGTGGTTTCAGAGTCTGGGCGCCGTTTTGGGAATGGACTGGCACTCTTCCGGAATCACAACAAGCGTAATGTATGCCTTAAAACGAGGGCTAAACAGGCGCGCAAAAGAGCTTGGAATTGTCGTCTGCGGCGGAAGAGGAAAATACAGCAGGCGCACGCCGGAAGAGCTTCAAATTCTTGCCGACATGACTGGAATGGACGGAAACAAGCTCATAAACTGCTCCCGGCTTGCCGCAAAAGTCGACGGAACTGCCCTGCAGGACGGTTTTCAGCTTTACCAGCATAATTTTATTTTAAGCGACCAGGGAGACTGGACAGTAGTGCAGCAAGGAATGAACGCAAGCGAAAAAAAAGCGCGGCGCTACCACTGGTCATCGGAAAAACTCAGAAGCTTTGTCGAAAATCCTCATACTGGCGTAACTGGCGAAAACCTAACAGATATAAACGCTTCTTCAACACGCTCCAAAATTTTAAGCCTGACGCATGAAAATCCAGACCGCATAATTCGCGAAGTAAAAAAAATGGGCGGCGGCGAAAGCCTTCAGCTTGAACTTTTTGATGATGCAGAAAAAAATAAAAATCCGCCTTCAAGTCGGAATAATCTTTCCAACGAATGGCAAAAAACGCAAATTCTCATAAAAAACGACAGAAACCTCGTTATGCCATCTCATCACGAAATCCGCGCGGAAGATGTAGATTTAAAACGGCTCGGAGCAGTTCTTGCTACAGCCTACGAAAGCGAAAATGCAGATTTTGAAAGCCTTCTCTTAACGCCTGGACTTGGTCCTAGAACTTTGCAGAGCCTTACTCTTGTAAGCGAAGTAATCTATGGAACTCCAAGCCGTTTTACAGATCCGGCAAGATTTAGTTTTGCGCATGGCGGAAAAGACGGCCATCCTTTTCCCGTCACTACAAAAATTTACGACGAAAGCATCCGCATTCTAGGAGAATCAATAGAAGAAAGCAAAATGGGCTATTCAGAAAAAAGCGAATGTCTGGCCCGCCTTGAAAAAACCGCCCGCTACGTAGAAGAAAACTGCGAGCCGGAAGCAGATTTTGACGCAACAATCGCACACGAGCGCGCACACTCAAAAGAATGGGGCGGAAGGACCTGCCACGGCTGAGTTTTTATTTTCAATTCATCAGAAAATTGAGAAAATCCGGCATAAAAAAGAAAATAAATAGCCTGTAAAAAAAATCCGTAAAAAAATATTTTGTTTCTTTTCATTTTTTTTAATTGGTGATAAAGTCGAACTCACAAAATACACTGTTCCGGCTCAAAAAACAGCAATTTTACAGTTCTGCAGTAAAAAGCCGCCTCAGCGTAATTCAAAAATCTGGAGGAATTATGAGCCTTACCGTAGATCCAAAAAAAATGCTGGAGCTTGAATCTTTAATTTTTCAAAAATCAGGCTTAAAAAAAGAAGAAGCCGACACTGTGGCAGACAACCTTGTCCAGGCAGAAATGCGCGGAATCCATTCGCACGGACTTATTCAGACAGAAAATTATTCAAAACTCATGCGCGCAAAAAAAATAAATCCTCATTCGCAAATAAAAATCGTTCAAGAAGGACCTGGAACTACAGTTTTTGACGCAGACCACGCTCCAGGTTCTGTCGCCGGAAAAATCGCAATGGCAAAAACAATTGAAAAGGCAAAAAAGAACGGAGTCGCAATCACAACAGTCCGCAACGCCACACATTTTGGCTTTGCCGCCTACTACGCCATGGACGCCCTGCCGGAAAATATGATTGGAATGGCATTTACTTCGACAGGACTTGCAGTCGCTCCATTCGGCGGCTACGACAAGGTTTTGGGAACAAATCCAATTTGCGTTGCAGTTCCGGCAGGAAAAAAACGGCCAATAGTTTTTGACGCCGCGACAAGCAACGTCGCCTTCAACAAAATATTTTTCGCCTACACAGAAGGAAAATCAATTCCTGACGACTGGGCTTTGACAAAAGACGGAAAAACAACGACGAACCCGGCGGACGTAATTACAGGAGGCGGGCCTCAGCTGCCGTTCGGAGGCTACAAAGGCTACGGACTTGATTTAATCGTCTTTATAATGACAACACTTTTGAGCGGAACTTCAGTTTTGGACGGCCAAGGCGACACAACTGCCGAATGTACCGACAAAATAGGCTACAACTTTGCAGCAATCGACATTTCCCGTTTTACGAACATCGAAAGCTTTAAGCAAAATATCGACATCACAATCGAGCGCATAAAAAGCTCTCAAAAACGCGAAGGTGTTAAGGAAATTTTTGTTCCCGGAGAAATCGAATACAACAATCACGAACGCCAGACAAAGGAAGGCCTTTTTATTTCAGACGGAATCGCAGGAAAAATCCGCTCTGCGCTTGAACAGACAGGAATTACAGCAAAACTCGAAGATATAGCAATATAAATTTATTCGGGTGGCACTGCCGCGGCAAAACCGCGGCAGCCGGGCTTTCGCGTTATAAAATTGCCAGGCAATTTTTCCGTTCAGCCGTGCAGTCGCACGTCCGAACCGCTCCGCGGCTTCAATCCCTGCCACAAAGTGGCAGGACGTGTGCTTTAGCACACAATTATATAATCTAGTTTTGTGCCAACAAAACTAGCAGCATGCTCTAGCATGCAAAAATCCCTGCCACAAAGTGGCAGGACGTGTGCTTTAGCACACAATTATATAATCTAGTTTTGTGCCAACAAAACTAGCAGCATGCTCTAGCATGCAAAAATCCCTGCCACAACCGTATTAACCTACAATTGAACGCACAAACGCAAGCGAGTCAGGAACATTTTTTACACCTTCAAAGATAAGATACGCGTCCGGCTCTTTCTTCACTATTACAGGCAAAAATTCTTTCCAGCCCATAATTCCCTGTCCCAAAGGAGCAATTTCAAGCTCGCCGTCTTTTACAACATAATCTTTTAAATGAAAACCGCAGATTTTTCCTTTGAAGAGTTCCAGACACTTTTCAAAAATTTCGGCACGTTTTTCGTGGTTTCCAATGTAAAGGTAATTGTAAATATCAACAATAAAACGGAAATTTTCCTGTCCTGGATCAATTTCATCGGCAAGGCGCTTAAGCCGCTCCGGACAATACATACAGTGTCCCCATGCCCCTTCCAAAGCCATGCAGACGCCGCTTTTTTTTGCAGTCTCCGGCATAGGCGCAAAAATCGACTTTACTTCCGCAAAAGCCTCCTCAGTCTGATTTTTTGGATTGTAAGTCCATTTGTCGTCATTGTAAGAGCCGGTCTCCGAAGCGACAAATTTTGCCCCAAATTCAGCAGCATGACGCAAATGGTCGGCATATTTTTCCGCTCCAAGTCTTACTTTTTCTTTATTAGAGTGAACAGGATTAAAATATGCGCCCAAGAGCGGAATTTCAACGCCGTTAGAATTAAAACCTCTGCGGATTTCAGAAACAACACTGTCCGTCAAAGTGCCAGGATTACCGGTTTGTCCCTCAATCGCCTTTGCAATTGCAAGCTGAACTCCGTCAAATCCCCATTCATGGGCTTTTTGTCCTAAAAACTCAGCAGATCCTTTTCCAATATCATGTGGTCTAATTAAAATTTTCATAAAACCATTATATATACAGCCACTACAAATTGCAATTTTTTGAAAAACTAAAAAAAATGAAGATTTGGACATAAAAAAAGACGCCTTAGGGCGTCTTTTATCAAGCAATCAACTTACAAATTAGCAGTTTTCTGCAAAGTATTTGATTGTTCTTACCATCTGTGATGTGTAAGAGTTCTCGTTGTCATACCAAGAAACAACCTGTACCTGGTATGTATCGTCAGAAATCTTAGAAACCATAGTCTGTGTAGCATCGAAGAGAGAGCCGAAGCGCATTCCGATTACATCTGAAGAAACAATCTGATCTTCGTTGTATCCGAAAGATTCTGTTGCTTCTGCTTTCATAGCTGCGTTGATAGTTTCTTTTGTAACTTCTTTGTTTGTCTTGATTACAGCAGTCAAGATTGTTGTAGATCCTGTTGGAACTGGAACACGCTGAGCTGAACCAATCAATTTTCCGTTCAATTCAGGAATTACAAGACCGATAGCCTTTGCAGCGCCTGTTGAGTTAGGAACGATATTCTGAGCACCTGCGCGTGAACGGCGGAGGTCGCCTTTGCGCTGCGGACCGTCAAGAATCATCTGGTCGCCAGTGTAAGCATGGATTGTAGACATGATTCCGCTCTGGATTGGAGCAAAGTCATTCAAAGCTTTAGCCATTGGAGCCAAGCAGTTTGTTGTGCAAGAAGCGGCAGAAATGATATTGTCGTTCTTTGTAAGAGTTTTGTGGTTTACATTGTAAACGATTGTTGGAAGGTCGTTTCCTGCTGGAGCAGAAATTACAACTTTTTTAGCGCCTGCATCAATGTGAGCCTGCGATTTAGCCTTTGAAACATAGAAACCTGTACATTCGAGAACGACGTCTACATCGAGAGCTTTCCATGGAAGGTTAGCAGCATTTGCTTCCTTGTAGATTGTAATTGTTTTTCCGTCTACAACGATAGCACCTGGTTTTGTTACAGTTTTTCCGTCTTCGGCAAGAACGTCATCTATATAAGAAACTGTGTGTTTGTTCTCGCCGATTCTTCCAGCATATCCACCCTGCGCTGTATCATACTTCAAAAGGTGAGCAAGCATTTTTGGGCTTGTAAGGTCGTTGATAGCTACAACTTCATATCCATCTGCAGCAAACATCTGGCGGAATGCCAAGCGTCCGATACGTCCAAAACCGTTAATAGCAACTTTAACTGCCATGTTTTTATTCTCCTTAAAAAATAAATTTAAATTTACTATATTTAAAATACTGAATTTCAAGCAAATAGTCTATAAAAAAATTATAATAAATTGGCCGTTCCGGCTTTTATATCAGAACCATCAAAACTAAAAAAGAGTTTTAATCAAGTCTTTATATTCCTCAGCAATTTTATAACGCATCATTTCCTGCTTTGCGCTCAGCTCAACACCAACTTCAAAACTTTTTGGAATCAATGCAAATTTTCCAATTTTTTCGCAAGCACGAAAGCCTTTTGCCGTAGAAATTGAATTCTTTATGATTTTATCAAAAGCCTGAATTATAAAATTGTTCTTTAAAAGTTCTTCATAAGATTCATATTCAATATTATTTTCTTTTGCAAAATCCTCGGTATTTTCCTTAGAAGGCACAATGAGCGCTCCAAGGCTCCGTTCATCTTGTCCAACAACCATTGCGCTTTCTATCAGGTCGTTTGTCAACAGCTCCGATTCGAGCACAGCAGGCTCGACATTTTCACCGCCAAGCAAGACAATTGTATCTTTTGCGCGGCCTGTAATTTTCAATTCGTTGTCAAAAGTGCGTACGCCAAGGTCGCCTGTATTAAACCAGCCGTCTTTATCAATCACTTTTGCGGTCAAATCTGGACGCTTGTAATAGCCTTTCATAACCTGCCGGCTTTTTACGAAAATCAATCCCATTTTTCCCGGTCCAATATCTTCGCCATTTACGGCAACACCATTCTCTTCCTTGCAGATTTTTAATTCGACAGTAGGAAAAATAGCACCTACGCAGCCAGGACGAGGCTCATGAGGATTTCTAAACGAAATAACAGGCGCGGTTTCAGTAAGGCCATAACCTTCCAAAAGGTTCAATCCTACGGCCCTGTAAAAATTGTCAATTTCGTGTGGAAGCGCTCCGCCGCCGCTAATTGCAACATGCAGATTTCCGCCAAATTTTGCCTGGAGTTTTTTAAATACGAGCAAATCTCCGAGTTTTTTCAATGGCCATAAAAGACACATGGGAACAATTCCCGCTAAAAAATCCAAAACCCGGCTACGTTTTTTATAAAGCTGGCATACAAGGCCGCAAACCTTATCTTTCTGATCAGCATAGGCACCGCCAACTTTTACAAAAAAATTAAAAAGAACAAGTGCGGCTCCGCCTTTCTTCTTCATGGCTTTTTGAACAGCTTTTGCAAGAGATTCCCATAAACGCGGAACACCGCACATCCACTGAGGCTTTATAACCGCCATGTCTGCAAGCAAAATCTGTCCAATAGGCTTAGAGTAGGCAATTCCGTTGCAAAAAACTGGAGCAGCATACTGAATCAAACGCTCAAAACTGTGCCATACAGGAAGAACGCTCAGCCACATAAATCCAGGATTAGAAGGCAAAAAGTTGTGGATTACAGAAAGCTGATAAATATAATTGTCATGAGTAAGCATTACGCCTTTTGGAGTTCCTGTTGTGCCGGAAGTAAAAATAATCGTGGCAGTATCATTCGGCTCAATTTTTTCCATGCCAGACTCAATTTCAGCTTTTATCATTTCTTTTTTTTCTGCATATTCATTCCGCGCTTTTTCAAACAATTCGTTAAAATGAATTAGCTTAAGACCGCAATCGGCTGCTTTTTTTTCAATTTCTTGCGCAACCGGTTCGTAAATTACAACAGTTTTTAAGAGAGGCACTTCATCGATTTTTTCCAAAACCTTTTCGAGCTGATGTCCGGTTTCAAAAAAGCCAACTTTACAGTCTGCATAAGAAATTATAAAGCGAATTTCGTTTCCCATGCTGTCGCAGCCACGAGGAACATCTGCCGCACCGATAGAAAGCAAAGCATAATCTGTCAAAAGCCATTCGCGGCGATTGTCAGAAATCAATGCAACATTGGAGCCTTTTTCAATGCCAAGCTTTTTAAACTGAAAAGCAAGGGCGACAAAATCATCATAAACAGAAGCAAATGTAAAATATTCATATTTGCCGTCTTTATTTTTTGAAGCCTGAAGAAATGTATCAGGAACTTTTTCAGTCTGCGCCTTCAGCATTAAAGGAAGATTTTTTGGAAGCTCACGGAAGGTATATTTTACCATAATTTTCTCCATTAAATAAAATCAAAAAAAACTCAAAAGCAACAATCAAACAAAAAGCTCTTTAGAGATTTATGTAATTTTACCACGGAAAACTTAATATTGCAAAAAAGAGCGAGACCTGCATATTTGCAAAAACAGGTTCTCGCCGCAAAATTTTCAGGATTATAGAATAAACTAAGGCGAATTATTTTTTATCGCTGTCAGACTCTTTGTGGCGGCTGTCGAAATATCCTCCGTCCTCAAGATAACGCCTGCGCGTCATTATCAGATTTATAAGCTCGTGGTACATATTGAAGTCGATTTCAAGCGCCATCGGAAGAAGGAAAAACTCGGTCTCGTCGCAGTAGCGCTCGATAAAGTGCGGGTCGGTAACATAGCCGAGAGAAATCATATTAGAGATTCTATCCGCGCACTTTAAAATTTTCGCCTTCTGGCTTCCGCTGTCGAGAATCCGCTGCAAAAACTGCTTCTTGCTTTCGTCCTCGCGCCTTGTAACCTCAAGAACAAGCTTAAGAACATCCTCGCCCTCGGAATCGGCATTGAGGATTAAATCTTTATCAAAATCCTTTATATCCTCAACAGTGTCGTGAACAACGCTCGCCTTTAAAAGAACAGAGTCGATGTAGCCATAGTCAATAAGAATCGCAAGCGTGTCCATCTGATGACGGAACATATTTCCGCCAGCGTGCCGCGCTTTTCCGATAAGCCCCGTGGCAAGCTGCATATAAGGAGCCAAGACAATGTTCTTAAGCTCCTGAGCTTCCTTGTTGCCCATTTTTTCAGGCTTCTCAGTTTTCATCTCATATTTTATTCCCATGTCTCGCCCCCTGTTCTTCCTGACAATTTTGTGCTGACCATTATCCGGCACAAAAGCCGACTCGTCAAACTAATTCAGCGCAGCAACGTAAGATTCAAGTTTCTCGATGCGCCTCTTGATTTCAACAAGCTTGTCGCGCTCAGCCTGAACAACTTCCGCCGGAGCGTGCTGCCCGAATTTTCCGTTGAGCTTGAACTCGATTCTTTCAGCATCTTTCCTGCCAGTCTCCAAGTCCTTGTTGAAATGCTTTAAAAGCTGTTCCTTGTTGATGTTGCCGTCAAGAAGAATGAACGCCTCAAATCCAGTTCCTACAGTTCCGATTGACTTAGCAGGCTTTTCCTCGACGAATTCGATTTTTGAAAGACCAGCAAGAAGCTGAATCATATCGGCTTTTTCTTTGCAGACTTCCGCCGCGCTTCCTTTCACAACAAGCAATGCAAGATTGATTTTGTCCGCAGGATTTACGCCGCACTCGTTTCTAAGACCGCGCACGCTTCTGACTACGTCTTTAAGAGCGTTGAAACGCGCAGTGATTTTCTCGTCATTGCGCTCAGACTTGAATTCAGGATAAGGAGCGGAAACCAAAAGCCCGTCGTAAGTTTCAGACGGAAGAATCTTGTTGCTTTCTGTTTTTGCGCGGTTCGCATTGATTTCCTTCCGCGGAAGTTTTGAGTAAATCTCTTCCGTAACAAACGGAATGAACGGATGCAAAAGCCTCAAAGATTCCTCAAGAACATTGAGCAAGACAGAAATTTGCCTGTCCTTTTCTTCTTCAGTTCCGTGCCAGAACACGAGTTTTGTCGCCTCAACGTACCAGTCGCAGAAATTGTTCCAGAAATATTCGTAAGCCGCGCTTGCCGCATCGTTGTAACGGTAAGAATCAAGAGCCGCGCGCGCATTTTTCGCCGCTTCGTTCAATTCTGTGTAAATCCATTTGTCAAGCTCGGTCAGCTCCTCATCTTTTACAGGAACGAGATTTCTTCCCTCAAGATTTCCGAGAATGTATCGGCTTGCGTTCCAGACTTTGTTGCAGAATTTAGAGCCGAATTTGAACGAGTCGTTGTCGATTAAAATGTCCTGTCCCTGGGCCGCAAGATAAGTCAAAGTGAATTTAAGAGCGTCCGCGCCGTACTGGTCGATAATTTCAAGCGGGTCGATACCGTTTCCAAGCGACTTAGACATTTTTCTTCCCTGCTTGTCGCGCACAAGACCGTGAATATAAATGTCGTGGAACGGAGCTTTTCCAGTGAATTCAAGACCTGCCATAATCATCCGGCTGACCCAGAAGAAAATAATATCATAAGCGGTAACAAGAGCAGTTGTCGGATAGAATTTCTTCAAGTCCTCAGTGTTTTCAGGCCAGCCCAAAGTTGAGAACGGCCAAAGCCAAGAAGAGAACCAAGTGTCAAGAACATCAGGGTCTTGCTTCAGATGAGAAGAATCCGCGCCGCATTTCGGGCATTTTTCCGGATCTTCACGGCTTACGATTGTCTCGCCGCAGTCGCAGTACCAGACAGGAATTCTGTGTCCCCACCAGATTTGGCGGCTCACGCACCAGTCCCGGATATTTTCAAGCCAATGAGTATAAGTATTTTCCCATTTTTTCGGGAAGAAAACAACTTCTCCGTCTTTCCATGCCTTCAAAGCCTTTTCAGCAAGAGGCTTCATCTTTACGAACCACTGGTAAGAAAGATAAGGCTCAACAACGGTGTGGCAGCGGTAGCAGTGTCCAACAGAGTGGGTCATTTTCTCCTCGCCCTTGAAATTTCCGCTTTCGGTCAAGTCCGCAATAACAAGTTTCCGCGCCGCATCAGGCTTTAGTCCGCGGTATTTTTCAGGAACATTATTGTTGAGAGTTCCGTCAGGATTCAAAAGATTTATGATTTCAAGATTGTGCCGTTTTCCGACTTCCCAGTCGTTAGGGTCGTGCGCAGGAGTGATTTTCACCATTCCAGTTCCAAATTCCTTGTCAACATAAGCATCGGCGATAATCGGAATTTCCTTGTTGATTAAAGGAAGAAGAACTTTTTTTCCAACGAGATCCTTGTAACGCTCATCGCTTGGGTTCACCGCGACAGCCGCATCTCCAAAGAAAGTCTCAGGGCGGGTTGTTGCGACCTCGATTCTTCCAGAGCCGTCAGCGTAATTGTAATAAATATGATACATTGCGCCAGCAGTGTCTTCATGCTCAACTTCGTCATCGGCAAGAGCCGTTCCGCAGCGAGGACACCAGTTCACGAGATACTGGCCTTTATACATCAAGCCGCGCTCATACAAAGTAACGAAAACATCGCGCACAGCCTTTGAAAGCCCATCATCATAAGTGAAACGCTCGCGGCTCCAGTCAACAGAATTTCCAAGCTTTTTCTGCTGTTTTACGATAATGTCATGGTGCTTGTGAGTAACTTCCCAAGTCCGCTCAGTGAAAGCCTCGCGCCCCAAGTCATTTCGCGTCTTGCCTTCTTTTTTAAGCTGCTTTTCAACAACGTTCTGGGTCGCAATTCCGGCATGGTCAGTTCCAGGAATCCAAAGAGTGTCGTCTCCTCTCATTCTGTGATAGCGCACAACAACGTCCTGCAAAGTGTTGTTCAAGCCGTGCCCCATATGAAGAACGCCGGTAACGTTCGGAGGAGGAATCACGACTGTATATTTAATGTTTGACTCTTTCTGAGAATGAACAGGCGAATCTTTGTCGCTGGCAGGTTTAAAATAGCCTTTCTCAACCCATTCATTATAAATTCTGTCCTCAAAATCTTTAGGATTATAAGCCTTTTCAAGTTCAATAGCTTTCATTTTTCAAGCATCCTTAAATAAAAATCAGGTTCAAATTCGAGTAATTTTTTATATTCGGGTGGCTTTTTGCTTTGCAAAAATCGGGCTTTCCGCACTTCGCCGTCTCACGCGGCTCATTCCTCCGAAAAGTTTCTCCACTACGTTCCGAAACCTATCGGAGGAACTAAAGGTACTGCAATCCCTGCCACATACAAAAACTCAATATCAGCCTAATAAACCATTATAAAGAAAAAACAAGGTCTGTTCAATTGACGCTACAAAAAACACAACCACGTCAAAAATCAGTAAACAACACCATGACGCCAGGCTACGGGAGCTTCAAGCCGGGAGAAAATCCAATGCGCCGGCAAACAGTATAAAATGACAGGAAAAATATAGACGGACATCAGCGGCAAAGAAAAACATGCGGGAAGCACAGGCAACGGCAAAAAAAAGACGCGGGGAAGCCGGCGCGGAGCGCGCCGGTGGGGGGGGAAGAAAAGGATT
>ERZ808277.337-NODE-337-length-15461-cov-3.668636_pt1 | contig 15461 bp, 14 predicted proteins | sample MGYA00521240_ERZ808277 | MGnify/ENA primary metagenome ERZ808277 (study PRJEB31516, sample SAMN03275599) | gut metagenome | biome: mammalia-associated habitat; material: feces | host: Papio cynocephalus | place: Kenya | collected 2012-07-17 ... | reverse complement strand
ATATAATAGGAAAGTTCTGTTTTTAAATAAAAAAGAACAAAAAAATAAAGGCATAACAAATATGCCTCAAAAATATAGATTTTTGAAGTTAGAAGGGTAGACTGTCGTCGTCTTTGATATCATCAGGATTATAGCCATAAAACTTTGCAGCTTCATCTTCCCAGCCTTCGTCACCAGACCAAAGTTCATCATCATAATCTTCATCAAGGATTTCAGAACAGGAATTTATATATTCTATAAAATCAAGAAAATCGGCATCAGACATAGAATCAATCATTTTTTTAAAATTATCTTTCATTTCTTTTACTTCGTTTGCAAAAGGATATTTATTTTTATTATTTTTCATTAAAATCACCAAAGACATTATATAGGTTTAGGAGGTATTTTGCAAGACTTTGGAGGGGACTTTTAGTTCAAAAAATATAAAATGCCCTCCACAATCGCATATTGTTGGATCATATCCGAAAGATAATTCAATAGAAAGATGCCATTTTCTTAATTGTTCTCGAATTTCTATTTGAGTTTGAGTTAAGAGTTTAAATATTTTGCTAGATTGTTTGTGTTCTTTAGCATATAGACCGTAATATCTAACCATTTTAAAGTTCTTATCAGGGATGTGTTTAATTAGTCTTTTTATAAACTCGTAGACATGCACAGTTTCTTCAACACGTTTTCCATCTTCATGTCTATCATACCAAAAAGTAACATGTTCACCATCATAGTTGATAATACGAGATTGAGCCATAGCAGGTCTACCAGTATAGCGAACAACATAATCAATAGTTTGTTTTATAGATGAAATATTATCTGGTTTAGCATAAACATAGAAACCATTATTATAGTCTTTATATATTTGGTTTTTAAGTTTTTTGAAATTAGAAAGTTCACATTCAGGTAAATTATTAGAGAGATAATCTAATAAAAGTTTTTGCCATCTATATCTAAGAGCTTTAAAATTAATATGATGTATAATTCTAAAAACTTCAGTATTGCCAGCACCACCTTCAGTACAGAGCATATGTATATGTGGATTCCATTTTAGATCTCTGCCAAAAGTATGAAGAGTGCACATTATACCAGGCTTAAAATTTTGAGACTTATTCAATTCGTAAAACCAAGAAAGAATTGAATTAGAAGCAGATTCAAATAAGCCGTTTAAAAGATATCTATATTTTTGAAAATATAACCATAATTTATCAGACATTGTAAAAACAATATGTCTGTGTTTGCAACGAATAGATTTTTTTACCATAGTTAAGGATCTGTCTTGAGCATATTTAACACCGCAAGTATTACAAAATCTTGATTTACATCTAAAGGGAACTTTAAGGAATTTGCCACAATGTTCACAAACATATAAGGCGTAGCCAGAATCGGGATTACCACAATTAATAATTTTATTAACTTCATCAAAAACAACTGGTCTAACAAAAGTATCAGAACAATCATTAACAAAATTGTCCCAGTTATCAATAAAAATCTGCTTAATAGTAAATTCAGACAATTAAATCACCAAATGAAATATATCATAAATTATGAGAAAAGCCAAATTAAAGAGCCTAAATTCAATCAGGCTCTTTAAGGGCGGAATTTATTCCGCTTTTTTATTATTATACTTTGTGGACAAGTATATTGTATATAGGTGGTATATTATATTTATTGGTGATTGTATAAATATAATGTATCAAATAGATAAGTAGGAGGAAAATATGGATTTATCAATTTTAGAAGAAAATATAAATTACAAATTTAGAAATAGAGAATTATTAAAAAAAGCATTAACACATACTTCATATGCAAATGAACATCATATTGAAAGTAACGAAAAGTTAGAATTTCTTGGGGATAGTATTTTAGAATTTTTATCTAGCAAATATATTTATAAAAATTTTAGCTTTTTGAAAGAGGGAGAAATGACTAAAGTTAGAGCTGATGTTGTATGCGAAAAAAGTTTATATAAAGTTGCATTAAGGCATGATTTTAGTGATTTCTTGTATTTAGGAAAAAGTCAATTAATGACTAGAGAAAGTGCAAGACCTGCTATTTTAGCTGATAGTGTGGAAGCTGTAATAGCAGCAATATATTTTGATTCAGGATTGAAACAAGCTGAAAAATTTATTGTGGAAAATCTAAAAGATGAAATTAGAATTGCAAGCAAAAATGTTGGAATGAAAGATTATAAAACTGTTTTACAGGAAAAGTTGCAGGTACATGGTGATGTTAATATAAAATATACTATATTAGAAGAAAAGGGTCCAGACCATGATAAAACTTTTGTAGCACAAGTAAGTTGCAATGGAAAGAAATTAGCTATAGGAGAGGGAAAAAATAAAAAAACTGCTGAAATGAATGCAGCCCATATGGCATTAGAAAAGATAAAATAATATACACAGAAAGGAGTTTATATCTGTGAAAAAGGAATATATTATACCAATTTTTGTACCTCATTTAGGTTGTCCCAATGATTGTACATTTTGTAACCAAAAAAAGATAAGTGGACAAAAAAAGAACATTACAAAAAAAGATGTTGCAGAAATAATTGAATATTACTTACAAAATTTCAAAGATTCTGATAGAAAAGTTGAAGTTGCATTTTTTGGTGGTAGTTTTACAGGTATTCCAGTTCAAATTCAAGAGGAACTTTTATCAGCAGCATATACATATATAGAAAATGGAAAAGTTGATAGTATTAGAATATCTACAAGACCAGACTATATTAATAAAAATATATTGAAATTATTAAAAAAGTATAAGGTTGAAACAATAGAATTAGGAGTGCAATCTACTAATAATTATGTTCTAAATAAATGTAAAAGAGGCCATGATTTCAATGATGTAAAAAAAGCTTCTAAATTAATTAGAAAAAATAAGTTTACACTGGGACATCAAATGATGGTGGGACTTCCTGATAGCACAAAACAAGATGAAATAAAAACAGCTAAAGATCTGATAAAATTGCATCCAAAAATAATAAGAATATATCCAGTTTTAGTTATAAAAGATACACAATTGGAGAAAGATTTTAGAAGTGGGGAGTATATTCCAAATACTTTAGAACAGGCTGTTGAAACATGTTCAATTTTATTAAAAATGTTTAAAAGTAAAAAAATAGATGTAATACGAATTGGATTACAGAGTACAGATGAAATTTGCAATCCTGAAAATGAAACAAGTCAAGTTGTTGCAGGACCATATCATCCAGCTTTTAGACAATTAGTTGAAAGTAGAATTTATTATGATGAAATTTCTAAAAAAATTAAAAGCTTGAATAATAAAGTAAAAAACATAAAAGTATTAGTTAATCCTAGCCATATGAATAGTTTTGTGGGACATAAAAGAGAAAATGTTAATAGGATTAAAGGAATATATAATGTTAATATGAAAATTGTACAAGATAGTAATATTAAAGATTACAAAATAGTTGAAATTAGCTAATTAAATATAAATATAATAAAATATAAACATAATTAAATATAAATATAATGAAAAATAGTTCATAAAATACTAATAATAGTATGAAATTGCCTATATTTGGTAATAATACCAATATAGGTGATTTTTATGTTATTTATAAAAAATAAATTAAATTTTAGAAAAGGTATATTTAATGCAATATGTCTTATATCTGGTACATTACTAATGGCATGTTCAACAGCAATGTTTTTATTGCCTAATCAGTTATCTACAGGTGGTTTTTCAGGAATTGGAACGATTGCATATTATTTTTTCAATATACCAGTTGGAACTGCAATGTTAGTATTAAATTTACCACTATTTTTTATAGCTTTTTTTAGAATAGTAAAAAGGTTTTTATTTAAATCTATTGTGGGAACTATTTTATTATCAGTATTTATTGATGTTCTGGAAAATTTTAATCCAGTTACAAATGATAGATTTTTAGCGTGTATTTATGGTGGAATTTTAACTGGTATAGGTACATCCTTAATATTAAAGGCAAATGCGTCTACAGGTGGAAGTGATTTGTTATCTTATGTTGTGCGTTCTTATAATGATAAATTTAAATCAGGTGATTTAATTATTTTTGTTGACAGTATAATAATTTTTTTAAATATTTTATTTTTTAAAGAAATAGAAATTGGTTTATATTCAGCAATTGCAATATTTTTAATGGGGAAGATGATAGACATTGTTTTTGAAGGGGTAAATTTTACAAAAGTATTATTTATTATTACGGATAAGTATGAAGAAATTGCTAAAGTTGTCGGAGATACTGTACAAAGAGGCAGTACCGGAATTTATGCAAAAGGAATGCATACTAATAAAGAAAAAATAATGCTGTTTTGTGTAGGTTCTAGAAGTGAAGTGATTAGAATAAAAAAAATAGCTACAACTATTGATCCTAAATCTTTTATTGTTATTTCAAATGCTAGAGAGGCATGGGGAAAAGGATTTGAAAAGGGTTAAATGAAATACTAAAGGTTTGTTTAAAAATTTGAAAATATAAAAAGTTCAAGAATTTAAAAATTAAAAGTTCAAAAATCAAAACATAAAAAGTTCAAAAAAGTCTTGATTTATATGGAAAAGTTTGATATAATAGTAAACGTTAAAACACACATAAGGCTAGTTTGATAAGGTGTGCTTATAAAAATTTTTTAATTATAAGTCTTTGAAAAACGTTTGAAACTTTATGGAGGTATAAACAAAAAGGGAGGAAATGAAAATGGCAGTAGTTGCAATGAAACAATTACTAGAAGCAGGTGTTCATTTTGGACATCAAACAAGAAGATGGGATCCTAAAATGGCTGAATATATATTCCAAGCTAGAAATGGTATCCATATAATAGATCTTCAAAAAACATCAAAAAAATTAGATGAAGCGTATGCATTCATGAAAGAACAAGCTGAAGCAGGTAAAACAGTTCTTTTTGTAGGAACTAAAAAACAAGCTCAAGATTGTATGAAAGAAGCTGCTGAAAAAAGCGGTATGTACTATGTAAATCAAAGATGGTTAGGTGGAATGTTAACTAACTTTGAAACAATTCAAAAAAGAGTACAAAGATTAAATGAATTAGAAACAATGGAACAAGATGGTACATTTGATGTATTACCTAAAAAAGAAGTTATCTTATTAAAGAAAGAAATGGAAAAATTACAAAAAAATCTTGGTGGAATTAAAGAAATGAAAGAAATCCCAGGAGTATTATTTGTAGTTGATCCTAAAAAAGAAAGAATAGCTATATTAGAAGCTAGAAAATTAAATATACCAGTAGTAGGTTTAATTGATACAAACTGTAATCCAGAAGATGTAGATTATGCTATACCAGGTAATGATGATGCTATTCGTGCTGTTAAATTAATAGCAGATGTTATGGCTAATGCAATTGTTGAAGGTAGACAAGGTGAATCTATGGATGTTCAAACAGAAGAAGTTGCTGAAGAAATGGCAGCTGAAGCTGAAGAACCAACAAGTATGGAAGAAGTTGTTGAAGCAACTGAAGAATAATAAGAATTAAAAATAAATTTGAAAGAGTGGGGCTTTCTTGCTCTACTCTTTCTCTTATATTATAAAAATATAAAGGAGGAATTAGAATGGTTACAGCAAGCCAAGTAAAAGAATTAAGAGAAAAAACAGGTGCAGGTATGATGGACTGCAAAAAAGTTCTAACAGAAACAGATGGAGATATGGAAAAGGCAATTGAATTATTACGTGAGAGAGGAATTGCTAAAGCTGCTAAAAAATCAAGCAGAGTTGCAGCAGAAGGTTTAGTAGCTGCTTATGTTTCAGATGATAAAAAAGTTGGAGCAGTTGTTGAAGTAAATGCAGAAACAGATTTCGTTTCTAAAAATGATGAATTTAAAACATTTGTTAATGATGTTGCAAGACAAATAGTAGAAAAAAATCCAGCAAATGTAGAAGAATTATTAGCTCAACCTTCAATTGCAGAATCTGGTAAAACTGTACAAGAAGTTTTAACAAATAAAATTGCTACAATAGGTGAGAACATGACAATTAGAAGATTTGCAAGATTTGAATCAACAGGAATAGTTGCAAGTTATATCCATGGAGAAGGAAAAATAGGTGTTTTAGTTGATATGGAAAATGCTACACCAGAGCTTGCTAAAGATATTTGTATGCAAATAGCAGCTGCAAAACCAGAATTCTTAAATAGAGAAGCTGTTACAGCCGAGAGAGTAGCAAAAGAAATGGAAATTTTAAAAGCTCAAGCTATGAATGAAGGAAAACCAGCTGAAATAGCTGAAAAAATGGTTCAAGGTAGAATTAATAAATTCTATGGAGAAATATGTTTATTAGAGCAACCTTTTGTTAAAGATCCTGATATAAAAATAAATAAATTATTAGAATCTAAAGGTGCTAAAATAAATAATTTTGCAAGATTAGAGAAAGGTGAAGGAATAGAAAAAGTAGAAGAAAACTTTGCCGAAGAAGTTGCAAAACAAATTAAAGGGTAATTAGCAATTTTATATTTATCTATTTAAATGTAAAAAATAACTTTAATTTATTTTAATAATATGTAATAATAGTTATAGTAAAAGATTAAATATTTTAATATTTAATCTTTTATAGTATTGAAAAGTATATGTAAAAAGCATTAAAGAAAGGAGAAATTCGTATAATGATACATTTGAATTATACGAAGATATATAAATGAACACAAAAATTGAAGGAAGAACAATATGGTTATTGGGAATAGTAACATTATCAATGATGTTTGATCAAATTATAAAATCAATTGTTACAATATATGCTTCTGAAATGCCGATTGTAATAATAAAAAATGTTTTAAAGCTTAATTATTGCCAAAATAGAGGTGGGGCTTTTAGTATTGGAGAAGGCAATGTTCAACTTATTATAGTATTAAATATTATAATAATAGGTGGATTAATAATATTTTATAAAAAGAATAAAGAAAGTTTAACTAAATTAGCAATAACTTTTTTGGGTATGGTTATTGCTGGTGGTGTAAGTAATTTGGAGGATAGAATTTTAAATGGATATGTTATAGATTTTATTGATATAAATGAAGTTTTTAATTTTGCAGTGTTTAATATTGCTGATATTTTTATAGTAGTTGGAATATGTGGTTTAGGAATTTTGTTTTTATTTAATAAATTAACTATCAATAATTATAATCGAATTTAAAATAGTATAAAGGAATGAAGAAATCATGGAAAAATTTGTTGTTGAAATTGAACAAGTAGGAAAAAGATTGGATTTATTTGTTATATCAGTTATTAAAGATTTATCTAGAATGAATGCCAAAAGGCTGATAGAAGATGGAAATGTCCAAGTAAATTCAAAAAATTCTAAAGTTTCGTATAAAGTACAAAATGGAGATATAATAGAAATTCATATTCCAGAAGCAAAACAATTGGATTTAAAGGCACAAGAGATTCCTATTGAAGTGGTATATGAAGATTCAGATATTATTGTTGTAAATAAACCTAAGGGATTAGTTGTTCATCCTGCAAATGGTAATTGGGATGGAACATTAGTTAATGCTATTATGGCAATTTGTAAAGATAGTTTATCTGGTATTGGTGGAGAAGTTAGACCAGGCATAGTACATAGATTAGATAAAGATACCTCTGGACTTTTAATTATTGCTAAAAATGATAAAGCACATATAAATATGAGTAATGAGATTAAAAATAGAGAAGTGAAAAAAGTATATATTGCATTAGTAAGAGGTATAGTTGCTGAAAATGAAGCTACTATTAATATGCCAATAGGTAGAAGTAATAAAGACAGAAAAAAAATGGCTGTTGTAAAAAACGGAAAGGAAGCTATTACACATTTTAAAGTTATTAAAAGATTTGATAAATATACATTGCTAGAGGTAAAAATAGATACAGGACGAACACATCAAATAAGAGTACATTTAAGTGAAATTGGACACCCAGTAGTTGGTGATGAGATATATTCAAATGGTAAAAACGAATTTGGTGTTCATGGGCAATTATTACATGCAAAAAGTTTAGATTTTAAGCATCCAATTACAGGAAAGGACATGCATTTAGAAGCGGAATTACCTGAAGAATTCAAAAATGTTCTAAAAAAATTAGAAGAAGAGAGATGATGTACATGGAAGAGATAAGAATACAAAAGTATTTAGCTAATTGTGGGGTTTGCTCTAGAAGAAGTGCAGAAAAATTAATACTAGATGGAAAGGTAAGTGTTAATGGTAAAATTGTAACAGAATTGGGTACAAAAGTTAATGCTGATGTTGATAAAATTATATGTGAAGGTAAAGAAGTAAAAAAGCAGGATTCACATGTGTATATTTTGTTAAATAAACCTATAGGATATGTTACTACTGTTAAAGAACAATTCGGAAGACCAACAGTTATGGATTTAATAAAAGAAGTTAAATATAGTGTTGTACCTGTAGGAAGGTTAGATATGTATACATCAGGTGCTATCATTTTGACCAATGATGGTGATTTTGTTTATAAAGTTACACATCCTAAAAATGAAGTTGAAAAAACATATAATGCTACAGTTAGAGGTATTATTAGTAATGATGATATTAATAAACTCCAAAAAGGTGTGAAAATAGATGATTATATTTCAGGAAAGGCCAAAGTTAAAATATTAAAAATAGATGAACAAAAAAATATTTCTAGAATTCAAATAACAATACATGAAGGTAAAAATAGAGAAGTAAGAAAGATGTGTTCTGCTATTGGGAAAAATGTAATAGCATTGCATAGAAGTAAAATTGGAAATATTGATGTAAAGGATTTAAAAATAGGGGAATGGAGATATTTAAGTTTGGATGAATTAAAAAATATATTGTAAAATTAAAATCATAGTGTAAAATTCCTAGTATGAAATTAAAATACATAGTGTAAATTTTAAAAAATTCAACATTCTAAAATAAAAAAATCCTACATTGTAAAATAAAAAAGTCTAAATTGTAAAATTTGAAAAATCTATTGTAAAAAAAATATATTAATTATATAATGTAGAAAACTTAAGAAAAAGGGGAATGCAAATGGAATACCAAAGATTTATGCCAGAAGGGTGGAGTGTCAGTAATTATAGCGTTACTAAAGAACAATTAACTAGTGCAATATCAACTGGGGAAATTTTGCAAGGAAAAGTTAATAAATGTGATTCAAATTATAATCTATATGTAGATTTAGGAAATAATATAACAGGAATAATACCAAGAGAAGAAGTGGAAGCTGTAAATGTAGATGAGACAGGCTTTCCAAAACCTAATATATGTATGAGCAAAGTAAATAGATTTGTTCAATTTAAGGTAAAAGATATAGACTCAAAAAATAATTTTATATTATCAAGAAAAGCAGTAGGAAAAGATGCTTTAAATTGGATAGCAAATGATTTAAAAGAAGGAATGGTTGTTAATGGTATAGTTAAAAGCATTCAACCATATGGAGTTTTTGTTGAAATAGGTGGAGGAATAGTAGGTCTATTACATATAGAAGATATTTCAATTGCAAGAATAAAAACTCCAGCAGAAAGATTGAAAATTGGACAAAAAATAAATGTTATGATAAAATGTATAGACAGAAAATTAGAAAGGGTAATTTTAACATATAAAGAATTATTAGGAACATGGGAGGACAATGTTAAAGACTTTGAAGAAGGTGAAACAGTTACAGGAATAGTAAGAGAAACAGAAAAGTCTAAGAATGGTATATTTATAGAGTTAAAGCCTAATTTAGTTGGTATGGCAGAATATAAAGAAGGAATTGAGTATGGACAAAATGTGGATGTCTATATAAAAAAAATAATTCCAGATAGAAAGAAAATTAAGTTACTTATAGTTTAGTAAAATTTTAAATAAAATTTTAGGAGGTTTTAAAAGTGGTAAATGATAATGAAATTAAGGCAACAGTATCACCTTTTGCTATTAGAGAAGGAGAAATAAAAGTATTTGATGGTAAAGATGGTTTTGTTTCAATGAATCAAATTGTACGTAAGATAGATTTAGGACACATAAGTGATATTCATTTTGAAATATTGGATTTAGTAAATGAATTTGAATTTATTACATCAAGGCAATTATTCCAATTACTTGAATGGAAAGGGATAGATGCAAAATCTCAGGATAAATTAAATAATAAATTAGAACAATTAGTAAAATCAAAAATATTAACTAGATATTACTTTAATTCAGATGATGGAAAAGGAATATATAGAATTTATTGCATGGAAAAAATGGGAAAATATTTATTAGCTTCAAGAGAAAAAGATTGCAAATGGCAACCTAGTGATAATGCTAAACCAGTTGCTATGATAAAGAAAAGATTAGCTGGAAATCAAACAATAATTGCTTATTTAAGAAAAGTAAAAGCTTTTGACAGTTATGTTGCTAAACCTGCTTTAACTGCAAAAGTAGCAGGAAAAACATTTAAAGCAACAGGCGGAAGTATATGTTTGAAAAAAGCTTCTAAATCTATTAATTTTGTATTTGAGGTTATAAGAAGAGAAACAGATTGGGAAAAGAAATTAGTTGATAAAATGAGATTATATAAAGATTTTTATGACAATTTTGTTCCTGGTGACTCTGGATTCAAAAATATACCACAATTAATTTTTATTTGTGAAGATGATAAACATATTGCAGAAACTTTTAAACAAATAGTTATAAACTCTTTAGAGATAGATAAAATAAAATTATATTTTACTACTGATTTACGTCAGAATGAAGAAAGCTTAGATAAGACATTAGTAGATTTTAAAATTGATGAAACAACTGGAAAATATAAAATGGAAAATGTACAGGTTAAATTATTGGGAATGTAAGATTGAGTTTATCTTAGATTAAAGTGTGAGTACTAAAATAAGATATATTATTATATTAATAAAGACATATATTAAATATAAATGTAAAAAGGCAAATTTTAAAATTTGCCTTTTTACATTTATATTTACTTATTCATTATTGTTATTGTTTCCAGAAACTATTGCATCTTCTATATCTTCAGAATGAAATAATGAATCAGAAGTATCAGTTCGTATTGGATCTAATTCAATTTCGGAATTATCATCATCTGCGAAACTTGATATTGTAGATTTTCTTTTTTTAGATTTTCTTGTATCTACATCTGATTGTGTAGTTAAAAACTTTTCAAAATTAAATTTTTTAACTTCATGTTTTTCTTTATATTTAGCTTCTACGAAATCTAATACACAAACACCATTTTCGTATCTTCCACCGTCAGAAGCAATTTTGTATAAACATTGTTTAAATTTGGTACTTTGTATTTTTCCTGCTTGATATTTAGTAACAGGTTTGTATTTAATGCCACTAAGCTTATCGTCATATTTACCTTTTGCAGTATCATATGATTGTGAGAAATCCCATTTCTTTTCTTCACCAAGCTCTTTGCTCCACCATTCGTTATCTTCAGGTGTATTATTTCCAAATACGATTTTATTAGCACAGTTTGCTATAATTGTACTTCTATATTTTTTGTTTGATACATTTAATTGATCAAGGTTTTGCGCTGAGATTACAGTACCAATTCTATATTTTCTATACATTGTAAATATAGCTTCTGTTTGTGAACAAATGAAATCTGGAAATTCATCTATATATAGGAAATGAGGAATACGAGTATTTTCATTTCCAGGTCTTCTTAATATTGCGTATTGCATTGATAATATAAAGAATAAACCAAATGCAGTATGTGCTGAAGCTCCTAAATCTCCACGTCTTGTACATAATAATGTGATATCACCATTTTCAAGTGTACTATCAAAGTTTATATTATTTGTTCTATTACATAAAATTTTTCTAATTCCTGGATAACGTAACAAATTATCTAATAATGTGCTTGCAGAATATACATATTTTTCTGTGCTTTCTCTTCCTGGACCATTTGAATAAAAGTTCTTTTTGAAGTAAGAAAGTAATACAGAATATTGTTTTTCAAGTTCTTCATCTTTTTCAAGTTCTTTACACATATATTCAACTAAATTGAAATCGTTTAACATACTTAACATATCTTCAAGTGTAGGTAATTCACCATCATGCATTCTTGGATACATTTCTTTTAATAATATTGATAAATTTTCAATAACTTGATATGAGTATGTATTTTCATATGCTATATCAACAGAGTTACCTGAATTGTGTGCTAATCCTTTTAAAACAGTTGAAATAGCTACTGCTGTTTGCATTGGATCATCATATGCGAAAGGGTTTAAGCCTTGAGATTCAGGATTTTTTGGATCAATTAGGTTTACATGCATTTTATAAGCTTTAGCGATAGCTAAAATTCTTGATGTTGATTCAAAATCTGGTGAGATATAAGTAATACCTAAATTTCTATAGATTATTCCAGTTGATGATATATTATAAATCATTTTTTTCATATAAGATTGGAATATTTTAATTTTATTTTCTTTTGGCTGAATCATATTTAAGTTAAAGTTATTATTTATATAATCATTATCATAAGGACAAGATAAATTTGCTATTCCAGCTTTTAGAGCAATAAAAGCTAATTCTTTGCCTGTTTCTCTATATTGATATTTTTTATCAATATCTTTTGCTATCATAGGTTCATATATTAATGAGGTTTTTCCTGAACCAGAAACACCTACAACAAGCATTGATTCAAAACGTTTCTTTTCCGAAATTTTAACTGGTTTCCCATTTCTATAATCTGTTCCTATAGTAATTTCACATGTATTAGGACCAGTAGCTTCACTTTTTGGAGCTAAACTAATTCCTTTATATTCATAAATACCTTCTAATTGTTGTCTACTATCATTAATTCCTGTATAAATCCATTTAAATAAAAGATAGAATGTTGTTAAAGGTATATATAGTGTAACCCAACAAAATGCAGGTTTTATTAAATAGCTAAATTCTGTAGCAAGTTTTGGGTATTGAGGAAGTGAAAGCAATGCAAGCCAACCAGCTGCATTTAGCCATTGAGCAATCATTGAGATAAGTAGAACATATAAGGCTATCATGTAAGTATATAAAAATGAAACTTTCATTTCTTGAGATTTTACAAATTTTGAACTGCATGAAAATAGGAATGCAAATACAGGACAAGCAAAAGCTAAGGTGTATTGGATTGGATTCCAGTAATTAGAAGCGATTCCCGTAAAAATCATTATAAGTAAATCTACAAATCTGTCAACTACTAAGTATATTGTTATTAATGTTAGTATATATGTAAAAAAGGTATTTCTATCTGTTTTTAATTTCTTTAATAATTTATCTATTAATTTCAAAAGTTTTCACCACTTTCATACAAAAAATCATATACATATATTATCCTATAAAATTGCTAAAAAATCAAGTGTTTTGGGGAAATTTGTTTGATTTTTGTCGTTTCTACATTGACTATGCTTTATAGCACAATATATATTTATGTAATTACATAATACTCATTTATACTTACTTATAATATAAAATATTAAACACTAACTATTTTTAGTATAGCAAAGGTGAGTTTAAATTGTGCATAATTTAAAAAAACACTTGAAAATTAAGAATATTATTAATATAATTTAATAGACTGAATTAAAAGGAAGTTTGGAAAGGAAAATTTAAATGTTATCAAATAGTAGGACAAATAAAAAAGTTAAAAAAGAAAGCTTTATGCAAGGTGTTCTTGCGCTAATGATATCTCAAGTATTAATTAAATTTTTAGGATTTGCCTATAAATGGTATCTTACTAATAAAAATGGATTTGGTGATGAGGGAAATGCTATTTATAGTGCTGGATTTCAAATATATGCGTTATTACTTTCAATTTCATCTATTGGAGTACCTAATGCAGTTTCAAAATTAGTTGCTGAAAGGTTATCTTTAGGAGATACAAAGGGAGCTCATAGGATTTTTAAAATAGCTTTTGCTACATTTGGTGTTATAGGTCTTGTAGGAACATTACTTTTATTATGTGGAGCGGGAACATTTGCTAATATGATGGGAATTCCAGAAGCTGAAATGACATTAGTTGCATTATCACCATCAATATTTTTTGTATCAATAATGTCTGTAATAAGAGGTTTTTTCAATGGAAGATCTAAAATTAAAGTAACAGCTAATTCACAAACATTAGAACAGGTATTTAAAACAGTTCTTACTATAATAGTTGTAGAGATTGTTGCTGTTTTATCTGGAACAAATACAACACTTATGGCAGCAGGTGCCAATTTAGCTACAACACTTGCTACTGTTGCAAGTTTTTTGTATTTATTTACGTATTATAAAATCCATAAAAAAGATAAATATGAAATAGAAGATATTGCAAAAAATCCAAATGTAAAACGTTCAAATGTTATGAATAAAACTATATTGCAAATAGTTAAAAATATTCTTTAAGTTCAATATTGGTTTCAATTAATAAAAATATAGATTCATTTACAGTAGTAAATTTATTGAAAAATTTCTTACCCGAAGCTGAAGCCAAAATTCAATATGGTATTTTAAGTGGAAAAGTAGAAACATTAACAAGTTTACCATTATCATTTAATGTAGCTTTCGCAACAGCTTTAGTACCTGCAATTTCGGCAGCAAGGGCAAAAGGAGAACTTAATAAAGGGGTGAAAAGAATTTCATTTTCTTTATTAACTACTATTTTAATAGTATTACCTTGTGTAGTTGGAATGGTAGTTTTTGCCGAACCAATTTTGAAACTTTTATATCCAAATGCATCATCAGGAGCATGGATAATGCAAGTATGTGTAATTGCTACAATTTTTACAGCAATGGAACAAACAATAAATGGAGCATTACAGGGATTAGGTAAAGTTATGGTTCCAGCAGCAGCATTAACAATTGGGGTACTTTGCAAATTGATATTAAATTTAATTTTAGTTCCTATTTCAACAGAAGTATGTCCATTAGGAGGAGCAGCAGGAGCAGCTTTTGCTACAGATGTATGCCATATAGTTGCATTTTGCATAGTATTTGCAGTTTTAAGAAGAACAGTTAATTTGAAATTAAAATTTTCTAAAATGGTTATAAAACCAATAATTGCATCAGCAATGATGGCTGTAGTATCTTATGGAACATATATTTTATTAAATGGTATAATTGCTCAAAATATGGCTACAATAATAGCATTAATCGTGGCAGTTATAGTATATGTATTATCTATATTGGTATTAAGAATATTTAATGAAGAAGATATACTTATGTTACCATATGGACAGAAAATATATGCAGTATTAGTAAAAGTAGGGATATACAAAGAAAAAATAAAGTAAAAAAAAGAAGGATTTTATATAACTTTGGCGAATAATGATAATAGTAGCGGTCAAAAACTATGCTACATATAACTTATAGGAGGTAATGTATAATGAACAAATCTGATTTAATCGCGGCTATCGCTGCTAAAACAGGAGAAACAAAAAAAGATGCTGAAGCAACATTAAATGCATTTGTTGACGTTGTTACAGAAACTTTAGTAAAGGGAGATAAAGTTCAACTAGTTGGATTTGGTTCTTTCGAAGTAAGAAAAAGAGCAGCTAGAAAAGG
>ERZ808277.336-NODE-336-length-15487-cov-3.276633_pt1 | contig 15487 bp, 7 predicted proteins | sample MGYA00521240_ERZ808277 | MGnify/ENA primary metagenome ERZ808277 (study PRJEB31516, sample SAMN03275599) | gut metagenome | biome: mammalia-associated habitat; material: feces | host: Papio cynocephalus | place: Kenya | collected 2012-07-17 ... | reverse complement strand
TTATTATCTCAAAGACATTTGCCTTAACTCTATTTTTATTTTCTCAATCGCTTGACACCTCGCCATAGTTCTCCTACCCAAAGCACAACGGAGGTAGCAGCGATAATGATTCCCCACTCCGCCAAGGACAAAGGTACTGTACGGAACATTTCTCCACCGAAGGTTACGATAATCCACTGACCGAAGAGGATGAGCGCCAAGACTAGTATCATACCCTTGTCTGCCAAGAAATGGCGGAAAGCAGAATGGTTGCTACCCAAGGCTTTCGCATTGAAGAGGTTCCAGAACTGTATCATCACGAAGGTGGTAAAGAACCAAGTCAACTCATGGGTATCTACCCCACCCTTGCCTCTGCGCTCGCAATAAACGAGGAAGGCAAACATCATGAGGAAGAACACAATGCCACAGAAGAGGATGCCCCATCCTATTGGCTTGGTGATGATAAAATCGGTAGCCTTGCGAGGCTTGTCCTTCATCACCTCATGCGAAGGAGGAAGCGAAGCCAGGGCGAGTGCTGCGAAAGTATCCATAATCAGGTTGATCCAGAGTATCTGGGTTACTGTAAGCGGCATTTCCGTGCCTAGCACCGAACCGCCCAATACGAGCAACAAGGCTGCCACATTCACCACCAACTGGAAGAAGAGGAATCGCTGGATATTGCGATAGAGCGAGCGTCCCCACATCACGGCGTTGGCGATGGACTTGAAGGAATCGTCGAGCAAAGTCATATCCGAAGCCTCCTTAGCCACGGAAGTGCCCGAGCCAAGCGACAAACCGACATGGGCATAGTGGAGGGCTGGCGCATCGTTGGTTCCATCGCCCGTCACGGCCACCACCTCGCCACGTTTCTGGAGCATAGCCACCAGTCGCTGCTTGTCGGTAGGACGGGCACGGCTCATCACTCGGATGTCCTTGGCCCTTTCATAAGCCTCATCATCCGAGAGAGCCTCCCATTGCTCACCGGTAATCATCTGTTGGTCGAGGGATGTCAAGGAGCCATCTGCACCCAGATTCTCCGGCTCATCCTCGAAGACCCCTATCTGCTTGCCTATCTCCATGGCTGTAGCGGCAGTATCGCCCGTCACCACCTTCACCTCGATGCCAGCCTGTCGGCATTCCTTCACGGCGGCAGGAACATCAGGACGTATAGGGTCCGTGATGGCGGCAATCGCCTGGAGCGTCAGATTACCAGACAAGATTGCTTCCTTGAAAGAGAAAGCATTCTCTGTGAAAGCCTTCTCTGTTTTGGGATTAGCTTGCTCTGTTTTGGGATTAGCTTGCTCTGAAACATTCTGTTCTGAGGTTGGTTTAGAAATATCTGTATGATCAGAAACAAGTTTCTTATAGGCAAAAGCCAAGGTTCTCATCGCCTTGTGCTGCCACTCGTCAAGTTCCTCCAAGGCTTGTTTCTTCTCCCTATCCTCCATGGCGCATTTGGTGAGGATGATTTCAGGAGCACCCTTCACGAAGAGATATGAATCTCCATTTATCTCTGCGAGGGTAGCCATCAACTTACGCTCGGTAGAGAATGGCAGCTGCTTGATAATCTTGATGTTTTTTCGAATAGCGGCATAGTCCTTGCCCTGGTCGTGAAGCCAAAGGAGGAGTGCAGACTCCGTAGGATTTCCGATGGTCTTGCCCGCATTGAGTTCTGCGGTGGAATTGAGTGCGATGGCTGCATCGAGCAAAGTCTCATCGCCATTCTTTATTTCCAGGCTATCCACCTGCATCTGATTCTGGGTCAGCGTACCTGTCTTGTCCGTGCAAATCACGGTTACGGCTCCCATCGTCTCGCAAGCGTGAAGCTTACGAACAAGGTTGTTAGACTTCAGCATTCTTCGCATGTTGAGTGCCAACGAAAGGGTCACCGCCATCGGCAAGCCCTCAGGTACAGCCATCACGATGAGCGTAACAGCCATCATGAAGTAGTTCAACACGATTTCCGCCATATAGAAATAGTCCTTGCCGCCCCATGCTGGGTTAGTAAGAATATCATGCACGAGGAAGAGGACGAAGGCTGCAACAGAAACGACAGAGCCCACCTTGGAAATCATCTTAGCCAACTTATCGAGTTGCACATAGAGCGGAGTCTGTACGGCAGTTTGCTCAGTGGATTTCTTTGCCACCTTTCCGATTTCCGTAGCATCGCCCACGGCAGTAACCACAAACTCGCCCCTACCATTCATCACCATGGTAGAGCGGAGGATGACGTTGCGAGGATAAGCCCCGTCGCCACCATCCTCCAGTGATTTCTCAGTGAGGGGTTCGCCCGTAAGGGTAGATTCATTTATCTGAAGATCATTACAAACGATGAGCTTACCATCGGCTGGCACCTCGTCGCCCACCTCTATCAGCACCACATCGCCTACCACGACATCATGGCGTGGAATTTCCATCACCTTGCCATTGCGGCGCACCTTGACTGGCTGTTCCTCGCCAAGAGCCGTCAGTACATTAAACTTCTTGGCAGCATCACGTTCGAAATAGAAGCCCACGGTAGTGGCAAGGAATACCGCCACGAAGATGCCGATGGTCTCCATGAAATTCTTTTCGACGAAAGCGAGGATGAGAGATACGACCGCAGCCACAAGCAATATTTGGATAATAGGGTCGCGATACTTATCCAAATACAATTTCCATAAGGAAGTACGTTTGGGCGGGGTCAGCGCATTGCGTCCATGCTGTTCCCTACTCTGTTTTACTTGTTCGTCGTTCAGACCGAACCTAATGTTTTTGTCTTTATCCATTTCTTAATAGAAATACTTCTCTTTATGTATGATAAATAAGTACATACGCACGTATGCGCACATATTGGGTGCAAAGATACAGCATTTTTCCGACTTATCCATCGAAATAGATATTAATTTATATGAAAGGAAATACAAAAACGCATGAAATCCTATACCAAAAGCCCTAAAGTCCCATCAGAAAGCACAAAAAGAAGCCTCCAACTAAAGATTTTCCCAAAAACATTTGGTTATTTGCACAAAATCTAGTATCTTTGCAGTCGAATTTGAATAAAATTCTCGGACTTGTAGCTCAGTTGGTTAGAGCAACAGACTCATAATCTGGAGGTCCTAGGTTCAAGCCCTAGCTGGTCCACATTGTAAGAATAAGCAGTTAAGTATCACTTAGCTGCTTATTCTTTTATCTGCAAGAAGCACATTTTCTCAGTGTTTGGCGACCGCCAAACAACATCACGGCAATCGTCAGAAAGACGCACGGCGACCGCCAAACAACATCACGACAATCGTCAAGCAATGTCAAGATACGCTTTCTTACACCGCAAGAATATACATCTTTTCATCATAAGAATAAGTAGTAAGCATTTGTATCATCCAATAGTCATATAACAGATGAAAAAGAGTTTTTACTTCCTTTTCATTGTTTTGTAACAAATAAATCGTACCTTTGCAGACGAATTTAAAAAGTATTACGATATACCGGCTCGATATAAAGACATTACTCGTTCGGTATAAAGACATTAAAAAGAAGAAAAGACAATGAAGAAGATCTTTAAACTTATCTTCGTGCTTTGCTGCTTCTGCGGCATCGCGCAAGCGCAACCTGCTCGCCCAAAGTTGGTTGTAGGATTGGTCGTTGACCAAATGCGTTGGGATTACCTCTATCGCTATCAGGCTCGCTATGGCGAGGGCGGTTTCAAGAGATTGCTGAACGAGGGATTCAGTTGTGAGAACTGCCGCATACCTTACATCCCTTCTGTCACCGCCATTGGCCATACCTCCATCTATACAGGTTCCGTACCTTCCATCCACGGCATCGCCGGCAACAACTTCATGAAGGATGGCAAGGTGACTTACTGTACGGAGGACTACACCGTGAAGCCTGTCGGCTCCGATGGCAAGGCTGGATATGAGTCGCCTCGCAATATGTGGACAACCACCATCGGCGACGAACTTCGCATCGCCACCAACGACCGCAGCAAGGTGATTGGCGTTGCCATCAAAGACCGTGCATCCATCCTCCCTGCAGGACATCATGCCAATGGTGCCTACTGGTTTGACGCCAAGAACGGCAAGTTTATCACCAGCACTTTCTACATGGACAAGTTGCCTGAATGGGTGAACAAGTTCAACAAGCAAAATCTCCCTAAAAAGTATCTCTCTGAGAAGTGGAACACCCTCTACCCTATCGACACCTACAAGGAAAGCACAGCCGACGAGAATGACTACGAGGACGGCATAAAGCCTGGGGTAAAGGCAACCCTCCCGCTCGACCTTCCTGCCCTCTACAAGAAATATGGCACCGACATCATCCGCAATACGCCTTTCGGCAACACCCTCACGATGGAAATGGCAAAGGCTGCCATCGCAGGTGAGAACCTGGGCGGCGGCAACGAGACCGACTTCTTGGCAGTTAGTTGCTCATGCACAGATGTCATCGGTCACCAAGTAGGTCCTAATGCTGTGGAGATAGAAGATACTTATCTTCGCTTGGACAAGGACTTCGCCGATTTCTTCGCTTATCTCGACCAGAAGGTGGGCAAGGGCAACTATCTCGTGTTCCTCAGCGCAGACCATGGTGGCATGAACAATGCCAAGTTCTTGCAAGATCGCCGCATCCCTGCCGGCAACTGGGAGAACAAAGTGGCTAAGAATTATCTCGACGAAGCCTTGAAGGCGAAATACCCTTCAGCAGGCAGTCTCATCAAGGGCGTGTTCAACTACCAGGTATTCTTCGATACCAACAAGATTGATTCTCTCGGCCTTGACTATGCACAGGTAAAGCAGGTGGTGGTAAATCGCTTGAAGAAAGACAAGGACGTACACTATGCATTCGACATGGAGAAGGCCTCTATCGAGAGCATTCCTGACGATGTGAAGACACGTGCCATCAACGGTTACAACCGTGAGCGCAGCGGTGGTGTGCAAGTGATTTTGAAGCCAGCCTACTACGACCACGGATGGAAGGGCACCTCACATGGTGCATGGAATGGCTACGACACCCACATCCCATTGGTATTCATGGGTTGGGGCATCAAGCAGGGAGCCAGCACCAAGCCTTGCTACATGACTGACATCGCCGCCACCGTGTGTGCCTTGCTTCATATCCAGGCACCAGACGGTTGCATCGGTGAGCCTATCTTCTAAAGCATACATTTACGATAAAGGCTCGATTTCATAAGAAATCGAGCCTTTATCGTTATTTATTCTTCATTCATAATCTTCATATACTCCTCGTAGGAAATATATCTGCCACCCATCGACTTCAAATGTGAAGTCTCCAACTGGCAGTCTATCATCTTGCCACCATGCTCCTTCATATAGCGAGCCAAAAAGATGAGAGCGAGTTTAGATGCTGATGGCACGAGCGAGAACATACTCTCGCCGATAAACACCTTTCCGATGGTCACACCATAGAGACCACCCACCAATTCATTGGTCTCATTGTCCCATACCTCTACGCTGGCTGCAAAGCCTTGGTCGTGGAGGGCGGTGTAAGCCTTAATGATGTTCTCTCCGAGCCATGCGCCATCCTCCTCATTGCGATGGTTGCACTTGCCACATTCCCTAATCACCCTATCAAAAGCCTCGTTGATTCCTACCGAATACTTGTTCTTGTTCATCAAGGTTCGCATGGAGTGGCTCACGTGGATTTCATCAGGAAAGATGACGAAACGGCGCATCGGGCAAAACCACAGCGGCTCATCCTGGTCTCTAAAACTATACCAAGGAAAGATGCCATTGCAATATGCCAACAGCAAACGGTCGATGCTGAGGTCGCCGCCTACTGCAAAGCATCCGTCATCGTCACCGAGATGAGGGTCGGGGAAGTAAAGTTCATCCAAACTATCGTCTATCTCGAATACCATTGTCTTGGGGAATTTATTGAAGTTAAGGGAAGTTAGGGGAAGTTAAGAGACAACAGCTTTTTTAAAAAAAAGAAGGCTTCTGCCTTTTTATTTATTATGTAATATAGGCATTTGTCCCTTAAATTCCCTGCTATACAGTAGCAATATAACTTCCCTTAAATTCCTTTAACTTCTAAATATTTATTACCATTTCCTTGCCATCAAAGTCAACCGTTCCCTTGCCTCCCTTCTTGAGTTTACCGAAGAGCAAAGCCTTCATCAAGAGTGGCTTGAGTCGATTGCCGATGACACGATCCATCTCACGAGCGCCATATTCCTTGGTGAAGCCCCACTTGATAAGCTGTTCGCGCGCCACATCGGTCAAGTCGAGATAAACATTCTTGGCAGCCAACTTTTCATCGAGTTGTCCAAGCTTCTTATCAAGGATCAACTCAGCCATCTTCTTGTCCATGTCATTGAAGACTACGGTATCAGAAAGGCGATTGATAAACTCAGGTTTGAAGGTCTTCTTCACCTGCGCCAACATCGCCTCGCCACGGCTCACACCTCCACCGAAGCCCACGCTTGCCTGGGACGCATATTGCGCACCAGCATTCGAGGTCATGATGAGGATAACATTGCGGAAGTCAGCCTTCTGTCCCTTGTTATCGGTCAATCGGGCATAATCCATCACCTGCAAGAGGATGTTATAGATATCACTATGCGCCTTCTCTATCTCATCAAGGAGAAGCACACAGTTAGGAGTCTTGCGGATAGCATCGGTCAACAGGCCACCGCTCTCATAGCCCACATAACCAGCAGGAGAGCCGATGAGCTTAGCCACGGTATGCTTCTCTGTGTATTCACTCATGTCGAAACGAACGAGTTCGATGCCAAGTTCCTTGGCTAGCACACGAGCCACCTCAGTCTTTCCAACACCCGTAGGACCAACGAAGAGCAAAGAAGCCAAAGGTTTGTCATCATCGACAAGTCCTGCCTTCGACATCATCACTGCCTCAACGACCTTATCCACCGCCTTGTCCTGACCATAAATCTTGTCAAGAATGCGCTGACGCAAGGTAGAGAGTTCGTCATTGTCCTCATCCTTGAGGGCGGCAGCATCTATCTTGCACACCTTGGTAAGAATTTGCTGGATAATCGCCTTGGTGACATAAGAGCGTTGGCGGTTGGCAGGATGCACCTCCAAGTAAGCACCAGCCTCGTCCATCAAGTCTATCGCCTTGTCAGGCAAACAACGGTTGCTGATATACTTGGCACTGGCGTGTACGGCATATTCCAAGGCATCCTTGCGATAAGTCACATTGTGGAACTTGTTGTACTTATACTGCAGGCCCTCCAGAATCTTGATGGTCTCATCCACAGAAGGCTCCTTGACATCAATCTGTTGGAAACGGCGCACGATGCCTTTGCTCTGGGCCATATAGCGATTGTATTCCTCGTAGGTAGTGGAGCCGATGAATCGGATGTCGCCAGCCTCCAAGTATTGCTTGAGCATATTCGATGCATCTGGTCCACCGTCAGAACCACGTCCCGCACCTATCATGTTATGAATCTCGTCAATATAGATGATGGTGTTTCCTTCCTTGGCAGCGCCCTCCATCACCATCTTGATACGTTTCTCAAAGTCGCCACGGAATTGGGCACCAGCAAGCATCAGTCCCATGTCCATACCATAGATGCGAGCGCCCTTCAGTCGCTTAGGCACTTTATCCTCATTGATAAGTTTGGCAAGGCCATAGACCAAGGCGGTCTTTCCAACGCCAGGCTCACCGATGTGGAGGGGATTGTTCTTCTCGGCACGACAGAGCACCTGAATGGTGCGGTCCAATTCCTGCTCGCGACCGATGAGCGGATTATGCTCCTCCACCATATCGGAGATGCAAGTCACGAGTTGATGCCAGTCCTGAGGTTGGCGACGCTCTCCCTCCTCATCATCTTCATAATCGCCCTCGTCATAATCATCCATAATGCCCATGTTGGCCTCTGCCGCCTCACCTTCCAACGGATAGAAGCTATCCACACTGGCAAGGAACTCACCTTGTCGATCGCCCACGGCCTTTCCCAACAAGAAAGCGGCCTCGGAATTCTGCAAGCCAATCATCGCCTGCACGAAGTGTGTCACATTGACCAAACGTCTATCAGCAGCTGCAGCCAAGGCGCATGCAGTACCAAACATCGTCTTGAAGAGCGAAGATGGCTCAGGCAAATACTTGACGGTTGCAGGCACACGCTCCTGCTTGGCGAGCCATTCCACCAAGTCCTCGTGCATTTTCAAACTGTCCACGCCCTCCTCCTGAAGAGCCTGGCAAAACGAGTACTGACGGAGCAACGACAAAAGCAAGTGCTCCGGCATGATAAACTCATGGTCGAAGAAACGAGCTTGCTTCAGTGCATCGTCCATCAGGACTCCCATATATCGGGTCAATCCCATATTATCCATTCTTGTATTCTTTCCTTTCTTTTTTAGAGAAGTTATAAGCTTTAAGGGGAAGCGTTCACTCCCATCAAATTCCCATTAATAAGATTTTCTCTGATTATTCTGGTAAATAAGTGAGTTTGAGCGGATATTTCTGCGAGCGAGCCTTCTCCATCGCTTTCTCCACCTTACTTTTGGCGATGTCGTAGCTGTAGGTTCCTACCACGGCTTTCTCTTCGTGGTGAACCTTGAGCATGATAGCCTCAGCCTCAGCCTGCGACTTGAAAAAAATCATTTCGAGGATTTCCACCACAAAGTCCATCGGCGTGAAGTCATCATTAAACATCATCACCACGTAACGCCCAGGCTCCTTGAGTCGAGTCTTCTGACGTTCACGAATTGCTGTTTGTTCTTGAGCCATATTGTTATTTTGGAGTTAAAGGAGTTAAGGAGTTAAAGGAGTTAAGACGTATGCCTTAGTTCCCATGAATCTCCTTGGGCTCCATGTTTTTTACTTCTTGTAGGCATTTGTGATTTCCACGACATAGACATCGTGGAAGCCGCCTTTCTCTCCATACCATTGCAGGAGGCTCTTATCGAGAAACTTCTCTGCGGTCATGGTATCCTTGAAGAGCTTGCGACACTCGAAGGTCATGCGAGCTTGTTCGAAGGCGACACTTCCGTTGTCGGTCTCCACAGGAGTCAAGCCAGTTTCCTTCGCCTTGTCGAAGTCACGACCACTCTTCGAGCCACAGAAATTATAAATCTTTCGTGCCTCCTCGCTCTTGCCGAGGAAAGAGAGGGTCATGCACTCATTCTCCTCTATCAGTCCGTGGGTATAACGCTCCGGACGGATGAAAATCACAGCCACAGGTTTGTTCCACAACCATCCGAGACATCCCCAAGAAGCTGTCATCATATTAAACTTGTCCTTGTTGCCGGCAGCCACAAGAATCCATTCCTTACCGATTGTCTCGAAGACATTATCATTGAGTTCTTTTACGTTGATCTTTTCCATTTTATATTCTTTTTCTTTATTTCTTGTTATTTATATACCTTTTATTTAAAATTTTTCTTTATTCCTTATTATATAAATATAGGGGATTTTTAGCAATTTCCATGCCATTCCCATAGAAGTTAATGCAAAGATAGCATTTTTATCCGAAAACCAAGTACTTTCATGTGAATATTTTCCATAATTATCAGTAAGTTAAAACTTTTCCTTTGTTTTTTACGCCAATACACTTGCAAATCTCATAAATAATGCTTAACTTTGTCGGCAATTAGAAAAGAGACAGACTATGGCAACAAAATATTATCCTGTAGGCATTCAGACGTTCTCGGAAATTATCACCAAGAACTATCTCTACGTTGACAAGACCGAGTATATTTACCGCATGACTCATTATGGTAAGAAATACCTATTTCTAAGTCGTCCAAGACGATTCGGGAAATCACTTCTTACCTCCACCTTGCAGAGCTACTTCGAAGGAAAGAAAGAACTCTTCAAGGGATTGGCTATCGAAAGCCTGGAACAAGATTGGACGGAATATCCAGTTCTCCACTTTGACTTGTCTGGCGGTAAGCACATGGAAGCTGAAGCCTTGCAACGTTATCTTCTGTTCATACTTGAACAAAACGAAAAGAAATTTGGAGTTATCGCAGATAATCCTGACCCAAACATAAGATTATTAAGCCTTATCGATAAAATCTACGAACAAACAGGCAAGCAACTCATTATACTTATCGATGAGTATGATGCCCCATTACTTGATGTCGTACACGAAGAAACACAATTAAACATTCTCCGTGATATCATGCGTAACTTCTACAGTCCTATCAAGAAAAGCGACCCAAAGTTACACTTCGTCTTCCTCACGGGCATCACTAAGTTCTCCCAACTCAGCATCTTCAGCGAGTTGAACAATATCACCAACATCAGTATGCTCCCTGAGTATGCCGGCATCTGCGGCATCACCAAGGAGGAGTTGCTCACACAAATGAAAGAATACGTCCAGGAACTCTGCGATACTAAGAATTGGACGATGGAGCAAACCGTGTCCAAGTTGAAAGAATATTATGACGGCTATCATTTCGCAGGACAGTCGCCAGACATATTCAATCCGTTCAGTCTGCTCAGTTGCCTATCCCTCAAAAGAGTTGACCCATATTGGTTTGCCTCTGGCACACCCACTTATCTCGTCAACATGATGAAGAAGTTCGATGTCAATTTCACCGACTTTGCCGAGGGCATGGAGGCAGGAGTATCCGACTTCGATGCCCCAACAGAAACGATGACAACCCTCACCCCACTGCTATATCAGAGCGGTTATATCACCATCAAGGACTATGATGAGGATTACGACTCCTATTTCTTAGGCATCCCGAACAAGGAGGTGCGCTTGGGACTGACCAAGGCATTGATACCATACTATGTCACGCCAAACACACTGACAACCAACAACACGACTCGCAACATGGCTCGTGCGCTCGACAAGGAAGACTTGGAACTTGCCCTGCAACATCTCCAAACATTCCTGGGTACTATCCCTTATTGCACCAACACCGACTACGAGGGGCATTATCAGCAGATGTTCTACATCATCTTCTCCCTGCTCACCGCATGGATGGTGGACGTAGAGGTCCATACCCCGAATGGCAGAGTAGATATCGTCATCATGACAAAGACCCATCTCTACTTGATGGAATTGAAACTCAACAAGAGTGCCCAAGCTGCGATAAACCAAATCAATCTCAAGAATTATCGCCAGCGTTTCGCCCTCTCAGGCTTGCCTATCACCAAGGTAGGCATCAACTTCGATAGTGCGACACATAACATCACCGATTGGGTGATAGAATAAGGCTATATAACTATAGGAAGTCCTCGCAAATACCCTTGCGAGGATTTTTTATGCCGAAAAGTTTGGAAGTATAGAATATTTTTCTTAATTTTGCCGATGATAAGGGGCTTGCGGCACTTTCACAGAGAAAGGTGCAAAGCCCAAGTACAAACTAAAACAGGAAATAAGAAACAGAAAAGAAAGAATTACGACGCAACATCGGGTTTGCTACCCTATCCCAGCTACGCATGGTGCATCAGCCCATTGCCGCAACTATGGGATACAGATAACAAGAATATGAACCGAAGCGTCGCCGTTCGACATAACTTTTTAAGATATTGAGCTTTTAGCTCTTGTTCTCAAACTTCGAATACCGCCAATTTTCGTACTACGAGAGCAAGCAGATGGAAGGTTCATGCCTATTTTGGCGTGAGCCGTTCTGTGCTTGTTGTAGTACGAGGTCACTTGGCGGTAACCTGAAGTTTGACAAGCCACGAACGGTTGCACGCCTTTTTTATTCATAGAAAATGAAACAATTATCTTACTTAAAAACGCTCGTAGGGCATAGGCTTCTTATGCTTGTCGGGTTTCTCATGCTATGGCAAGGGATAGGTTGGGCCGTAACAGAATTCACAATAGACGGTTTTACTTACCAAAACTATGATGGGAACACCGTTTTTATCACAGCTATTCCTAACCGACCAACGGTAAAGGTTTCTAATTCTGTTTCGTATAATGGAGTAACTTATGAAGTTTCTTCCCAAATATTTGGCAACATACAACAAACTGAAGAAGACTTGAAACTTGTCAAAGACTTGTATCTTTATGCACTTCCCAAAAGTCCTTATGGAGATTGGGTATTACTCCCCAATTGTCCTAAAGGAACAAGATTGCATATACCTTCTTCAGATTTTGACACTGCCAAAGACAAATGTTCGTCATCTTATATTATCACTGACGAAAGCCGTTGGTATCATTATCCTCTGGATCCTTTGGCGTTTACAAAAGATGGATTCACCTATTATCTATATTATATAGGAGATGAAACTCCGTATGCTCAGTTAAGAGAGTGTCCCAACGAAGAAACAGTAAAGATACCTCTCGAAGTTTCTGATGACAGATTAAGCTATCCAGTAAAAGAGTTCTCTCAAATAGAAGGAGATTTAATAAAAAACTTATATCTCCCAAGAGTTTATGCTTCTAGTTATGCCATATCTGGTCGTATAAATAATTGGAAAGACATAAATATTAGCAAACAGGCAACAGTACATGTTCCTACAGAAGCTTACACTTTAGCATTAGATGAAGCCTATGCTGCAAAACAATACTATTACTGGGTTTCAGACGAAAACAGGACTGCTCGTTATGTTTTAGGGAACAAAGAAAAACAGCTTTATGCTAAAGTTGATGGTTTCGTTGTAAAGCTAAACGACAATGACGGAAAATTGAGTGCAACCATCGCTGACTTCGAAGACCAGGGAAGCGTCCGTTTCCCTTCTGAGTTTGTATATGACAAACAAACATATCCTGTTACAGGATTCGGCTTTGGCACAAGTACAGCTAAGACAAAAATCAAAGAAATTCACTACTCCAACGTATTCTGTAATTCGTACTTTCCTATATCAAAGGATAGCTATGGTACCATTACCATTTATGTTCCAGATACTCTCTTCACAAAAGCCACTACAGAGAAACCATATAATTCGTACGCTTTCAAGAAAATAACAGATGGCAAGCGTTGGGCTTTAAACAAGACTTATCATCCTCTACGTAGTGGTTATAACAAAGATTATTATTACGATGTAAATGGGGATGGAAGTATGGAGTTATTTGGAGTAAACAAGATTGGAGGGAATTCCTACAATTCACTTTTCGTCTCTTCACTTGATGGAGATACTTTAAATTACATTCCACGATTTGCATACAACGACTTTGAGATGGGACTGTACAACAAGGAAGGGTTCCCTCTCTTAACAAACAGTTATGCAACCAGTACTTACCAACAAGAAATTAATATCTGGGACTATCAGAAGAACGACTGGACATTTAAGAGCAAAAAACTCTACAAACATACGTTAGCCGACATCAACGGCGACGGTCTGAAAGAAATCATCGACAAGCCTGTTGAAGGTTACACCGATTTCATCAAGATTCTTCAAGATGGCTCATTCTCCTATGACAAACTTTTAGTAACAACAGACACAACAGTTGTTCGCACCTCTTACCTAGACGACTTCTTGCCTAACTCAAGCAGCGTGTACCGTCCGTCAACAGGAATGGGAAGTGGTGTTGGTTCGTTGGCAGACGGTATGTTTGTCAAGTCCAAAGAAAATAAATGGAACTCCACATGGGATGACGAGGAGGGCACTACCGGAAGTGCAAAGCGTCTTGCTTCCAATGGCATTTCCATGTATTCCTTGGATATTCCATCTGGTTACGCAACTGCTACCGACATGAATGGCGATGGTATGATTGACCTCTCTGATGGCAATAGCATCTACTATAATTTGGGCAATAGCACATTGTTCAAGAGTCCTCATGTTGGCACCATTTATTCTACCGACCTTACTGGCAATGGACTTCTTGACCATATAGATTTTGGCAACAAACAAGTTGACCTCTATCTTAACACGATAGATGGCAAGAACAGTACTGTCAAGACTTTACTCAAGAATACAGCGATCTCCAATGTTTTCTTTGGAGACTTTGACAAGGATGGCGATGTTGATATTCTCTTCATCATCCCTGGCAGCAACTATCTGTTGTTCCAATACTATCGCAATGACGATAATGGCGTTTTCAAAGCCAAAGATGCCGATATTGATGGAAATTTTGATGTTATTGCTTGCAACGACTACGACAACGACGGTTTGTATGAAGTCTTGGTGAAAACCAAGAATACCGAGGAGTATTCTTTCATCAAATGCAACAAGAACTACACAATTACCGAAGTAAAATTGCCAAACAACATCAGAACCATTGGTGATTTCAACAACGATGGCACCACAGAAGTTGCATCTTATGGCACTTACTATTCCATCTATGAACCACTGGCGAAAGCAAAGGCCAATACTCGACCAGAGAAAATGAACAAGCCTTCTGCCGTATTATTTGCAGATGCTGGTAAACTTAAGATTTCATGGGAACGAGGCAAGGATGCAGAAACCTCATCTTGCGACCTTACCTATGAGCTTCGCATCGGTAGCGAAAGAGGTAAAAGCGACATTTATTTTGCTAAATCAAATGCCGACGGAACACGTCGTGCCATTGAAGATGGCAATATGGGACGCTCTCTCAAATATCTATTCGACACTGGCAACTTATCTGAGGGCAGATATTATATAGCTATCCAAGCTATTGATGCCAACGGACTGGGTGGCGCATGGAGTGACGAGTTAGTGTATGACCACAAGCTTACAGCTCCTGTCATTGCCCAACTTCCAAATGGCTATTGCACGGCAGACACTTTGACTCTTAGCGTACAGAACCCACGTAATGCTTCTATTTACGATTGGAATCTTAGCAATGGCACTATCATTTCTCAAAACGCTAATGGAAGTATCATCACAGCATTGTTTGAGAAAGCTGGTCAGCAGGCAGTTAATCTCTGCATGAATACCAACGGGCAAACTTACAAAGCTGACACGAAGTATATTACATTGTCACCAGCCAACAATATGGGCATTACGACCGATGACAATAAGACTTATTACATGCTTAACGTATTGGATCTCAACCAAGATGGTAATGCAGAGTTTTCAAAATCAGATATAGACCCTTATAACTCCGGTGGAATTTTCTATGAGAATAAGAACGGCACATACTCACAACTTCGTAAAAGTTGGAATAGCGACCTAACATATGGCAAGTACTATCTTCCTGCCGATTTCAACCATGATGGCTACCCAGATTTCTATCTTTCTCACATCGACAAGGGAAATATGTTCATCAATAGCGGTGAAGAAGATAAGAACTTTGAGTATTCCTTAGAGACTTTCACTTTCCCATCTTATAACTTTAAAGCTATAGTTGATTTTAACAACAATGGCAAATTGGGCATAATCATGAAAGATGGATCTCTTTTCAACAGTGAAGACGAGCGTGCATTTACAAGATTAAGCACCAGCGACGTTTTTGAAGGTTGGAGCCATTCTATAAATGGTTTCTTGGATTTTGACCGAGACGGAGCTTTGGATATTTGGGAGAACAATACTTCAAATGACAAAGCCGTGACAAACGTCTATCTAAAGGTTGCAGGAGAGAACAACAAGTTTAATCAAACTGCAAAGGTTTTCTACGAAAATGCCAACCGTTATCAAATGAACGGCTTTGCCGACTTCAATAATGACGGATATGTTGATGGGTATTTCTTCGACAAAGCAAAGGATGGCAACTATA
>ERZ808277.335-NODE-335-length-15510-cov-3.184989_pt1 | contig 15510 bp, 13 predicted proteins | sample MGYA00521240_ERZ808277 | MGnify/ENA primary metagenome ERZ808277 (study PRJEB31516, sample SAMN03275599) | gut metagenome | biome: mammalia-associated habitat; material: feces | host: Papio cynocephalus | place: Kenya | collected 2012-07-17 ... | reverse complement strand
GTGATCATTATGTGTATAGTGGTCACATTTTTTGTGTATGTGTGAGGTTGAATTTGGGATGGGCAAGAGAATTTTAATTCAAAGAATGAAAATAATATAAGGGTTTGAAAGCATTGATTTCACTGGAAAAATGAGGGAAAATGTAGTTGTAAAAAGTGGCTTTATATGATATTGTTATAATGTAAAATATAATAGAAAAAATTGGCGGAAAAAGTTATAAAAAAGTATAGGAGATGTAATCGGTATGAAAGAGTTAGAAGAAAAAATAGTGAAATTTGCAGAAGATAGAGATTGGTTACAGTTTAATACACCGGAAAATTTGGCTAAATCAATTTCAATAGAAGCGGGAGAATTATTAGAATGTTTTCAGTGGGGAGATAATTATAATAAAGATGAATTGAAGTATGAAATAGCTGATGTAATGAATTATTGTATATTATTGTGCCATCAAATTGGTGTTGATCCTAAGGAAGTTATTTTGGAAAAAATGAAAATATCAGAGAGAAAGTATCCAGTCGAAAAAGCTAGAGGGGTTAGTACGAAATATGATAGGTTGTGAGAATTGAAGAATCTAAGAAATAATTAGCTAATATAAATTATTAAGAAGGGGAAAATTATGGCAAATAGAAATTATTATAGAGTTGTATTAAGTAATGATTATTTAGGACTAACTAAAGAAATCAGTGCACCAACAAGAAATGAATTAAGTATAAAAATAGAAAATCAGGAACGTATATGGAATGAAAAAATTCAACGAGAAAAAATCAAACAAAATAGAGAAGAAATGAAAGCGAAAGCAGAAGAATTGACTAAAATTGATAAAGAAAGTATAAATATATATTCAAATATAATAAATATGATAAGTGTTACAAATTCGATTAATTATTATAATAGTTTAATAGATGAGAGTAACTTTATGGATTTTTTAAGTAAATTAAGCATACCAACACTTGAAAATATTAGCCAAGAAATTAATGTACCGAAAAGAAATATTTTAGAAATATTTTCAGCGAAGAAAAAGGGTATAAGAATACGTAAAGAAAAAGAAGCAAAAAAATTATATGATGAAAGAGTAGAAGAATATAATATAAATCTCGAAAAGGAAAAAAATGATTATGAAATAGCTAAAAAGGAGTTTTTAGATAAACAAAAAAGAAATAATGAATTAGTAGAGATAAATAGAGAAAAATATAATAAATATGATGAAAAACAAATTCAAAAATATTTTGAATTTGTAATAAAAAATAGCAAAATGCCTGATGAATTTACAAAAGAATTTGAATTACAATATATACAAGAAAACAAAACTCTGATTGTGTCATATTTTTTGCCAAATTCAGAGATAGTACCTAGAGTTGTTCAACATAAATATGTTAGTACAAGAAATGAAATTGATGTTATTTCTTTAACAGATAAAAAATTTGAAAAATTTTATAATGATATTATATTTATGAGTTGTCTAAAGACGATTAAAGAAATTATACTGTCTGATGATATGAATAATATAGACAATATAGTTTATAATGGCTGGGTAAAATATATTGATAAGAGTACAGGAAAATATGCAGAGAGTTGTATTATAACACTTGAAACAAGTAAAATTAAATTTTCTGAAATCAATTTAAAAAATGTTGATTATAAAGAATGTATAAAAGGTTTAAAGGGGATTTTTGCTCCTAGTATTTTGTCTATAACACCAGTAATTCCTTATAAAAAAATAGATAGAAGTGATTCTAGATTTATTGAAAGTAAAGATGTTACAGATATAGAATTAAATGGATTTAATTTAGCTACTATGCCTTGGGAAGATTTTGAATATTTTGTAAGAGAATTATTTGATAAAATGTTTAATGTAAATGGTGGAGAAGTTAAAGTAACTCAGGCAAGTCATGATGGTGGAGTAGATGCAATAGCTTTTGATGATGATCCAATTAGAGGAGGAAAATTTGTAATTCAAGCTAAAAGATATAATAATGTAGTACCAGTTTCAGCTGTAAGAGATTTATATGGAACTATGATTCATGAGGGTGCTACAAAGGGAATATTGGTGACTACTAGTTCTTATGGTAAGGAGTCATATGATTTTTCAAGTGATAAGCCTATTACTTTGATAGATGGTCAAGCCTTGTTGGGGTTACTAAATAAGTATGGTTATGGAAATTTGACGATTAAGGTGAGGAAATAGTGAGATTTTGTAGAGGAGCTATGGTAATAGGAGCGAAGGAGATGATATGATATGGGAAAAGGAGATCACATTGTAATTCCAAAAGCAACACTTAAGCGTTTTAGTGGTAAGGATAATAAAATATCTGAGTTAAATATATTAGATGGTAAAATAAGACGAATATATCCAGATTCTGTATTTGTTGAACTTGAATACTATGATGATGTTGTTGACAAATATATAAAAGATAATGTTGAAAGCGTATTAGGAAAATTAAATAAAGTAATTTCAGATAATATTGGTAAGGATTTTAGAATAAAAAAGAGTTCAATAGAGTTAATGGAAAAAATATTTGTAATACAGCGTTTTAGAAACAATGATTTTAGAAAAAAATCAAACAATAAACACGAGAATATAGGAAAAAATGAACATAATTTTTATTTAAAGCAATTAATTAAATATTTAGAAGAAGGAAATGCCATAAATAGAAAATTGGAAGATCTTATGTTAGAAATAAGAACATATACACCAGGTTATATTATTCTTGAAGACACAGAAAGAAAATTCATACTACCTGAATGTCAGTTTGCTCTTATTGTTATTAAAGGTATTAAGACATACTGTATGCCAATAGCTCCTAATATTGCTTTAATTTGGAGAAAATTATCAGAAAAAAAAGAAATTGATTATGGTCAGACAATGATGCTGTGGATAAAATTAACCAATTAATTATTGATTTCGAAAAATCAAAAAAGACAGAGTATTTTATTTACGGAAGAGAACAGGAAATTAATTATTATAGAAATAAGCTTTTTGCTACTGAAGGGTAAAGTTGGTAAAAGGCTATAAATGACAATGTAGAAAAATACAAAGTTTTAATTTATCATATGTATATTATAGTAAACGGATTATTTTAATAATTTACAATTGCTGTGTTTATTAATATTTTACTTAAACTTAACACAAAAAATATAATCTAGAAAAACTAGATTATATTTTTTGTCAAAATTTACATTTTATTGACAAGATTCGACAAACTTTGCAAAAAAGTATTGATATTATACTTAAGGGGGAGATACATATGATAAAAAGTAAGAAAAAAATATTATTAATTTTATTAACTATTTTAAGCATAATTTCAATAGGAGCAAATTCATATGCTCATTCTGGAAGAACAGATTCAAGCGGAGGACATAATGATAACAAAAATAAAAGTGGTTTAGGAAGTTATCATTATCATTGTGGAGGACATCCAGCTCATTTGCATAATAATGGTGTTTGTCCATATTCATCTAATTCAGGAGCAAATAAAAGCAGTACATCGGGTTCTTCACTATCAAGTACAAAAACAACATCTACTGTACCAACTACAATAGCAGTTACAAACGTTAAAATAAATGAAGATGTAACAAATATGAAAGAAGGAGAAAGTAAAAAATTAACTGTTTCAATAACACCGAATAATGCTACTGATAAAAGTATTACATGGAAATCAAGTGATGAAAGTATTGCGACAGTTAGTATAGTAGGAGAAGTTTTTGCAAAAAAATATGGAACAGTATATATAACTGCGATGAGTTCTAATGGAAAAGAAAGTACGATAATGATAAATATAGAGGAAATACCGAAGGCAGAGAATAGTGAGAAAGTGAAGATATTAACGGATAGTAATAACAGCAATAATAATAATAGTACTAATAATACTGCAACAAACAGTAAGGAAGGTTCAAATTTGGTAGCGGGAGTTATAACATTAGGAGTATTAGGTGGAGGAGGTTATTTGGGATATAAAAAGCACAGCAGACACAACAAGAAAAATAGCAAAGGTAAGCATTAAAAGTTATAATGCTGAATATGGAAAATATAAGATTATTAAATGGTAAGGAAGAGTAATATGGAAGAAAATAGTTACAAATTTCCAAATAGTGAAATATTAATAAAAAATAACAATGAAAGTAAAATGAAAATTGAACTTGAAACGAAAAAAATAAAGAATTTTTTTGAAAATTATAAAATTGATATAGATTGTAAAGATGTATATATAAGTACTAATTCTATAACTTATGTAATTGATTTAAAATGTAAAACCAAAGTTAGCAAAATAAAAAGCTATAAAGATGATATAAAACTAAGTTTTAATGCAATAGATGTAGAATTCCAAATTGCAGTCAATGGAACACCTTATTTAGGAATATATTTAATAAAACATAAAGATAGGATATTAATGTTAGGAGATTTAATACAAGACAAAAAGTTTGTTGAGGCTAGGCAAAAAATTCCTATAATACTAGGAAAAGATTTTAATGATAATATTGTAATTGAAGATTTAACACAATTACCACATTTATTAGTTTCAGGAAGCACGGGAACAGGAAAAAGCAATTTTTTAAGTACAGTAATAGTGGATATTATATACAAATGCAACCCATCAGAGGTAAAGTTAATTTTAGTAGATACTAGAAAAACTAATTTTAAAAGGTTTAGTAAATTACCACATTTATTGCTCCCTGTTATTACAGAACCGCAAAAAGTTGTTGGAATGTTTGCATATTTAATACAAGAAATGAGTAATAGATATAAATTATTTAAAAATAAAAGAGTGGATAATATAAAAATGGAAAAGAAAACTTTAAAAAATGAAATAGAAAAATATTTAGATTATTATTATGGTATAAAACAATATTTTGACATCTATAAATATATAAAAGAAAATACAGAAGTTTATTCCAAAGAGACTCAACAGATTGCATTCTTTTTAAAACCTATTTTAGTTAGTTTGTTAAACAGTACTTTATTAGATATATCAAAGATAGTGGATCGTAGAAATGAAAAAAATTTAAATAAGCTAATAGATAGATGCAGTGCTAATGTAGTTTACTTCTGTAATGAGCCTAATAATATAAGTGAAAAAGAAGAAAAACTTGAATTGTTTAATAAAATAAAAGAGAAATTAGAAGAAAATAATTTAGTGATGAAAAATTTAAATACATATAGAGATGTTTATTTAGCTCATACAGATAAGAAATATTTCATGGATTCTAAAAAATTATATGAGGAACATGAAACGAAATACGAAGATATAGAAGAAATCTTGAAAGTAATTGGAGATTTGTTAAATAAATTATTGTATTCTTTGTGTGAAGAAACATATGTATTTAATGATGAATATAAAGAAGAATATATATACATTTTAAAATGCATCAAAGAATGTAGAGAAAATCAAATGAACCAATGTAGAAAGCAGAAATAACTCATAACCCGAAGGTCGTAAGTTCGAGTCTTACCCCCGCGACCAAAGTGTAATCACTAGAACCATAATGGTTTTAGTGATTTTTTTGCTTTACTGAAAGGTTGCTATAGTCACTAAAAATTGGATTCTTATGTCAATTTGGGGAGAAATTGGGGATGAACTCCTCAAACTAGACCTTTGTAATACTATAAATTTCAACAAAAATCAATACTGATAATTATGAGAGTACAAAAAAGATTTAGTAATATTGAATTGTTAATGTGCGTTAGTTACTAATAAATTTTCTAGTACATTTCCTGCGTGTTTATCGTGTGATTTTAAAGGATGTACATAGAAATTATAGGTTGTAGTAATCTGTGCATGACCTAGTCTTGCTGATACAGTTGCTACATCTACTTGTTGTGCAATTAGCAATGTTGCGTTTGTGTGGCGTAAGCCGTGAAATGTTATAACAGGTAAGCCAATTTGCTTAATAAATTTTTCAAACCATTTACTAATTGTTGATGGTGTAATTGGTTTGCCATCTACTTGTACAAATAACCTATTAGAATCGTGCCAGAAATCGCCTACAATTGATTTCTGTTCTTCATACCATAATTTATATTCTTTAAGTAAAGAAACGATAAAATCGGGAACTGCGACTTCACGAATTGAACTTTCTGTTTTAGGACTTTTTGTAAATATTCCTTTGTCAGATAAATATTGGCTTGATTTGTTTATGCTGATAATCCCATTTTTTAAATCAATGTCTGACCATTCAAGTCCTGCTAGTTCTCCAAGTCTTGCACCTATGAATATGTCAAGTAAAACTGCTACTTTGTATTTAATGTCATTGCCAGTTATTTTTTCTAAATTGTCTATTAGAATTCTAGTTTGAACTTCATCATAGCAATCTCTTTTTGGTTTGGGTGCTTTTGGTGGTTGTACACGTTCTGCAGGATTAGATACAATCATTTGCCAATATCTTTTGAGCCATAATCACGTTTCCATATTTCATAGAATTCTTTAAAGGTTGGGACGTTTCCTTCAGCTACAAATCCATTTTCAACTTCTGCAAGGTATTTTGCTAGTTCAGTTCTTGCTTCTGATTTGTTTTTACAATGAATTGTTTTTTGATGTCTTATAGATTTTCCGTCTAAATCATAGCCTTTGAATACTACTAACCTATAACTGTCTTTACCACGTTTTTCAATACTACCAGTCAATTTTTTGCCTCCTTTCGTTTTATTTAGTAATATTACTATGATTTTATTGTACCATCTTGAAAAAAGAAAACGAAACCCGACAGTGGAAAAAAATATTATAAATATTTTAGTAGGGGGTACTGAAATGTTATTAGTCGAAAAGTATGGATATTTCTTGAATTTTGTGGTATAATTGCCTAAGTTAAGAGGTGAGAAAGATGCAGATTTATTTTACCGATTTTTTTAATGTGAGTGAAGAAATATTAGAACAGTATGGGGCATTTAATATATCATTACGAAGTGATTTACCATTATTTGTAGATCCGTTCTTGTTATTTTATAGTAATAAAAAAGAATATAATGAATTACATGATGAAATAATAAAATATTTAGTATTCTTGAAGGAAAAATCAGCATTGGATTTAAATAAGACTGAATTAAAGTCATGGTATATGTTTCCTGAGCAGAAGCAAAATTGGTTAGGTTATAGTATTGGTGGAAATTCTGGAAGTGGACTAGGAAATGATTTTGCTAAGAATTTAAAATGTGTATTTAAAGAAAAATTCAGTGATTTTGGAAGTGAAAAACTTTCAAAAGGAGCACATCTTGAAAAATTATGTTTAATTAATGAAGGTGTGGGAAAAGATAATATAAGTGATTTTACAGTTAATTTAATTAAGAAATTTCTTTTGGAGTATACTGAGAAGTTTGCTAAATTATATTTAACTCCAGAGCAATGTGATTATTTTTGGATTCAAAAAAATAGTTTTAATTATGAATCGGAAATGTGGGAAAGAAAACAGTATTATCTTCCTAAATATAATAATGATTATATAATTCTTACACCTAGAGATATTTTGACTAGAGAGACATCATGGATTAATAAAGATGATTTGTATAGAAAATTTGAATCAATACCATTTTCTATAGAAAATGATGTTTTAAGAATGCAAATTAATCAACATTTAAATAGTCAATTAGCTATGTATAAAGATAAGAAACCTACTAAAGAAGAAAAGAATAAAGCAATAATGAACACTATTAAAGAGTATCCTGAAATTTTAGATTATTATATAAAACAAAAAGAAGATGATGGTAATAGTGCTGTTGCTGTTAGTGAGAAAAAAGTAAATGATACAGAAGAAATATTAATAAGTAATACTCAAAAATTAATAGATTATTTGCAAAAAACTAATTTTTTTATAGAGGAAAAACAAAATGCGTATGAGGAAGCAAGGAAGCGAGTAGAATATTTAAAAGATGCTATAGAAAACAATGATTGTTATTTATTATTTTATAATGGAGATACTCCAATAAAACAAGAAAAAGATTTACAACTTATGTTTAAATTAGTTTGCTATGGAAGTAAATATGATATTAATAGAGAACCTAATAATGGTAGAGGACCAGTGGATTATAAATTTTCATATGGTGCAATAGATACTTCTCTAATAGAATTTAAATTGGCAAAAAGCACTAAATTAAAGCAAAATCTGAAAAATCAATTAGAAATTTATAAGAAATCAAATAACACAAATAATGGATTAAAGGTAATACTGTTTTTTACCGAAGATGAAGAAATGAGAGCAAAAAAAATAATAAAAGAACTTGGTATGGAAAATGATGATAATATAATTTTAATAGATGCAAGAAATGACAACAAACCTTCTGCATCAAATGTTAAATAAAAATACAGATCTCAGCGATTTGTATTTTTATTTTTTGGTTCTCATACACTCAAGCCATTCAAGAAGTTCTTCTCCAGTAATTAATCTTTCTTTATATTTTTCTTGATAAATAGGATATTGCTCTTTAAAGATTTTAAAGAGATTTTGCACTCTTTCAGATGCACCTACTGAAACTTGCTTGTGTAGATTTTTATATCTTTTTCTACATTTTTGCAAATATATATCATTTTTTTCATTTTTCTTAGAACGTTCTTCTTTAGCAATTTCGTTGCAAGTCATATTATTTTCAAATATAGAATCACAATATTTTTGTTCATTACTATTTGTATTAATAAACCAATAACCACAAAAGTGAATTACAAAATTTAGAAATTAAATACAGAGAAGAAATAAACAAGATTGAAAATGAGATTTATGAATGTGCAACATTCAAATTTAATATTTTTAACATTATTTATCAATTCTTCAACAATACAATATAAAAAGTTATCAACAGTATCAGAAGAGAATGTGTAATTAGTAGATAAATTTTCAGGAATATTGTTCATAAAAAATGTGTTTAAATCATAATTAATTTTTGTTGTATTATTGTAGGTTAATAATTCGTTGATTGCACAATAATTTTTTTCATTATTAGCAAGTTCTTCTACTATGTCATATTCATCAGATAATATATCTGTAATTTTTAATATATCATCATAATATTTGTTTCTAAAAACACTTTCCAAGTTTATTTTTATCATTGAAAAGTCCACAGAATAAGTATTATAAATCCAATCAAAAAAATCTTGAACTTTATTTCTATCAAGTTCTATATAGTAATTATTTATATTAGTAATAATAGTATTATCATATATAGTTAGTAGATGAACAAATAAATATTTATAAGCAAAAAGTGTTAAATCTATATGATCATCAAAATCTGTATCCATAAAATCTAGTAAAAAAGTTCCTAAATCTTGCTGTTTAGGTGGAGCATTTTTTACTATTATTTTTTTATCATTAATACCTTCTAATGTGTAATTAGATAGATATTCTTTTAAATTTTTAAAATCAAAGATAATTTGCATATTTTCAATCATAAATACCCCCTACAACTAAAAATAAAATATTTTTTTCATTTGTACGGTTTTTAATTCATAAGTTAACAACTAAAATAACAATTAGTAATTAGCTAGTTACAAACTGCATATCAAAACTTGAATCAACACCTTTCAACCATATAGGCGAAATATGTCCCGAAAATGTACCGATTTTTTAGAAAAAATTTTATTTTCTAGCTATATAGGCGAAAAAATGGGTAAAAAGTTAACAAGTTTTGAAAAAAATTAAATTTGGAGGTGATTTTATGAACGAACTACCAAAAGTAGAAAGAACAACACTAACAATGAAGGAAACAGCAGAGTATTATTTAGAGTACAAGCTTTAGATGAATACTTAAAAGAAAAAGAAGAAAATTCTATAAAAAAGTAGGAAAGGAGTGTTGTTTATGCAATGGATTAAAGTGTTTACAAATATATTTGCAAATCCTAAAATGCAATTATTACTCAAAGAACGTGATGGGGACACGTTCTTTAGAATATGGATTCAATTATTGACACTTGCAGGAACATCTATGCAAGGTGGAAAGATTATGATGTCAGAAAATACACCAATAACTGTAGAAAATCTTGCAACAATTACACACAAATCATGCAAAAAAATTCAAAATATATTGAACAAGTTAATCCATTTTGAAATGATAATTTGTGAGGACAATATATACAGAATTAAAAATTGGGACAAATATCAAAGTGCTGATAAATATGAGATTGTAAAGAACAAAACAGAGAAAGACAAAAAAGATTTAGAGAGAATCAAAAAAATGAAAATAACGTTAGATAACGGAACAGAAGAAAATAAATTAGAAGAAAACAAAAAAGACTTTTCAAAAAAGAAAAGTTATTTAAATTATGAGCAAAGAGATTATTCTAATTTTGATTGGGATAGTTTGTATGCTAATTTTAGAAAGTGAGGTAAATATGAAACAATATTATGATAAATGGACAGTTAAAAGGTTAGAAAGTAAAAGTGATATAAAAAGAAAATATAAACTAATAATAGAGGAAGAGTATATATGTGAAAGTGATTCACCTGAAGATATTGATAGAATAATAGATAGCTATGTAAATTATACTTAATTATTATATAGTGGAGTCTTGCTGTTATAAAATTCCCACGAGGGGAATTCTTAAGCAAGATTCCCATTTGTATATACAAATAGATTGATCAAGTGGTAAAATCACATAAGTTTTAAAGGAGAGATGAATTTGAAAAAAGATAATGTAATAGTAATTAGAGTTACAAAACAAGAAAAAGAAAAATTAATAAAAAATAGTCAAAAAACAGAGATGACATTATCAGAATATTTAATTGAACAAGGCTTAGAAAGAGACATTATTATAATTCAAGATGTTGAAAATTTTGTACACGAATTAAGAAAAATAGGGAATAATATTAATCAATTAACACACTTAGCAAATAGTGGAACAATAAGGACTGTATATTTAGACGGATTTAAAGAAGATATGAATAAAATTTGGACTGCATTAACCACACTATAAATAGATGAATTATATATAATTGCTATGATGCACAAAATATGGTAAAATAGAAAGCATGAAAGGAATTGTAAATATGGATTGGAATAGATTTAATACATTTAATGAATCAAAAGAAAAAGCTTTTGAAATTTTTTCAAATCAAATTTTTAAAGTTTATTGTGTGAAAAATTATAAAGAAGATATGAATAACTTTGTTGTAATAAATGGAGCTGGTGGAGATGGAGGAATCGAAGCATATGCAGAATTATCAAATAATAAAATTGTTGCAATACAAAGTAAATGTTTCTTCAATCGAATAGATACAAGTGAAATAACTCAAATAAGAAAATCAATAGAAACTGCAATTAAAGTAAGAGATAATATTCAAAAATACATAGTAAGTATTCCAAGAGATCTTGCTAATAAAAAAAATGGTGCAGTAAATTATGAAAGAAAAAAAATTGAAGATTTATTTAATGAGTTTAAGCATACAAATATAGAATTCGAATTATGGGGTGAATTTGAACTATTTGATTATATTGTAAAAAATAATGAGTTAGTTGGTGTTCATAAGTTTTGGTTTGATAATTCTGAGATAGATTTTTCTACTATAAATAAGCACTTCCAATTTCAAAAAAATGGATGGTTAAAAGAAAAGTATAATAAAAATTTACATGTAAAAACTAATATTAATAGACAAATAGAAATAGTTTTGGGAGATGAAAAAAATAAGAAAGATAAAATAAAAAAAGCAAATGATATGATAGAAATATTTAAAGAATATTTGTTGATGTTTGAAAAATATATACAAATTAAAAATGATGATATAAGAAAAAAACTTGAAGAAATATATAATGAACAAACAAAAGAAATAGAGGAAATAAACCAACATTTACTAAATATTATTAAATATTTGAAAAATGAAAACGTAAATTTAATTGAAAAAACTAAAAGTTTCTACATAGATACAGAATGGTTTTATAATACAAAAAAAGATATAATGTCAATGCATTATAATAAGATGAAAGAATATATAGAAATAATAGAAGATATAGATATAAATCAATTTATAAAACAGTGTGAAGATGAATGCTTTAAGAGAAATATATTAGTTATTGGTGACTTTGGAACAGGAAAAACGCATAGTATTGTAAATCAAATAGAAAAGGAATTAGAAAGAAAAAATGTAGCTATATTAATAAGAGTAGCAGATATAAATAACAAAAGCTCATGGAAAGAGATATTAAGTAAAGCATTAGGACTTCCTAATACATGGTCTGAAGAAGAAATTTTTTGTGCCTTAGATTTATTAGCAAATAGAAATCAATATATATCAGATAATTCTGATAGAGATATCCAAATCAATAAAAAGGTATTAATTTGCTTTGATGGAATAGATGAGCATTCAGATTATGAGTACTGGTATGAAAAACAACTTGAAGCAGAAGAAATTATTAAAACTTATAGGAATTTTAGTTTTTGTTTTATAGGTAGAAGATATGCTTTTAAAAAAATTGAAAATTTACATAGTTATAAAATTGTTGATTTTGACAATTATCCAGGATTTGATATGAAAGAAATGTTTAATAAATATATGCAACAATATAATATTAAGTTTGGTAATTCTATTAATATAAAAACATATTTAAATAATCCACTAGTATTAAAAACTTTTTCCGAGATAAATAAAGATAGGGTAATAGATTCATTAGAGGGATTAAAAATTAATTTAGTAGAATTATTTACGATAAAGTTAGATAAGATGAATGAAGAGTTCTTAAATTGTAACAGCGATATTAATTGCAAAGATGTACTTAATAGAAGTGCAATAATTATAGCAGATTTTCTATATAGAAATAACAAGATAGATAAAAAACAAATTATAAATTTAATGAATGAGGATGATGAATTAAGACTAATTGAAGATACTAAAAAAAGTAAAATAATAGAAAGCTTACAAAAATATGGATTATTATATGTTAAAATTGAAAAATTTGAATTTGGAATAAAAAACGAAATATATTATAAAGGTATGCAACCAATTATAGATTATATTATGGCAAGAGAATTATCAAAAGAAATTATAAATACAAAAAATAAAAAGATTGATATTGATGTAAATCCTACAATTTTAAAACTTTGTGCATTAATACTTTTGGAAGAAAATCAAATATTCTTACCAGATGTAAAAAAATTAGATATTGATTTATTTCTTCTGGAAGAAGCATCATGGTATGCAGTAGTTAATGCAAATCCATTAAAAACAAAAATAATAAAAAATAGAATTTGTGAGTTAATTTTGAGAAATCCAAATAATATGAGAAAAATACTAAATAATATTATTATACCATGCTCAAGAATACCAAATCATCCATTAGGAGCAGAAACTTTAAATGATATATTAATAGGATATAAAAATATGGCAAGTAGAGATAAAATATGGTCTTTACCCGAATTATTAAGAAATGATAAAATAAAAATTACACAAGATGTAATAATAAATAATGAAAATCCAAATTATTTCTTAAATAAAGACGATAAACATATAGGATTGCCGTTAATATATGTATGGCTATTAACAGGTGTTAACAATATGCAATTATACTTTTATAGGAATCAGCTTATGAATTGGGCAATTTTATGCCCATATGAATTTGTTTTATTATTAGGCAAAATTGATAGTATTAATGATATTCAAGTAATTGAACAAATATATTCAATTGCAATGTGTTTATGCTACAAAATAAAAGATAAAGATATTGTTAAAAAAATAATAAGCATAATAGAAAAAGTTTTTTTTGTAGGGGATAAAATAAAAATATATAATTTTCAAATAAGAACATATATTAGAGATATAGCAGAGCTAGCCCTAAAATTGAATGTAATTAAACAAGATAAAATAGAAAAATATTTACCACCATATAATTGTGGAAAAGTAATAAAATTAGATAAAAAAGCTGCTGAAAATGGATCAAGAATGAGCGTATATAGTGCAATAGATTACGATTTGGCTAGGTATGTATTATGCGATCATATAAGTTATAGATTTTTTGAAGACTATGGCTATCACAATCAAGAAGAGAATGAGATTAAATTACAGGATGTTTTTTCAATAGATGAATTATTAAAAAATAAAAAATATTTTGATAGTAATAAAGAATATATGGATGCTATTAATGAGTTGGAAAAGAATAATTTACAAAATAAGATTTTATTAAAATATTCTAATGATGAGTTATTGTGTGATGACGAGAATAATGAAGAAAATATAATAGATGAGCCAATAAAGTATGAAAAAGATATAACCATTTCTAAAAAAATAGAATTATTAAAAAATGAAGGAAAGAAGATACAAAAAGACGATTTGAGTGAATCAGAATTTATTATATCTGCAGCATATCAATATTTAATAGACTGTGGTTGGAATGAAGATGATTTTGATGGTCAAGGTAAAATAGATTCGGAAATAAGAAGTAAATACTATCATGCTACACACGGATCTAAGAGTTCAGTAATGTCTTTTGTAGAAAAATATATATGGTGCTTTAGAAATGAAATTATGGGATATTTAGCAGATAAACTATTAATGGATAAAAATAATTTGAAATTTTATAATTATATTGAGATTGATGATGTATTAGATCCTATTAGTGAATATGAACAAAATACTAACGGAAAGGACAAGCTACAAAATGATTTTATCCAGGAAAATGTTTTTGAAAATATAGAAAATTTAAATTATGAACAAATTGTTGATTGGGTCAAATCAGAAAATCTAAATATAAATATAGAAAAATGGATCAATATAAAAGATAAGTACTTGGTTTTAAACAGATATGATTGCTTTACGAATCTGAGAAATAATTTGGAATTCACAATGTGGATTTCATCAGGAATTATTAATAAAAAAGATATAAAATATTTACAGGATAATTTAGATAATAAGCAAATACATTTATATAGAGTTATAAACGATCCAGAGAGTTTTTCTGAATATACTAATTCAGACGGATCTATAACTCCGTTTGAAATAATTAATTTTAATTGGAATAGTGTAAATGAAAGCGATTTTCCGAATATTTCATTATTAGATAATTCTATAAATAGATATAAAATTTATAAAACTTATGAATCTGCATTTAATGTACATACAGAATTTAACGAAATTCATTATAAAATACCAAGTAAACGAATTAGAGATATGTTAAATATAAATAACAATAAAGGATTTGAATATAAAAGTGATGAAGAAATTGTAGCTATATTTGAGAAAAATAATAAAAGTTGGGATGATCATCACAATATATTAGTTGCAGATTCAACAAAACTAAAAGAAAAAATAAATCAAAATAATGAGACTTTAGTATGGTTTATTAGAATTGATAAAGATGTAAATTCTTTAGGAAGAGAACAATATAATAAAGATATTGGTAGAAATAGTATGTTAATTGTTTGTTGGCTTGAAAAAGAGAAACTAAATATTAAATATATTAAAGAATAGAAGAATTAATTCTATTCTTTTTTCTATGGCAAATGGTATGAAAAAAATAAAGAAAATATGGGTTAGTTTAAGTCCAATAAAGAAATTAAGTTAGTGTAAAATTAAAGTAGGCAAAATGAACATAAAATTTTGTCTACTTAT
>ERZ808277.334-NODE-334-length-15544-cov-2.955517_pt1 | contig 15544 bp, 19 predicted proteins | sample MGYA00521240_ERZ808277 | MGnify/ENA primary metagenome ERZ808277 (study PRJEB31516, sample SAMN03275599) | gut metagenome | biome: mammalia-associated habitat; material: feces | host: Papio cynocephalus | place: Kenya | collected 2012-07-17 ... | reverse complement strand
TATTATTATTTGTAAAAAAAAAGTGGGAATGTGGGAACTTTTTGAGGTAATCATTGAGGCTGTAAAGTTTGCTCGGTTTCCAAAAGTGGAAACAAAAAGGCTAAATTCCCACTTTAAAATGGAAACTTTAAAAAAAATGATAAAACTTTAAAAACCTATTGACTATTTTTTGTACTATTGTTATAATGATAGCATAAAAATGAGAGGTGAAAACAAATGAAAGAAAATCTTTATAAGAATAACAATGAAGTAAAGCAAGTAATAGTGAGAATAGAGCCAGAAATAAAACAAAAATTCAACATTAAGTGTATTCGTAATAACAAGTCTATGCAAGAAGTACTAGCAGAATTTATTTGTAGATATATTGAAGATTAAAGAAACTAGAGAAAAGAGGAAATAGGCATGTTAAATTTTATAGAATTAGAACGGACCTATAAATGTATTTGAAACATCACTAAGAAAGAGAGGTGTTTTTTAATGCATATAGATGAAATAATAACTAGATTTAAAGATGCTAAAAAAATAGGCAATAATCAATACCAGTGTAAATGCAGTAGTCATAAAGATGATAAGGCATCACTTACAATAACTGAAGAAGATAATAAAATATTAATGCATTGCTTCGCACGGTTGCGATACAAAAAATATTTTAGCAGCAGTAGGATTGACTGAAAAAGATTTGTTTAATAATGTGCAAGAGAAACCACATGTGGTTGCAGAATATATCTATACAGATGAAAACAAGAAACCACTGTATAAAGTTATGAGATATGAACCTAAAAATTTTATACAAGCTAAATATAACAATGGTAACTGGGTTTTTAAGATGAATGATGTAAGATATGTTTTGTATAATTTACCTAAAGTTATTGAATCAGATATTGTTTATTTTGTAGAGGGTGAAAAAGATGCAGACAATTTAAACAGTATAGGCTTAGTGGCAACTACAACAGTAAGTGGAGCATCTAGCTTTAATAAAAGAGCAAAAGAATATTGTGAAATTTTAAAGGATAAACAGATTTTTATAATTCCTGATAATGATAAATCTGGATATAAATATGCAGAGGATATAAAAAAAGCATTAGATGGAATAGCAAAAGATACAAAGATATTAAAGTTAGTTGATATAGTAAAAGAATTACCAGAGAAAGGAGATATTTCTGATGTTTTAAAGAAATATGGGAAAGAAAAAACATTGGAAATTATAAAAGAATTACAGGAGAAAAAAGATATTGATGCAGAGCAAGAAGAAGAACTTAGTAGAGAAATTATTTTTTCTGTTAATACTTTTGAAAAACTATATAAGTATGAAGTTCAAGACCTTGAATCATTTTATAAATTTTATAACAAATTGAAAGATTTTTGTGACAAGAAAAGAATTACAGGTTTTGATAAAGCATACAAACTTTATAAAGAATCTGTTAAAGAAAAATATTCATATAATCCTAATATATTAGTTTTTCCAGAGTTAAATCAGATTACATACAATGCAAATAAATACAGAATGACTGCTGAAGGATATATTTATGAATTAAAACCAGGAGAAGATACAGAAGTTTTAGTTTGTTATCACCCTATAATACCAGTTGAAAAATATGAGAATTTGGAAGATGGAACAATAAAAGTTAAACTTGCATATTATGTCGCAGACAGATGGAAAACAATAATTGTTGAGAAGTCTTTAATTTCTAGTAGTCAATCAATTATAAAATTAGCTGATTTTGGTATATCAGTAACTTCTGAAAATGCAAAGTATTTAGTTAAATATTTATCAGAGATGGAAAATATAAATGTTAATAAAATTCCAGTAAAAACATCAATATCAAGATTAGGTTGGTTTGAAGGAGTATTAGTACCATATTCAAAAGAATTTGAGTTTGATAATACTAAAGATATGCCCTACCTTGAAGAAAAATTTGGAGAAAGTGGAAAGTTAGAAGACTGGGTAGATTTTTTCCTAGAAAGAAGAAAATATAATAATATTTCAAGAATTATTATGGCTGCTGGAGTCGCTTCAATTCTTTTGAAAAGATTAAAACAAAGTGGATTTACAATACATGTTTGGGGGCAAAGTGAATACGGAAAAACAGTTGTATGTATGACAGGACAATCAATTTTTGGAAACCCTTCTCAAACAGATAATAAAGGAATAGGTATAAACTTTAATTGTACGAGTGCTGGACTTGAATATAGATTAAATGCTTATAATAATATACCGTTATTTATCAACGAAATGCAACATCAAAAAGATGCAAAGGATTATGACAAAATATTGTTTTTGATTAGTGAAGGCAAAGGAAAAACAAGAAGTACTAAAAACGGAGGACTAAGCAGAGAAAATTCTTGGAACAATGTTGTAATAACTAACGGCGAAAAAGACATAATAAAAAGTAACAGTAATGCAGGAGCTTATAACAGATGCTTGTCTTATGAAATGACGGATTATTCTTATGAGAATTTATCCGAAGTAGCTGATTTTGTAAAAGAAAATTATGGAACACCTATAAGAGCAATATTGGAAAGACTAGATGATTTTGACTGCAAAGCTATTTACAAGAAAAAATTAGAAGAAGTAGATAAAATAGATATAACAAACAAACAAAAAATATTATTAGCAATATTGATGACAGCTGATAAACTTATTGTAGATATTTTATTTAAAGATAATTTTTATTTAACATTAGCTGATTTTGAGGATAAGGTTGTTAAGAGAGAAGAAGTTGCAATTGAAGAAAGAGCTTATGAGAATATTAGAGATTGGTTCATTTCAGAGAAAAGACATTTCCTAAGTAGTGATGATAATGGAGAAATTAGTAATCAGGATTTAAAAGTTGAAATTTATGGTAGAGAATTGAATTATGGTAAAGTGGCAATTATAAGTTCGGTGTTAAGAGATACATTGCAAGATATGGGATATGATGACAAAGAAGTAATTAATTCGTGGAAAAGAAAAGGCTATTTGAACAATGAAAGAGGTAGAAACACAAAGACAATTAAAATAAATAATGTATGTACCAAGTGTATTGTTTTAGACTTGAAAAAAGACCTTTCTGAAGAAGATGAAGATGATGATATTTTACCATTCTAAGGAGTAATTATGAAATTTGATGAAATCGCACAAAAAGCATACAAACATGAAAAATTAGAATCGTATTGTTCTCTTGTAGAAAAATATGCTTATGAAAGATTAAAAAATTTATATGAAAAATATAAATGTGGAGATATAGGCAAGAGAGATGCAGAAATTGAGAAAAATTGTATTAGAAAATCTTATGAACAATATAAAGCAGAATATGATAGAGATACAGAGGTTTATAATAAATATTATAATAATATTATTCATAATGATTCTCTAGTACAAAAAATTGATATGTGCCACAATAAAGATGAGATGTTAGAGTTAGCTTTAAAAGCAGTAGCATTATTTATCTCTGATGATTATTTGGTAGAGAGGAATCTTGAAAAGTTTAAGTAAATTGACTTTTAAAATTCGATATGATAAAATTTATTTAGAGGTACAAGTATGATAGAGTGTATTAAAGATTTTTTTAAAAAGCTATTTAATATTGACCGTGAATTAACAAAAGCAGAAGAACAAGAATTAGTCAAGGCAATTTACAAGAAAATAAAGGAGAGTTAAAATAATGAATTATTTTGATAATCTTTATACTTTACTTGAAATTGCAATAAATCATAATTTTAGTAGTGCGAATTTGTCACATTTAAGTAGATGGTTGAATGAACAAAATATTGATAAAATAAGAGAAAATTTTCCAGAATTGAAGAAATTTATACCTTATTGTAAATGGTATGTGTTGCAAGGAAGAAATGTTTTAGCAATGTCTGCTTACATATACGATATGTATAAAAATACTGGACTGTTACCAGATTTAAACATATATGATTATGAACCAGATATAAAGAGGTTAGAACATTGGGAATATGTTAATCCTCTTTATTTTGAAATAAGACCTGATGAAGGTTTTGAATTTGCAAAAAATATTTTCAGAGATTGTAATGTTTGGAATTTATTTTTATCAGGAAGTGCTAGAATGGACTATTATGAAGGCAAACATTTATCTTTGGAGCAGAGAATAAAATTTGCAATTGTAGAATATATGATGAAAAGACCACAATTTTATAATACTGAAGATTTTGTTGATAATGAGATATTGCATAAAAAATATAATAAAAATTATAAGAAGGAGGAATTGTAAGATGTCAGAAATTATTTATGTTTGTAGTTCTGTAAACAACAAAAATGTAAGAGAGGGAGAATTAAAAATTTTAAGAAAAAGCACTTATGATAAACTTTGCTTTGAATTTGGAGAGAGCGAAATGAATTTAAAGAAAAGATTTTATGATAACAAAGCTGATTTTGAAAAAGATTATAATGCTTTATTAAAATTAAAAGAAAAAGCAGAAAAAGTAAAAGATGAAGAATCGGAAAGTACTAATGAACAATTTCAAGCTGAAGAAAAACCTAAAAGAAAAGGTTTGTATATGTAGACTTAATAATCCAATAATGAAATGTTATTGGATTATTTAAAATTTTAAATAATAATAGAAAAAATATAATAGAAGAAGGTGATTTTAGTGGCTACTCCTGAAAGTTTTGAAAGAATAAATCAAAGTAATCGTGGCAGCAAAAGTAATAATTTAGAAACAAATGCTAGACCAGAGGATTTAGCTTTAATGCAAGTTATGATGACACCACAAACACAAGAAGTGGAAGCAACAGATGAGCAAATAAATGATGCAGTGGTTTACAATGGAGAAGTAACTTCCATTGACTTTATGATGCCAGAGGAAGAAAGAGCAATATTGGAACAAAACCTTAATGTGTATGGTGATGTAAAACAAATGCAAAAAGTCTTAAATGCTGCTAAAAGAAATAAATTGATAAGTGAAGAAATAAAAAGTCTTGAACTTATAGGTAAAACAGGAGATGTTTCAAGTAGATTATTTGATATGATGGTGGACCCTAAAAATTTAGCAACATTGGAAAAATATTTACAAAGAAAATTTGAAGAAGGCGACATTGCGAAAGCATACAAGGAAGTTGGATTAACAGCTAAATTAATGCTTGATGCAAGAGAAGCAATGCAAAATAAAATGAAAGCAGGGAAATCTGGAAAGACAGCGAAGATAGCACTTAAATTTACTAATGATAATGGAGAAGATTTTCAATTAGGAGCTGAAGTAGATGTTTGATGATAATTCAATGATTTATGGTGAATCTTCTTTGTTGAAAGAAGTAAAAAAAAATTTAGGTAGATGTCAAGAGTGTGGAGCAACATTTGAACAAGGTTATAGAATAAATCCTAAAACAGGAGAAAAAATATTTAATAAATTTAAGTATTGTACTAAATGTAGAACCAAAAAAGATAAAAACAATAGTGGAGATAAAATAACCAATGTTTCAATTAAATATAATCCTTACCCTTGGCAAAAGAAGTTCCACGCTTCTAAAGCTAGATTTAAAGTAGTATCAGGTGCAGCTCGTTCAGGAAAAGATTATTCATTTGACAAAGAATTTGATATGAAATTTGTTGAAATGCTTAATGAGGATAGAAGTTATTCATTAGTTCCAAGAGTTCATGGCTGGGTTATTGGACCTACATATAAGTTGCTATCACAAATAGAAAGAAACTTTTTACATGATTTTCCTAGAGAATTAGTTGTTAATTATGACAAAGAGAATCATACTATTGATACTATAAATGGTGGACTTATAGAATTTCGTTCAGCAGATGACCCTGACAGTTTGGTTTCTGTTGGTTTGGATATATGTTATATAACAGAAGCAGCTCGTATAAAACAATTCGATATTGTTATTGGTAACTTAACAGACCGTTTGGACTCACCAGGTAGAGGACCAAATGGAACAGGCGGTTTAATGTTAATAAACAGTTCTCCTAGAGGCAGAACATTTTTCAACGAAGTTTGTAGATGGGGAATTGAAGGTGGAAGTAAACAAAGACCTGATTGGGAAACTTGGTATATTTCAAGATGGGATAATCCTACTTTTGCAGATAGAAGATATAAAGTATTTGATAAAAGAATATCTAAATGGGTAGAGCGTGGAGATGACCCATTTTTAGCAAATGAAAGAACATACGAACAAGACTTGATGCTTTCTCGTTCAGACAGACAATATAGAGAAGATATATTAGGTATTCCATCAGATGATGCTGGTTCTCAATTTCCTAATTTTAGAGATGAAGCAGTAGTGGATAAGCCTAATTTAGATAAAGAGGGATTAAAAGAATATAAAAGACAATTAAGAACTCCAAATCCTTACTATACTTACAGTATTGGTTACGACCCCGCTAAAAAAATTGACGGAGCATGTATGGTTGTATATTGTGAGCAAACTGGAGATGCTGTTGAATTATTAAGGTTGCAAGATGTAAATTATTCAGAACAAATTAATGTATGGCTAAAACAATTATCTCAAAAATGGAACAATGCAATTGTTCGATATGGTAAAACTGGTTTAGGAGAAGCTTTAGAAGATTTGTTTAAATTAGCAGGTATTCCATATATAGCATATCCAGAGCAAGGAAAAAATAAAGAAAAATTAGTTGAGAATTTGACAACTCTAGTTAAATCAGGGAAATTTAGAATACATAATGTAGATGATTTAGCAGAAGTAGCTGTAAGGCAATTTGAAGATTATGGATATGATATTTCTGAAAAAGGGAAAACAATGACTTATGGAAATATGACAGCTGGAGAACACGATGACTTTGTGTCTGCTTCCTATTTTTCGGTAGCAGATGTGACTTCAGCAAATATAGATGATGTAATTAATTTTTATGATAATAATAACCTATTTTTAATAAATAATAAATATAGTGCAGCTAATAATTTGAGAGGCAGTTTTTATTAAAAAAAGGTTGACTTTTAAGCTAAGGTATTATATAATGAAAGTGTTCAGATAGTTAAATAAGAAGTTTATATAAATATGCTCTTTGGAGGGCTATCTGAACAATAAAAACTCCATTGTAGTATATTTATATAAGCTTCTTTTTAATAAAGGAGAGAATATGAAAAAAACAGATATTTCTAAAGAAAAATTAAAAAAGATGTATCTAGAAGATAATTTAAGTTTAGAAAAAATAGGTAAAATTTATGGAGTTAGTAGAAATACTATAAGAAACAAAGTGATAGAATATAATTTACAGAAAGAAATTAAAAACAAGAAAGATATTCCTAAAGAAGAATTGTATGAATTATATATAAATCAAAATTTACTGCAAAAAGAAATTGCAGAAATTAAGCAAATTTCAATGAAGAAAATACAAAGATTATTAAAAAAATATGGAATAAAGAAACCGAAAGAATTATTTTATTTCCAAATAAAAAAAATAGTTAAAGATAAATACGGAGTAGAAAATGTATCTCAATTACAAGTAGTTAAAGATAAGGTAAAAGAAACTGTTGTAAAAAAATATGGTGTAGACAATGTTTCTAAGAATATAGAAATAAAGAACAAGAAAAAAGAGAAAGCAATGCAAAAATACGGAGTAGATTGTGTTCTTAAAGATGTCGGAATAAGAACCAAAATAAATAATACTATAAAAGAAAAATATGGAGTAAATAACATATCACAATCTTCAGTAGCAAGGGAAAAAACTAAAAAGACTAATTTGGAAAGATATGGAGTAGAATATCCAGGACAAAATGAAAGCATAAAACAAAAAGTAATACAAACAAATTTAAAACGATATGGTGCGAGGACTGTTTTTCAATCGGAAATAGTAAAAGAAAAAATAAAACAAACTAACTTAAATAAATATGGAAACAACAATATTCTTGAGAGTCCTATAATAAAAGAAAAAATAAAAAAAACTTGTTTAGAAAAATATGGAGTTCCATATTTTTGCATGACTGAAAAGTGTAGAAAAGCAAACGGAAATGCAATAAGTAAAGTAAATAAAGAATTTTCTAAACAGTTAAAAGAAAATAATATAAGAAATAAATTAGAAAAATCAGTTAAAAATTATAGTTATGATATTGAAATTTTAGATAGTAATATATTATTAGAATTGAATCCAACTTATACACATAATTCAACACATGGAAGTGAATTTAGAGGACATAAAAAAAAGCCATTAGAAGCAACATACCATTTTAACAAAACGATTGTTGCTAAAGAAAATGGTTATCAATGTATTCATATTTGGGATTGGGATAATCGTGATAAGATAATGAACATGTTAAAACCAAAAAAAACGATATATGCCAGAAAATGCTATTGTAAAAATATTAATAAAGAACAGTGTAACGATTTTTTAGAAACATATCACTTACAAGGAAGTTGTAGAGGACAAAAAGTATTGTTAGGATTGTTTTATAACAATAAATTAGTTGAAGTAATGATATTTGGAAAACCAAGATATAATTCAAAATATGAGTGGGAATTATTAAGATTATGTTCTGTTTTTGATTATAATATAATTGGTGGAGCAAGTAAATTGTTTTCTTACTTTATCGAAAAATGTAATCCTAAAAATATTATTTCTTATTGTGATAATAGTAAATTTAATGGAAATGTATATAAAACTTTAGGATTCAAGCTTTTAAGTTATGGAAATCCGTCAAAACATTGGTATAACATGAAAACTAAACAACATATTACAGATAATTTATTAAGACAAAGGGGTTATGACCAATTATTTAATACTAATTATGGAAAAGGAAGTTCTAATAAAGAACTTATGATACAAAATGGATTTGTAGAGATATATGATTGTGGACAGTCAACTTATACATGGAAAAATAATAGTTAAAAACTATTATTTTTTTTACAAAAAATATAATAGAAAAATTATAATAGAAAAATTGTTTACTTTTTATTTTAAATCTAGTATAATAATAATAGAGGTGAGAGATTTTGGCAAATTATATTAAAAATTTTTTTGGCAAGTTTGCCAAAAGCAAAAGCTCTAAATCTAAGGTTACAACAGAAGTAATAGAAGTTAAGACTGGAAACAAATTGTCTTATGCTGGTTATCAACAAGGAGATACTGTAACCCAAGAGCAACAAGCAAGTGCTTTATTAACAGATTTACGAAGTAAATCTAATATAGGCGAACAAATAGAAACAATAGTAGCAAAAGACCCAGATGTTTCACAAGCAGTTTGGGCATTTCAAAGACTATGTATGCAAGGTGTCAATATTGAAATAAGAGATTTAAATGGTGTTAGAATACCAGAAGCAGAAGATTTATTCAATTATGAATGTAGATTTTGGAATAGACTTGGTGAAGATGGATTAGATGGAATAATAGATAACTTGCATAAAGTAGGTTTATTATACAATATAATGATGGTAGAAGTAGTTGTAAGTAAAAAAGCAGCACATACTTTTAGTGGAATTTATATAATTGACCCTAGAACATTAGAATTTAAGTTAGAGAACAGAGATGGAGTGGACCAATGGGTTCCATACCAAGACCAACAAGGAACAAAAGTTGATTTAACTAAGGGTAATGTATTTTGGGTTGTAGTAAATCCAGACATAACAACTCCTACTGGACCATACTTATTAGAATCAGCTGTTGGGGCAGTAGATTATAAATTACAAACAATTAAAGACAGTTCAGCAGTTTTAAGACGACAAGGCTATCCTTATAATATTTTTAGTATAGATAAAGAGAGAGTAGTTAATTCACTACCACAATCACAAAGAAATGACAGAAAAGAAGTAAAAAGAGCAATTGCAGATGCGGTTGAAATGGCAAGAACTGTGGCAGTAGGTAGAGAACCAACACAAGACATTGTAGTAACAGATGATATAAAAGTTGAAAGAAGTTCTAATTCTTCAGCAGGAAGTTCAATTGATACAAGAGCTTGGTTTGATACAATAGATGTTCAAATGTTAAATGGTTGTAAAACATTAGGTTTCTTAATGAATAGAAATAGCGGTACAACTGAAAGTTGGGGAACAGTTCAAATGAAAATAATAACTGATATGGTTCAAAGCTTTCAACAAAAAAGTAAAAGGTTGATAGAAGATGTTGGAGCTATATGGCTACAACTAAATGGCTATCAAGGAACATTAAAGCTAACTCATAATCCTTTAGAATATCAAAGTGAAAAACAAAAATGGGAAGCACAAAAAACTAAAGATGAACATTATAAGACAGCAGAAGACCAAGGCTGGATTAGTCAAGATGAAGCAGCACAAGGTGCAGTTGGTAATGATAAAGCAACAGGAGAAAAGAAAACACAAAGTAATTAATTTTTTTAACAAAAAATATAATAGAAAAAATATAATACCAAAGGAGGGAAAAAAATGCCTTATATTGTTAAATCTAGTTTAGATATAGGTGGAAAAATTATTCCTTGGAATGAAAGAGAAGCTGAAACGCTTATAAAAGAGAAAGAACAGTTTTTTAAAGAAAAAGAAGAAAAAGCAGAAAAGATTGAAAAGGTAGAAGAACCTAAACAAGAAAAGCAAGAAAAACAAGAACCTTTGAAAAAAACTGAAGTTAAAGCAAAAAAAGGAAAGGAATAGGTGAAAATAATGGATAAATTTGTACCAACAGATGAGCAATGGGAAAAAATGCAAAAACATATAAAAACTGATAAATACAAAAAAGAAGATTTTTTCGTTTTTGAAACATTAGCTGTCGGAGATAAAGTAGTTCCTAATAGATATATGAGATTAACACCTCAACTATTAGAGATAATGAAACAAGATGCTCAAAAGGGAGTTTCATTAATGTTAAATCACAATTGGTCACAATTAGGAGTACAAAGTATTCCAGTAGGAAAAGTATTTGATGCTAGAATAGATGGACCATCACAAAGTGGTGAAACTACTACCTTATATACAACTCAATATATTTTAAGAGATGATAGTAAAGTAGATGGGTATAGTAAAAATGATATTATAAAATTAATTGAAACTGGAATTTTAGCAGATACATCAGTTGGCTGGGGAACAACAAGAGATTCATATAAATGTTCTATTTGTGGAAACTCTATTTATGACTGGAGAAAGTGTGAACATATTCCAGGTAAAAAGTATATAGTTAATGAAGAAACAAATGAAGTAAAAGAATGTATTATTGAAGCTTGTCCTCCAAATGAATTACACGAGGGAAATAATGTACTTATGGAAAACAGTATTGTTTTTGATGGAGCTTATCCTAATGCAATAATTCAATCTTCTGTTGATGGTGAAGTAGAAATGCAAAATGGAAAATTTAAAGCATTAATAGGAAAAGAAAAGCTATCTGAAAAAGATGTTATTTTTGGTTACTCTGCAAATGGTAACATAAATTTATTATACAAAAAATCACAGGAGAAAGGAGGAAATGAAGACATGAATGGCAACGAAGAATTAGAAGGAGAAAATCTAAACAACGAACCAGAGAATGTTCCAGAGAATACTCCAGAAACAACTCCAGAAAACACACAAGCAAATGAAGTAGAAACTCCAAATGTAGATGGTCAAGAATTAAATAATGAACCAGAAACAACAGAGCAAGAAACAGAAGGAAATGAAGAAACATTGTATAATGAAACAAAAGTACTTGGAATGTTTGGCAATATTGCTGATAGTGTTGAAGAATTAGTTTCTTTAGCAAAAGAAGGATTAGAGAACAGAAAATCTGTAATTGCTAATGCATTAGAAAGTGGAGTTCATTCAATGGGAAATGCGTTCAGCAAAGAGATTTTTGAAAAAACTTTCTCTAATATGAGTACTAAAGACATAGAGGAAATGGGTAAAGCTTGGGAAGAACAAGCAAGTGCAAAATTTGAAAAGGAAAAAGTTTCAAAACAAGACTTTTCAAATGAAGAAGAAGTAAAAATGAGAGTAGAATTAAAACAATTTAAAACATCAAATTATTAATGAGGAGGAAAAAAACTATGAACAAAATCGTAGATTTTAACAAAATTGGTTATGTTGCAGCAACATTTGAAGTAGATGCAACAACACAAGCTTATTTAAAAGCTAATCACTTAAACGCACAAACAGGAAATGTAGACATCAATGGTCTAAATCTAGCTGTTAAATTAGGAACAGATGGAAAAGTAGGATTTGGTGCTGAAACTCCAACAGGTGCAGATGCATTACTAGGAATCATAATGGCTTATGAAATGGACGGATATGCTTCAGTTCAAATTGCAGGTGGAGTAGATGAAGTTCCAACAGCAGAAGCAATAACAGCAGGAAGAAAACAATTAGTAGTAGATAAAACAGGAAAACTTAAAGTTTTGGCTGATGCAGTAGCTTCAAGTGCTTTAACAGCAGGTGGAAGACCAACTACAATAGCAAAAGCAGCAGATGCAACAAATAAACTTGCATCAATAATATTATAATAGGAGGAAATAAATATGAACAAATTTTTAGCTTTAAATGATGATGAAAAAATCAATGTTCAAGCAGCTGATATTGAAGCAGCAGCCGTAGAAGGTGTATCACTTTCAACATATTTGAACAACAAATATTCAAATATTGTAAGTAAATTTAATGGAGAACTAGATGCTTTTGATATAGCTTTATTATCAAGAGGAATCATTGTAAAAGATGATATGCAATTTGGTATTCAAAGTTCTTCAATGATGAAATTCTTTACAACAGATGAAAACAGAATGTTGTTCCCAGAATTTATTATAAGACAATTAAGACAATTAACAGCTATGCCATCAATAATCAATGACTTAGTTGCTAGTACAAGAGTAATAACAGGAGATTCTGCTAAACAAGTTGTTTTAGATTTATCTAACACAGCAGCAGGAAAGAAAAATAAACAATCATTAAAAATGAGAAGAATTGCAGAAGGAGCTAACATTCCAGTTGCAGAATTAAAACTTGGAGAAACATCTATCAAGATTTACAAATATGGAATTGGTGTAAAAGCTACTTATGAAGTTTTAAGAAGAACAACAATAGATATGTTTAGAAAACAAATGGAATTAGTAACAGTTCAAGCTGCTTATGATGAAGTAGGTGCTGTTATTGATGTAATTCTAAACGGTGACGGAAATACAAATTCAGCAGTTGTATATAAAGCAACTGACTTAAATTCAGATGCAAAAGAAGGAAAATTAGATGAAGTAACATTAGTAAAATTCTTAGTAAAACAAGCTCCATTTAATTTCGATACACTTATTGTTGATGAAGATATTTATACACAAATTTGTACTATATTACTAGACAAAAACTTTACAAATGCTATAAATCCAAAAGTAGGATTTGAGTTCCCACAAGGTCTATTAAATAATTTAAGAGTTATTTATAGTGAAGATTTAGGACTAGATTCTACAAGCAAACATCAAATAATTGGTCTTGCTAAAAATTATGCAATTGAAAAAACAGTTGAAGCTGGTTCTACAATTAATGAAGTAAGCAAAACAATTGAAAACCAAACACAATTAGCAGTAATTACAGAAAATGCTGGATTCAACAAAATTGATTCAAGAGCATCTGCAATATTACAATTAGCTTAATAAATGAAAGGAGAATAAAGATATGGCTATTGATTTTGAAAAAACACCAGAAGAATTAGGAAATCAAGTAAGAGCAATCTTAGGAGTTCCACAAGAGTTTTTGACAGATGAAGTCATATCTTCTCCTGTGTTTTTAAAACAAGCTGAAACTTATATTAACAAAAAAATATCTGAATATACAATTGAACAAGGAAGTACACCAGAAGAATTATTAAAAATTGGATATATTTATTATGTATGTTATTTATTGTGTTTAGGTATGTATGCACGATTACCTAAACAAATGGATAATGTAAATACAAAAACAATTTTATTGAGTATTGACTGGAATCAAATGGCATTAGATATGTTGGACCGTTGTGATGAAATAGTTGATAATGCTTTAGAAGATTTTCAAGATGAAGATATAAATTATGGAAATACTTATGCAGTATTAACTGATGCATCTGAATATCCTAATACAACAATATAAGGAGTGTGATTAATATGTATCATGATGCTTATGCACACTTATATCAAAAGTCAGAAGGATTTAAAATAAATATAAAAGTTTCTGAAGATAAAGAAATTAAAGGCTATTTAAGTTTAACGCCAAGTACAAGGTCTACTTATGATATTGCCATGAGAGATGCAACAATAGATGGATTATTAACAGCAGATGAAATCGAGAAAGTTTTACCAGGACATATTTTTTATAGAGAAAATAATCCTGGAGAATTATTTATTTTACAATCTGTTAATGAATTTGAATTTCAAAAAATAACCAGAAATATAAATGCTATAAAACAAAATAGTTTTGTAACAATTCAAAGGATTCAATTTAATGAAGAAACTGAAGAAGAAGAATATGGAGATGTTTATACTGATTTAATTTCTTTTGTTACAATGCAAAATAAAGATGAAAAGAATTTTGCAGCAGGAATAGAAGATAATACAGTATTAAGTATTCAAGTTCCTAAAAGAAATATTAAAGGTGAAATTTATGATATTCAAAATCAAGATAGAATTGTATTAGAGAATAAAGAAAAAGATTTAACTAAAATTGTTAAAATTGAAAGTGTTGATGCTTTCGGTGTTCCAGGAGTTATAAGAATTTATGGTACTTATGATACAAGGACTGGTGAATAATGAGTTTAAAATTAGATGTAGAAGGATTAACTGGTGAGATACTAAATAAGTTAAAGGAATCAATAGAAGATGCATTTAATGCTTGGGAAATTGAAGTAATGTCTAAAGTAAGACATAATTATTTTGGAGAAGGAACTAATCCTAAAGTAGCACATAAATTGCAAATTGAAGGAAATATGATTATAGGTTATCTTCAAGCAAATACTTATGTTTTAGCAGATTCTTATGGTACTGGTAGTTTTATGCTAGACAATAATCCTGGTTTTGAAGAATATAAAAGAAAAAACTGGGAAACATTTAGACATAATAAAGCTATTGTTGGTAGACCTGCTGGAAGTTATACAGATATATTTGGCAGACCACATACTACATCAGGAGCTTTTGAAGGAGTTAATATTGAAGGCAAAAAAGTTTATACAAGAAAGAAAGATACTGAAAGAGATTATTATATATCTCCTACACACCCATCATACGCACTTCAATTAGCAGAACAATGGCTATATAAAACATATTTACCAAATGCTTATAAAAATGCGATAAATTCAATTAATTTTGGAAAGTTTTTAATAGAATATTAAAAGGAGGTAATTTAGAATGGCATTAAATGCTGCAAATACATTAGAAGCTTTTGTTGATAGACTATCAAGAAATAGTGAAATAATGGATATTTTAAAATTACCTACAATTAAAGATTCTGATACGGATACAGTAAAAAATAAAAAAAGAAAATTACTAATAGATAAAGTAATTTCTAAAACGGCACAAGCTCCACAGGAATTAGGTAAAGATTTTCCAGAAGTAACAATTAATAATGTTAAATATAAAGGATATGGAAAGATAAGAATTACTGTTGCATTTGCGGCAAGTATTAAAATGAATAGTTATTTGTTTGGAAATCCACAAGTAGAAATAAATGTATATTATGATAATACTAATATGGATA
>ERZ808277.332-NODE-332-length-15601-cov-3.300270_pt1 | contig 15601 bp, 32 predicted proteins | sample MGYA00521240_ERZ808277 | MGnify/ENA primary metagenome ERZ808277 (study PRJEB31516, sample SAMN03275599) | gut metagenome | biome: mammalia-associated habitat; material: feces | host: Papio cynocephalus | place: Kenya | collected 2012-07-17 ... | reverse complement strand
GGTTGGGTTGGTTTTTAAACCTGAAATCCGTAGAAACCATATTATAAGTTTATTGTGTTAATTGAAATATATAATATGTAATTTACGAATTTACGTATTATATAGTAATTAACAAAAACTAACAAAAGGAGGTAAATCGAAATGACGATTTACATTGTAACCTACTGCACGCTTGGAACTGAAGTTTTCCAAGTTAGTAACAAAGTCTTTACCAAGCGTAAAGACGCTGAAGCAGAAGCCTCGCAAATCCGCGCAAGCGGACACTCGAAGGTTTCTGTTTTGAAACGAGAAATTCACTAATTTCTCGAACGTCCTGAGCAAGACGTAAAAAGGCTCCGCCGAAAGGCGTGCCGTTAAAGTATTTCCGTAATGCGGCTTTGTCGAACAAAAGACAGAAGGGTTCCAAGCCCCAGAAACGCAGAGGACGGAACTGGATACCGAATATCCACTGGCACAGGTTGCAGCGAGACCTGAAGCACAGAGAAGTGCTGCCCAGTTAGACGAAAAGCGTCGCAATGGGTTGAGTAGACGAGAGCCGATCTCGAGCGAAAAAACAAACACCGAAGGAACAGTTACGGTTCCAGAACGAATCAACACGGTAGGACAACCGCCGAACACAATGGTCAGGGCTGATGGGTGTTGATGGTCGCAAAAACCTTGTCACATACAAGGAAATCCGCAACAGAGCGTCTGCTGAGATGACCTCGTAAGAGGTTAAATCGCGAAGCCGTCTGGAGGTTGGCAACTTCAGATTCGCAAGTGATGGATTTCTACGTCCTTGCGGTGAACGAAAGTTCGGTGCTGAACGATTGCAGGTCGCGAGCCTATAAGTCGTACTCGACTATGCGAGTATAAATAGCCCTTAAGCATAGTGCGTCTCGGTCCTTGGTCGGAGCAAGGAACGAGGGTGGGGAGGCAAGCACACTCACCGTAGAGATACGGGAGTCAAGGCGCTGAACCGAGGTGTTATTATTTTATTACTCAACACGATGGCTGAGACGATAGCCGACATCATCGTCACGGAGAAGAAAACTCATGTTTTTGAATTCGATTTTTTCGACATTCAAAATTCTCGTGGTCTTCAGTACAAACATACGACCTGTTCAGAGGTCGTTGAAGCACTTAAAAAGTGCAGACAGGTCAAAGACGCTTGGGTTGACGAAAACCAAGTTGGACCGTTTGACTACGATCAATATATTGTAGTCAAATATTAAGTCAACGGCTACTGGCGGGACAAGCCTAAAAATGCCCTCCACCAAAAACAACCGCAAGGCCTGCTCGCAAGAGTGATCGGTGCAAGCCCGATGCCTATCGAAAGATAGGTGGCGCTCATGGTTATACTGATTCCACAGTTTAATCCGTATCTAACCACAGAAAGTGGTATACGAACCTAAGGAGGTTATTATGGAATTAATCATTAATGCAAAGTTTGAAGTGGTTGAAACCGAGGAAAACAAGGAATATTATAAATTTCTTCAGCCTATTAACGTAAAAATTGCCTCGGGCAAGCATGATAACGCAGAGGAATGTTATCGCAACATTCACCGTCTATGTATGGAAATTTGTGATAACTTTTCAGACACAGAACTTCATTATAGATATTCGTGGTGCGATGAAAAATTTGTAAACAACGACAAGGAGATAAGACAATGAAAAATCTCGATAATCAAGCAACGATAACGGTAATCTTCAAGCCCGAGCATACGTCTCGGGTTTTGAAGAAAACTTTTAAAGGTAAAGACGCTCGCGAAAGAGCGGGGCGTTGGGCAAAACAGTTCGCCGCAAGCGAACAGGCAAAGAACGCACAAATGCTTATTTGCAAGAGCGAGTGCGTTATGGAATTTTAAGGAGGTACACGCAAATGTGTTATGACCCGTGTGATCATTGCAATCTGCCTTGCTGTTATGGCTGTAAGTGGGCAGAAGAGGACGCAGCCGAGGATGAAACCGAAAAGGAGGTGAACGCAAATGAATAACGAATACATTTTCGTTGTTACCGAAGCATACATTCGTGGCGAGAAAGCTGCGGAATACGCAATGGAAAACAACTTCAGTTTATTCGACTTAAAGGCTTTCTTTGAGCAGAGAAAACCTTGGGCAACTGAGTCCGAACGTCAACATTTCTTTGACGGCTTCTGGACCGCATTTAGAAGATAAAAAGTCATACGGAGGTAAAATAACAATGACTACGTACAAATTCAGCTTCATGGAAGCGGGCATTTACAGACAGGAAAAGGCAATGACGAAACTCGAAGCAATTCGCGAGATGGAAACATCTTGCGATAAGTGCTATTACAGATTTAACTGTAACAAGCGTTGGTGCAAGATTTACAAGGCACATCAAGAACGTCTTGATTATCTCGAGTTTAAGAGAATGGAAGCTTTGAAGCCTAAGAAATCCGAAGAAGATTACATTATCAAGGTTCGCAAATACGAAACCACTTCGGAAGCAAGTAAAAAGAAACACGCGCTTTCGTTGCTCACAAAGGTAACAAAGAAGCTTGCTAATAGCGAAGTTTCGTTTGAACTTGAGCTTGCAATCGATGATGCGAGCGCGTTAATCGGAGTTGATGATTACAAAACTGCAATCGGAATTCTGAATAACGTGAAGCTCAAAAATCTTGCAAATAAACTGTCTGAAATCTTATTGTAATGGTTGACAAAATCATTGCGATATGATATAATAAATACAAAGGAGGTGAACAAAGTTGGCAAGTCTCGCAGAAATGAGAGCCGCAGCGAAGCGTGCTTACGAAGAGAAACACGCAAATGACGACGTTGAAAACATCGTTGTTAATCGCCGCGAAGGCACGACTACAGTTAAGCCGTCGGAGTTGAAAAAACCCGAAGCTGAAGCCGAGCACGTAAGCAAAAAGGCGCTTGAAGAAAGTGCTCGCGCTGAAGTACAAAATTGGTAAGTTAACCCTTAATGGCGTTTTGCGGTAGCGCATCGAAGAACCGAAAATTTATGGAGGTTCAATTATGAACAAAGTACAAGCTCACATTCACTCACTCGACGGCAGATTTGCCGAAGTAACAATTCTCCAACACAACGGAGATAACAATATTATCGTTGAATACAACGGTAAGAAATGCACCGCGATTTACAATATATTCGCGGGTTACTACGTAGACGATATCTACGGCGTAATCAAGGATTAGGTCTAAAGGAGGTTAAACATTATGGCCAAAAACAACAAATCGATGCAAGCAGCGAAAGTAAACAAAAACGACGAGTTTTACACCCGCATCGAAGATATCGAAGAAGAAATTTCGATGCACGAAGATTACGTTCGTCAGTTCGAAGGTAAAACGGTTCTTTGTAGCTGCGACGATCCCGAATGGTCGAATTTCTTCCTCTTTTTCCGCATTCACTTCGACCAGTTGAAGTTGAAGAAAGTAATTTTCACCCATTACGAAAGAGATGGTTCTCCGTCTTACAAACTCGAATGGGATGGGAGTTACATCGGTTACGACACGCTTAATCTTGGCAAAACGCCGCTTAAGGGGAACGGGGACTTCCGTTCCCCCGAATGCGTTGCGCTCCTCGATGAATGCGACGTGGTTGTAACAAACCCGCCTTTCAGCCTTCTTCGAGAATTCATTGGATTGATTGTTGACCACAAGAAAGATATGGTCATAATCGCCAATGAAGTTCAATGTACTTCAAAAGAAATCTTCCCGTTGTTCCAAAGCGGCAAATTGAATTTCGGTTACAATCACGTAAAAGAATTCAGAACACCTGATGGAACAATCAAGAAACTCGGAACGGTTGCTTGGTTCACAACCTTCAAGCTTGATAAATACAACGAAGAACTTCCGTTGTGTTGTCAATACGAAGGTCACGAAGATGAATATCCGAAATACGATAACTACGATGCAATCGTAGTCAATCAGATTCGCAGAATCCCAAGGGATTATTTCGGGGTTATGGGTGTTTATGGACCGAGTTTCTTGGCACAATATAACAGGGAACAATTCGAGGTTTTAGGCTGTACGCAACGCGGATGTCACGATACCTTTCCTGATACAAAAAAGTATAATGACTATTTCGAATACAGACAAGACGGAACAAAAACGGGCTCGACTGGAAACAAAACCAATGAAAACCCAAATATTTTTCGAAACGATGGGGTTCATAATTATTTTATGAATGAAGATGGAAGAACAATACAAAGTTTAAACGCAAGAATTTTTATTAGGAGAAAGAAATAATGAATGAAGAAATATTTTTCATATTTGCAAAACAAGGTTTTGATGCCATCACAACGTCTTTAATTTCAACGATTATATTTACTGTTAGCATTTCTTTAATAAATTCAATAAAAGTGTATCGAAGAATAAAAAAGATAAAACCACAATTCGAAGCGACAAAAGCGCATTTTAAAGAATTGTGTAACGGATCATTTATAATCACAATAAAATGTATCAAAAGCCGTTATATAATATCAAACAACTGCAAGGGTGGTTATCGGTCTTTGATTTCAGAATTAGAATCGCAGAAAAATCAACTAATTAAACTATCAAAATATTCATTTGTAAAGGGTAGAACGCTTGATGATATAATAGATATAATTTCAATATATGAATTTATCATTTACAAATTATCTATAATATCAGTAACAGAATTTGAAGGGGAAAAAGTAACTTATTCTGATACTTATAAAGACGATGCTACAAACGAAATTAACAAATTAAATAATTTTTTTAAATTAACGGAGGTAAAATAAAATGAAAACCATGAAAATCACAACTTTCGCAGAAACTTACGGTCATCCCTTGACTGTAAAAGAACTCACCTGCGGGTATCGCGAAAACACTTCCACGGGTGAAGTTACTTCGATGAACGAGTTACTCAACATTCGTCCGCCTTACCAAAGAGAATTTGTTTATGAACAGCCTCGCAGAGACGCAGTTATCACGACAATTCTCGAAGGCTGCCCGTTGAACGTTATATATCTCGCAAAACTCGATGATGGAAAGTTCGAAGTCATCGATGGACAACAGAGAATTATATCGATTTGCAAATTCGTCAAAGGACAGTTTTCAATCGATATAACAATGGACATTGACGGCAATAAAAGAAGAACAGGTTACACCGATCTTCAGGCACGGCGAGAAGCTTTCGACAATTACGAATTGATGGCTTTCGTTTGCGAAGGCGACAACGCCTCAAAAATGAAATGGTTCCGTCGAATTAACATCGCAGGCGTGAAACTTACCGAACAGGAGTTACGCAACGCAAATTACCACGGTAGTTGGGTAACAGATGCAAAGAAATACTTCTCGCGCTCTAACGGAGTGGCGATGGATACCGTAGTTGGGAAGTTGCGTTACAAAGATTATGTCGATGCAAAAACAGGCGATAAATCAGAAGACGTAAAATCGGTTGCAAGACAGTATCTTCTTGAAAAAGTGCTTGGTTGGGCGTGCGATGCAGATGATGAAAATCGCCCACTTCTCACGAAAAAAGTAAAAGTTGATATCGACGAATATATGGGAAAACATTATCGTGACGAAGACGCAAAAGCGTTGTGGAGATATTACGATGATGTGATTACCTGGATTTCGAGAACATTCCCCACTTATCATAAAATTATGCAGAGCGTCGAATGGGGTTTATTGTATAATCGTTTCAAAAATGTCGATAAGACAGGTTTAGACGACAAAGTAAACGAAATTCTTGAAACAGAGGAAATCTCGAACGAGAAATACGTTTATGAAGCCGTCCTTTCGGGTAATCTTAATTTGCTTCAAGCAAGGTCGTTTCCCGAAGCCGATAGAAAGCGTAAGTACAAGGAACAAGACGGAATTTGCCCGATTTGCGGAAAGAAATTTGCTTTCGAAGATATGGCGGGCGACCACATCGTTCCTTGGAGCAAAGGTGGCAAGACGGTTTATGAAAACCTGCAAATGCTGTGCAAGGGTTGCAACGCAGGTAAATCGGATTGCTCGCCGATAGAAGAGTAAAAAACCAACGGTTGAGCTAACGACCGCCAAACGGGCAAATAAGTTTAATCGTTATGGAGGTAAAAAACGATGAAAACAATGTACGAAAACGAACAGATTAGAGTAGAAAAAGCATATGATTTCTTATGCAAAGTCTACAACAAAACGGACAAGTTGGTTCTTATCCGTTACAACGAACCTGGGTATAACTTCAATTACGACGACCTTGGCATCGCCCCGCACGACTTCGTAGGTATTCGTGAAACTCACGAAGGTTACGATTGGCTGCACGCCTTTGAGAATGGATGGTTTGAAATTCTCAAAGATGAAAATGTAACCGAAAATAACGAAATATTCGATATTACGCAGTTTATAGACGACTGCGAAACAATCGAAAATCTCGCGTTAAACATCAATGCGCAATATAAATACGGCAATCATAGCCACAACGAGAACGTTAGTAATGCTAACAAACTCGTTACGGTTATAGAAATTTTAAAAAGTATCAAATAGGAGGTACTATATGAACAAAGCAATTTACGAAAACAACTATTTCAAAGTCACGGACACCGAACAAGACTACGATTACAGAGTTTTGTTTGAAAACAAAACCGATGTGCCCATCACGGTTATCGGTTCGGACCAAGTAGAAAACATCGAAATCCCTGCTCACGATTGGGTAGGTTTACTTTACGGCGAACAGGCTCTCGAGTGGCTTGAACTTATCGAGAGTAAGGATTTCCGTATCAAGAAAAAAGAAATTCCGAAAAAGACTTTCTACGTTTCTATAACCGAAACACTCAACAAAATAGTTGAGGTACAGGCAGAAGATGAGTACGAAGCAATCCATAAAGTAAGCGATGCTTACTACGCAGGTGACATCGTACTCGATTCTGAAGACTTCGTAGACACCGAATTCGAAGACGACACCGAAAGGTTGCTCGAAAGCTACGATAACGGTGGCTTACCGAAGTATTATGAAGTCAAGTAAACAAACAAGAACAACGCTGACCTAACGGCGAGACGGGGAAAGGAGATAAAGTTTATGATAAACGAAAACAAGGCAACTCGTGAAGAGATGAAAGAGCAGGCAATCAAAATGATGGAATTGCTTCTCAAGCACAAACCCATCATCAGGGAGTTTAAAGCCAATAACGCAGTAATGTTTGACGAAGCGCCACTTTGGGCAAGTTACTACGTAGACGGCGAAGATGGGCTTCCTGAAAAGATTAAAGAAGTCGAAACCGAATACGGCGGTTTGATTTATCACGCGCTTCACACGTTCACCGATTTCGGAGAAATGTATGAACTCTTCTACGTTTCTGCAGATAAAGACACGTGGGAAGATGATTACGAACAGGCGAAAGACGGTTATGTCTTCTGCTACGTTTGGAATAAAACCGACGAGTGGTGTTCGGAGTTTGGAACAATCGCAGTCAGACCGACTAGCGCAGGAACCGTAAGGAGGGTTGGTTAAAATGAACAAAACAATACTCGAAAGAGCAATGAAAGAAAACTATGTTACTGGATACCCGACGGCAACGTCGGGTTATCTTTTAACCGACGGTCGTTATCTTCACTTGATTAACAAGAAAGATGAAGATCGTGGTGGTAACTACCGTGAAGACCATCGCACTATCGATCGCTTTTTCAATAAAAAGAAGAATGACGATTACAGTAGAGGTATGATGGACTTCGTGAAAATGGGACATATCAGGTTTTCTCCTGAATGTCACGGCTTCGACTTCATCAAGAAACCTACGAAATGGCAGGCGGCACAAATACTTCGGCAGTGCTCGAGACTACTTCCAGACGAATACTGGATTGAACGTCTTGATAAAGATTTCAGAGTTGTTGAAACTTTTACAAAAGACGAGTTTAGAACATATTGCCATAACAAAGGTATACTTTAACATAGCAAGGAGGTAAAACGCTATGGAATTTACGAACGAAACTAAACTGGAACTTGGCAAGTACAAAATTACTTGCGATGACGGTATGATGTATCAGCTTACGGTTGATACAGATATGTACCCGTCGAACCCGAGACGTAACGAAGATAATCTCGGAGCAATGGTTTGCTACGATTACGGAGATTGCAAGAGTTACAACGATGCAATCGAGTGGTCTGCGGGACTTTGCCGTAAATATGGTAAAAGTAATGAAAAAATTGACGAGATGACGATTTATGAAGAAATGAATTTCATCGCAGAACACGACGACATTCTCGTTCTTCCATTATATATTCTTGACCATAGTGGTTTGTCGATGGCAACGTATCGGCAGGATGATTGGGATAGTCGTTATGTAGGTTTCATCTACACCGAAAAAGATTTCTTTCTTTCGTCTTGCCCCGTTAAAGATACTGAACGTTGGAAAGATTATGCAAAGAAAACGCTTCTTGCGGAAGTCGAAACTTACAGCAAGTATCTTGAAGGTTCGGTATATGTATGGAGTGTGACAGATTACGTAAAAGTAACTCGCGAAGATTTCAAAGGAAATGTCATAAGCGTAACTTATGAGCCCTACGAAGGTTCGCCCAATTGCGCCTATGGAGACCTATACGATCTCCCGACGATTCAAGACATCAAAGACCAAATCGGCGAGTTCGCAAGTATTAAAGAACTTTAACAATTAAATAGATGGTTGGGCGAAGCGACCGAAAACGAGCAAAAATATTTTATAGGAGGGCTTAAAGCCATGCTTAAAGACGAACGCAAGAACAAAACGGAACTCTACATTATTGTAGAAAACAGTTGCTCAGAAGGTTATGAAGAAATTCAAACCTACATCTTCGACAATGAAGAAGCGGCACGCAACAGATTTGAGAGCCTTATTGCAGATGATAAGGCGTTTCTCGAAGAAGAGGGTTACGACGACATCATCGAAAGAGACGGTGATTGGTATCAGTCGTACCCCGAGGGCGAATATGCCGAAAGACATTACACTCTTGACTTACTCGCAACAAAATAGGAGGCAACGTTATGAAACAAGGTTGGACGCAGAGCTGCGACAAACGGCTTAACACCTACTGGTGTGAAATCATCGAGCGCGCGGAAGTATTAGGGTATGTTACACACTTACCCCAATACCGTCCGTACCTCAGAAAAGCAACTTCTCAATCGTTCGGAGTTTGTTGCACTCGTTATCACGAAGGCGGACGGAGCACAAGCGAGATTTGCTTTTCTAAACTCATTCTCGAAGCAAAAACAGAAACCCTCATCGAAACGGTAGCGCACGAAATTGCTCACGCAATCGTTCCTCGCGACAAACACGGTTGGGAGTGGAGAAGAATCGCAAACGAACTTCTTGAACCTTATAATCTCAAAGTCAGTGAATATCTCACGGACAAAGAAATCGTAAACAAGATGAATAAAATTTCTGAAGGTCGCAAAGAAAACCCTTACAGATGGAATCTTGTTTGCGACATTTGCGGGACGGTTGTAATGCGGTACAAAAGCAAACCCGCAAGAATAAGATACTTGCACGCAGCAGACCACGGCAGATGTCATCTTGAAAAAATTGAATTATAACATATAAGGAGGTAAAACATATGTTATTAAAAGATTATCAGTACGAACACGCAGTAGACGTCCCTTTCGAGGGTTGGGAGAAATTCGATCGAGAAAAAGACAAAATTATCGAAAGTCTTGAGTATCATTTCGGAAAAGCAAAAGCGGAGAAAATCTATAAGATTATCAATGCTAACTGGAATTCTTTCGAGGGGCACGAGGCAGTTGTAATCAAGGTCGAAGATTATGATTGTCTCGCAATTGTAACCGACGAATTCACGCCTATCGAGATATCCGATTTTATTTATCCTTTCGACAATGAAACGATTTATCCGATGCAAATGCTCGAAAGTAAACTTTATTTCAAAAGATATTAATTAACAAAAGTGTTTATTCAGGTTGTCCTATCAGACCTTAAAGCGGGGAAAGGAGTTTAATTATGAAAGATTTTGAAAGCAAGAAGAACACAATCCAATCGATTATCGAAAATCTCGATGACGAAACACTTCGCAACGTCCACAATACATATTGTGAAGAAGCGCGATTAGAAGATGATTGGATCCACGATAACAGTGAAGATGAGTTTGACGCCTTCTTCTCCGATGAAAAACCGTCTGAAATTGCAAGAATGATTTCTTACGGCGATTACAACTTCACCGACCCGTATTTCATTATCACTGCATATGGGAACCTTAAATCTGGTTATGCAACCGATTTTGCTTACCCATCAGATGTCGCAAACTACGTAGTACTCGAAAACGATGCACTGGGTAACGATGAAATACAAGAAAGACTCGATGAGTGGGCAGACGAAGAAGCCGAAGAAGAAGATTCGGAAGATAAAGAATGATTCCCAAGGAGGTATAAAATTATGGGATGGACATTTTATAGACCGTCGTTTTACAAAAACGGCAAAGTAGACAGAAAGGCAGAGCTCGACCGTTTGTACGGCAAATGCCTCATCAAATCACAGATGGTTGGAACAACGTGGTATGCAGCCATCAAACAGCAAGATACTTGTGAAGTTTGGGCTGCGGTTTATCTTACCGCAATGGACAAAGGAGACTTCGGTTACAAAGATATGGACGAAACAATGGGACCGTATAGCTACGCGTGCCCAAAGTCCATATTAAAACTTCTTACGCCTACGGACAACAAGGTTGCAAACGAGTGGCGTGAAAAATGCTACGAATATCACAAACAAAAAGCCGAAAAGAAAAATGGCTTTAGTTATCGGAAGGCAAAGCGTGGATCTAAGATTCAGTGGACCACGCCGTTAGATCTTACGAGTGGGCACAAAACAGGAGATGTGCTGCTTCTTACAAAAGTATGGAGCGACGGACCTCGCGGTTATTGGAAGTCAGAAGGCGGTTATCGCTACGGCTATAAATTACTCGAAAAAGGCAAATGTACCATTGTAGAGGAGGTAAAATAACAATGGAGAATTTCGTAACAGTAAGCAATGCAAACAGCAAACTCGGTGCACAGATTTACTCGATAAATCTGCCTGTAGGAATAACCTGCAGACCCGATGCACCGTGTTTCAAAGATTGTTATGCTCGCAGAGGACATTGGATGTACGCCAATGTTCAAGCGAGCCTTAACAGAAACTACGAACACTACAAAGAAAATCCGAAACTTTTCTTTGAAAGTGTTGCAACACAAACTGCGCTTTGTAAGTTTGTAAGATGGTTCAGTTCGGGGGACATCGTTGACGACGCATTTTTCGAGGGTATGTGCAAAGTGGCTCGCAAAAACAGAACTACTAAATATCTTTGCTTTACCAAGAAATATGAAATCGTCAACGCGTATATCAAATCTGGTAAGAAGATACCTAAAAATCTTTCGATTGTGTTTTCTTGCTGGAGCGATTGGGTTCCTGAAAACCCTTACGATATGCCTACTACGTGGGTATACGGAAAGCAGTTCAACAACGACAGGATACCGAAAACTTCAATACCCTGCGCAGGACGTTGCGAGAAATGTCTTGCTTGCTGGAATTTGAAGAAAGGCGGCTCTGTATTTTTTCACAAACATTAATTTAGGAGGTAAACATAAATGAAAGACATTATCGAACCTACGACCTACGACGAATTTGAAGAGGTTATAAGCGAAGCGGGGTGGGACGAGGCAATTAAGCTTATCGACGACAATCCTGCGAACAGCGATAATCTTCTGGCACTCACGACAGTTTACTGGAACGGATATCAGACAGAAAATTATCGCAAAACACTTGACCCCGACGTGGGAATGTGTTATAATATAAGAGAGTTTGCAATTCAACAAATGATTAAAGTTCTCAAAGAACAGGAGGGTTAAACCATGAAAAAGTATTACGTAGAAATCACCAACGAAAACCACGACTACATTTTGCAATCACGTTGGTTTAAGACGCGCAGAGCAGCAATCGAGTGGGCAAGAGGGATATCTTACCTGTATCGTCAGGATGATATATATCTTATGAGCGCCGTATTCCACGGAGATGAGCACGAAGATATATATCAAGAAGATAATATCAGAGACGAAATTTATAACCATTAAGGAGGTAAAAAATGGTTCCAGAAATTATCGAATTTAAAGGCAAAACGGACAGAAACGGCAACACGGCGCGGTTACGCGTCGATGTTGCCAATCGTAAGTTTTATCGTGACTTCGTAAGTTTTTACGGAGAACCGATAGAGGTTACGAATCGGGCAGTCAGTAGAATGGTCGAAGTATATAAATGGTTCGGCTTTGAAGAAACCAAAATCTAAGGAGGTAAAAAAGATTATGGTAAAAACTATTATCAAAACTACGCAGGAACAGAACAAATGGGAAACACTCTTTGATCAGTTTCTCGACCTGACTGAATTTGGTCTTTGTAAAGACAAAGACGGTTGGCGGGTAGAGGATCACGCTGGGGCCAATCTCGGAGACATCGAAAGCGACCGCTTCGATACGGCAGAGCAAATCTTCGAAAGAATGTCAATATGCAACGATGATTATATCGACGAAGATTTGTGCAATGTTTGGGTAAACGAGCTCGAACACAATCCGAGTGAAATTCCCAACACGCTTGAAGGCTGGCTCGATCATCGTGAGGAACTCAAAGAATACTCTTTCGAGTTAGACCTTATCGATATGATTTGCAATCATTATAACGAAATCAATCTCGAGAATTGCACTCACGATTACGAAGAAAATTAATCTAAATAATTATGCGTAAAATTAACAATGCAAACCTTGGTGACTTTTATATCAAAGAATTCGATAACCGCGAAGAACAGGACAGAATTAAACTCTATGATTCGGATTTCAACTATCTCGATTATCTTCCGCTTGAAAGATACGACGACGAAGACCCGACGTTTGAAGAACAATACGAAGGGTATATCGAGAGACTCGAAGAGTTTGAAACCGTTAATGACCTCGTAGATTGGCTTGTCTGCAATTATGAGTTCATCGGTAATAAAGAAGATACTATAAAGTATCTTCACGAAGAACTCAATTGGGATTTACCGAGTAAAGAATACAACCCGCTTGACAATGAATGGGTAAACCGCATCGGCGATGTTTATATCGTCATTTCGGAATATTAATCAGTTATCTAAATAAAAAACTATCGCCTTGGGACACTTTCCCGCTTAGAAAGCCGAAAAAGGTATTTTATATGAAAATTAACTTTAACTACGAAAACAAACGTTATACTCTTTGTACTGTAGAAGAGTTTGCGAACATTCTCGGTAAAATGGCTGCAAACGAAATGAGCTCGGGTAAACCTAAGTTTATAGCCGATTTTGCCCTTACCGACATCGAAAAAGATGACAGTATCGATATTAACAATATAGAAGATTATATCGAAAACGCATCGGGTTGGTTTGGTGTAAAAGAACTCGGCGAAGTTGGATTTAACGATACCGACAAACACTTTGTATTCGATTATTACGGAGGCGGTCAAATGATGATGAATTCATTTGGAGAAGATTTCTCTGAAACAGATTGCTCGAACGATATTCTCAGAACGCTGCGTTACACCCTCGATGCGGCAGATAGTTGGTATGTTCTCGTTCAATGGGACGAAGATGAACACCTCGTTTCCTACAGAAACGAAGAGATACAGAACGCAAACAGAGCAATCGAAGATGCGGCGGTTACAAACTTCGCAGAAATGCTTCGCGATTATATAAGCGGGCTTGACGAGGGCGAGGGAATGGGTGCAGAAGATCTCAAAGATAAACTTTACGAATATCTTAATTGGGATAAAAAATATACACCCGCATACGAAAATGGTAGAAAAAACTTTAAGTTCTAATAGGAGGTAACATTATGAACTACGAAAAAATTACGAAGGTACAAGCACGCAAAATGCACGAGCAGGGAGAACAGGTCTTTGTTCTCCCGAAGAACACTCGTCCAAATAACAATATGTGGATGAGCCCAGCTGAAATTCCTGCAGAAAGAAACTTCGATCTGTTCTGCAACGAATATCAGTGGTATAATTGCAATCCAGTTTTAGGTAAAACTCTCGCATACTACAAGGAGGTGCTTTGATATGTACAAAATCGGAGAAACGGATTTAACTTTCAGCATTGCGGATCAGGAACGCTGGGGTTGGGAGCGGTCAGAAAAACTTCTCGTCTTCGAATTATCTGAATACGAATACGAAACGTATGAAAATCTCTCACCTTATGAGATAATGAAAGATCTCGAAGAACTGGGTTTTAGAGATGATTCAGATTATTTCGTACAGCCAGGAGCCCAATACACAGACTATGAATTTGTTGCCTGCGTATCCCACGGATTTGGTGGGCAACTTATCATAAGAGAAATTACGTCTTATAACGTATAGAAAAGGAGGTGATGTCCATGGTTCTTTTAGTGATACTCGCTTGGTACTTTATGTTTAAAGAACTGTTCAATAATTGGAAATAATTATTGAACAAAACCACAAACATAAAAGGAGGTGAGGTCATGGAAATATTCTGTATGTTAATCGTATGTTTCGTAATCGCATGGATTGGAATACACCAGTAATCTAATCCATACTTGGCGGCGTTTTGCGGTGTGCGCATTGAATAACCGTAATTTATTTTTATTTTAAGGAGATTAAAACCTATGGAAAACACTAACGTAAAAGAAATGGCACTTTGCCTTTATGTAGAACAAGAGCTTGACAAAACGGTAAAAGCACACTACTCGCAAACGTCTCTCAAGGATTATAAACCGTTCACGTCTAAGCTTGTAAGAGAGGCAGAAACCAAAGCCGTTCAGGAGTGGATAGCCGAAAACGAAGATAGAATGACGACAGATGATTATCTTTATCTCGAAGAAATATATGGAGACGAAGCGATGTTTTTCGTAAGCCATTACGAAGTAGCAACCTATACTGACGCTTATCTCGATGATATTAAAACCGTCGATTCTTTCTTTGAATACAAAGACGCAAAAGAATTCTTCGACAGTCTTGACGACGACAACAAGGCGCTCATCAAGGTTGATAAAGACGGAATGTCTATCGATAATGCAGAAGAAAACGAATATCAACAGATTTATTAAGGAGGTCATTATGAAAATATACGGACTTAACGAATTATACAAAAAGTTTTATAACGAAGTCGAAGGTGATGAAAAGACGAGGGGAGACACGGCAGCGGACCGTGCTCTCGAAACTTATAATAAACAAAGAGAAGAGATTGAGAATTTTACATTCTCAATCAAACTCGATGGAGAACCCCGTATAGACACGTTACCGTCTTCGGGGAAAAATAAAAAGTATTTTTATTCAGCTTTCGGACACGACGATGAAGATAACGGTTTTATTATTATCTTCCACACTCTTTTCGATGGATATTCAAAAGATATCGATTGGGAGGACACGTATGTGTCAACATATCCGAATCTAATCGAAATACCAAAATTTGTCCTAATAAAATAGGATAAATTTATCCTAACACGGGTTTAAGGCAGTGACCGTTGAATAAGCCTACCCCTTTTTTTAAGACGGGGATACTTTCCCTAACAAGGGCATATTTTTTCTTAAACGGGGGGGATATTTTTTCCTTAAACGCCGCCCCATTTTTTGCCCCACCCGCCCCATTTTTTACATGAACTGCGCGTTTTTATCAGTACACAGTCGAAGCACCCGCGACTTTAAATAAAATA
>ERZ808277.330-NODE-330-length-15642-cov-2.749920_pt1 | contig 15642 bp, 16 predicted proteins | sample MGYA00521240_ERZ808277 | MGnify/ENA primary metagenome ERZ808277 (study PRJEB31516, sample SAMN03275599) | gut metagenome | biome: mammalia-associated habitat; material: feces | host: Papio cynocephalus | place: Kenya | collected 2012-07-17 ... | reverse complement strand
CCCCGGAGACTACCACATTTTCGTTCTTGTCCCAGGTGAAATTCAGGGCATCGCTTTCCCAGTTAAGTGACTTGGTCTGGAGAGGTAGTGACGGCTGTTCGATGGTGGCGAAAATACCCTCGCCCTTAGGCTCTGCGGTCGGCTCAAGGGTGGACGTGCACCCTGCCAATGTAGCAATTGCGCCGGTGATTGCTAAAAATTGTCTTTTCATGTTGCTGCTGTTGTTTAGAAGTAAATAGGATCGTACGGATCTTGTCCTGTTGTCTCCCCACTCGTGCAGATGACTCCTGCTGGGTTGATGTCAATCAGCTCGACTTCCGGTTTTACATAGAGCTGAGTCTGTTTTTCGTTGTTTGCCTTCATAAAGATGATGGACTTGCGCCGTCTGTCCCGGACCGGCTGTAAATAGTATTTTGATAGGCAGATAATACGATGCCGGGACAAGGTCAACCGCTCACACAGACTCGCAGGCCGTTTTGTCGGCATGTGGTCGTAAACGATTGATACATGTGTTATATGCCTGCTTTTCGGCTTATTCTTAGAGCTAAAAAGCAGGCGCTAATATATATATATATATATAATTCCAAATTTTTGTGGGCTCAATTCTGAAAAAATCTTATCCCTACATACAAATCAATAATACAATACGGACACACTGATGAGAATGGATTTCAGAGGATATGGATTTCTCTATCTTGCAGAGCACAACAGCGGTTTGCGAACAGAGCAGATTGCCGATACAACCAACCGAAGGAGACTTGTTTACAATCTCATCAGAACTTGAAAGACAGTCCTGCTGAGACATATCCAGTGTCATGCCCACCTTCCACCCAAATACCTGCCGTGTTGCAGAAATACCAGCGAAGACCAGCCGTAGCGATGAAGGTCATCTTCGTATCCATCTTATTGAACGTAGAACTAGCTTCCTCGCCGCTGTCATGCTCGGTAGTATGCTCACCTATTAAACCGGCATCGATCATACCGCTGGCATAGAATTCAAGACGCCGACAAAGCGTAAGATGATAACTTAGACCAGCAGCAAGATCAAGCCTATTGCAATACGTGTCCAATTGTTTGTCCCCATAGCCGTTGTCCAGCATCCAGTTATAACTATAACGCGAATACTCCCCTCCTATCGTCCACCCTATACTCCCGAAACGTCCGAAATCCAAGAAACAGATGTCTGAATATATCATCACCGGAGGAACGGTCATCTTGAACGAGTCCATTGCGGCATCATCAGTGGCGTGTTTCATCACCCTTGACCAATCTGCAATCACAGGAGATACTCCAATCTGCAAAGTTCTGGTATATCTCGGAAATACAATTTCCGACTTCGTCCGCTTCCAATCAACATTTTTACTGGCATCTGATGCAGCGATTCCACTTTGTACGCCTATCTGCTCCGACTTCAACTTATTGTCAATACGCCGTGCAGTATTTCCATAAGTTTCCTCCCACGCATGGATGACATCCATGAACGTACTGAAGTCTCCATACTTTATCCTCGCCGCGAATTCCGGGTAGTCATATATTTCCCCGAAGTACATATTCAGCATTGACGCGGACATGGGCGGTTCAGACCTGTCAAAAATACTATCGCGGGTATCCGTGCCGACCATTATGGCCATATCTCCGGCAATACTCAGATACCATGAGCGAATCGGACTCACTACGGTAATGTTCCTGCCTGTCCTTTCAGACTCCACGGTAAAGAGAGAGTATAAATCAATGCCTTTACCGCTGTATTCCTCTCTGACCCACTCCACCTTGGCGGCACCCCCAAGAACTCCATACATCTTGACAAGTCTCTTCACGTACTTATCCGAGCCATCAAGGAGCAGAGAGTCGACGTCCTCATTGATATATCTTATCCTTTCACCTTTTGGCGTCAGGCTGAACTCAACTTCTTTAGGCCTGTTAACGAGCGCGGAGCGGAGGTATCCGTCAAGAACTTTATGATCTCCTTTGTTCAGCCATATCCTGACCTTGACTTCATCGTCCCCCTGCTTCCCATCTTTATCACCAGGAATCGGAGCAGCACTAGCAGATATACCGGCAACAAACAACATCGCCGCAGAAATGCAGCCGAAAACAATCCTTGACTTCATTATTGGGAAAATACGTTAAAGATTACTTCGTATCTACAGAAAAGCTGAGAGCAAAATTCTTTGCCGAATATCCCCCTGTGAAAGTATATACCTTATCACCTACAGTCTTACGATAAATCTGAGAGCCCTCGCTCTTGGTAAATCCAGCAGGAGCGAACTTAGCATAATAAGTTGTAGACACAGACTCGGCGCAGTCGTAGTCGAAGAAAGTCACAGTCTCCATACCGGCAATCTCCCTATACTGGCAGTTCTCGACCTCTCCGTCAAATACAGGGAAACCATCAAGGAAAGCATATTCCTTGACAAGTGTGGTCCAACTAGCCTTGTCATCTGGGACATCATTGACATCCTTCTTGCTACAACTACATACAAGCGCAATTACCGCGCAGAAAAGCACAAAAACTCTCTTTTTCATATCATCCAATTTTTGGTGCAAATATAACTACCCCCCCCGCATTCTACAAAATATTTTTCAAAAAAAACAGCCTATTACATTTCTCTCTGAAAATGTCTGGTTGAAAAAATTTCGAGCAAGAAAAGCACACTGAACGCACAAGCTATCCAATATATTCCTAAAATGTTGTCCGGAAACAACTTAGCCGCAAGTGGAGTAGTCACCAGAGGGGATATGAACTGACCTCCATAGAGTGCAGCGGAAAGGAGGGGCATAACTGTCGTGGCCGCATCCTGACCGGCCTTGATTGAGGCTATCGTATTAAGATATGGGACACCGATGCCGTTGGCGATACCGATGAACAAGCAGCCGGCAAGTAGAGAGGTCAGGCTCTGAGAGAGAGCGAAACAAAGATACCCTAACAGGAAGCAAATCGGGGAAAGATATTTGACTGTCTTGCGAAAACGAGTCATCATCCAGCCAAACACCACACCCACCATAATAACGGTCACCGCTATCGGATCTAAAGTAGTTGTCTTGACGCAGATAGCCGAAAAATTAGTCGGAAATACAAAAAAGCAAATCATCAAAAGCAGCATTCCGAGAACAGAAGGATAGAACTTTTTGATATTGCATACAAATCCGCCAGAGGCTTTAGTCGTTTCCAACCTTTCGTTAGGCAGAAAAAGAAAAACAAGAATAAGAACAAAGAGCCCCATGGAATATACAAGGAAAGCATAATTCCATCCCACTTTGGCTAGAACGCCTGCGATAAGTGTGGCTATCACTCCCCCGATCTGGTTCATCGCAGCGCAGAGTCCCATCAGGTGGGATTGCTCTTCCGGCAAGAAATAATAGGATAACAATCCCGTTGATAATGGCATAATCATTCCGACGGATATGCCAAGCAAAGCCCGCAAGAGGAGTATAACCGAAATGTCTTCAAAGAAAAATGCCCCAGTACCGGAAAGCACGTAAAGAACAAGTCCAGACATGGCAATGCTCTTTGTTTTCATCACCCTGCACAAAAGCGGAAAGCAAAGATTAGTGACGATAATGAAGAGTGCCGGAAGACTGACAATGAACTGAACGAACAGATCCGGTTTGTCGACAAAATGTGCCTTTATTGCCCAAAGCGCCGGAGCCATTGCCGCTCCAGCCATAACCGTAAGAAGACTGATTGAAAGGATTGTAAATGTCAACCGTCTGGAAACATGTCCCGTCTGCATAAAATTTTGTATTTTAATTGAATAACATCATTGGAGTACGGGCTCTACCAAGCCCGGATTCTTCAGACGCTATTCCCAGACGCTTACAAATCCGCGGTGCAAAGATAGCAAAAACTAAATTATTTTTTCCTTTTAGGATTGTCAGGGAACCACCCCTTTTCGACTCTCTTCTGCTGTTCAAAAATCTCCAGGATACTCCAAAAGCATGAGAATGCAAACACCCCAAGAATAGTTGACCATATATAGTGGTCAGTAAAAAGAGAAGCTACAGTAGCGCACAATCCGACAATAAGAAACGCCCACCAGCAGCCAACACCGAAGTAGTATTCAGCCTTAATTACAATCGGATGAAACATCCCTATCATAAGGAACGCAACAACACCTATTATCAATCCGGTAAAATTCATGTTCTTTCTTAAATCGGCGGCAAAAATAGTTGAAATCTCCATTTATCACAAGCGAATCTGATTTTTCCACTGAAAAATACCAAACTTTGGTGATTGATTCTCTCCGCCCGCGGAAGTACCTTTGCAGCACAATTTAAAAGACGTGATTAAGCACACAATCTGTGTGCAAAAATTGAAAAGGAACATGAAGCAGAAGGTTATTCTATCGGCCGTTTTTCTAATGCTCGGCCTATCGTTGTCTGCACAGAGGCTCACTATCGGAGGTTATGGTGAGGCCATGTACACAAGAAATTTCTATAGCGACGCATGGCAGCGGTACATTACTCCAGAGAAATATACTGACGACAAAAGCCACGGGCGATTTGATCTCCCTCATTTCGTCATCAACCTCGGATACGACTTTGGCAAGGGTTGGAGTCTCGGTACGGAAATAGAGTTCGAACACGGAGGCACAGAGAGTGCCGTTGAACTTGAAGCTGACGAAACCGGGGAATATGAGAGCGAAATCGAAAGAGGAGGAGAGGTTGCACTTGAGCAGGCATGGATTCAGAAAGTGATTCATCCAGCGTTCAATGTTCGGGCTGGAATGATTATCGTTCCTGTGGGACTCACAAATGGACATCATCTTCCTAACGAGTTCTTTACCAGCTACAGGCAGGAAGGCGAAAACACTATTTTTCCATGTACTTGGCACGAGGTTGGACTGGAGCTTTGGGGCGAGTTCGGGAAGGACAAGGCTTGGAAATATGAACTTCTTTTTCTCCCGGGACTTGACTCGGATCGTTTCAGCACCCAGAATTTCATCCAGGGAGGAGCCGGTTCCCCTTATGAGTTCAAGATAGCGAACTCGTACGCTGGAGCATTCCGTCTCGACAACCGCTCAATCCATGGACTTCGTCTTGGGCTAAGTGGCTATATCGGAGGCAGTTTCAGCAACTCTCTGACAAAGAACAAAAAATACGAAGGCTGCCGCGGGGAGGTTCTCATCGGATCGGTTGACTTCGATTATAAGGGGCACGGCATCCTGGCAAGAGGAGTCTTCGACTATGCCCACCTGAACAACTCAGTTGAAATCACTGCCTTCAACAAGAACAACATGTCAGCTGCGTCACCATCTCACAGAAATTCAGTAGGTTCAGATGCAATTGTCGGAAGTTTTGAAATCGGGTATGATTTTCTTCATTCGTTCAAGAAAGTCGAAGACAAATGCTATGTTTTCGCACACTACGAATACTATGATTCTATGTTTAAAGTTGCAGAAGGCATCTCGGACTATCCGTGGGTTGGAAAACATCGTATCGCCGTTGGACTTAACTGGTATCCGATAGATGAAATCATTATAAAGGCAGAATACTCTCAGAGATTCTATGAAAAGCCGTTCAACAACGAGCCTTCCATCACTCTTGGAATAGCATTCGCCGGCTGGTTTGAAAATATTTACAATAAAAATCATAAATAAAAGATGAAAACATTAAAGAAAATGGCTGCCGCATTCGCAGTCGCACTCGCTGTGATGTCATGCGAGAAAACAGAACTTGGCTCCAGTTCCGCAAAGGAGGAACAGCTCCAAAGAGCAAACGAGCAGTTTGTAGATGCTGTTGTTGTACCAACCTACAGGTCTCTTGCAGATGAGTGTCTTAAGCTTCAGGCAACCCTCGAATCCCTTACAGAGACGACAACCGATGCCCTTGTAGATCAGGCATGCAAGCAGTGGAGAAATGCACGTCAGTATTGGGAGTGGAGCGAGGCTTTCTTGTTCGGTGCAGCATCAAAGTATTCCATTGACCCTCATATTGATACATGGCCTCTTGATCGTGCCGCTCTTGAAGGTGTCCTCAACAATCAAACCATGATGGACGACATCGAGAACTATGTAGGGAATTTCAACAATGGACTTCTTGGTTTCCATGGTCTTGAGTTTATAATCTTCCGCGATGGAAAAAACAGACATGCTTCAGACATTACTAAAAACGAAGCTCGTTATGCCGCAGCCGTAGCAGCAGACTTGACGTTGAGTGCTTGCCGTCTTGAGGCTGCATGGGCGGGGATTGACAATGTATCAGAAGAGAAGCAGAGCATTCTCGAAGAGGCAGAGATGGAGCCGGAAGACAATTTCGGAGAGCAGATGAGACTTTGCGGACAGGCAGGTAGCGTCTGGAAGTCAGTTACTGCCGGCAGTGAGCAAATTATTGAAGGATGCAAGGACATCGTTGACGAGGTCGGCAACTCAAAAATCGGCAAGCCCTACACTGGAGAGGATAAGAACTACATAGAGTCTCCTTATTCCGAGAATTCAATCACCGATTTCTATGACAACATCGTCAGCATCCGCAACGCCTATTTCGGCAAGTTTGTCGCCACATCAGCCGAGACGAATTCCGTCAGTGCCTACATTGCAAGCGTTGACAAGGATACTGACGCAAGGCTCATTGCAGCAATTGAGAACTGCTTGAATGCTATTGATGCCATGCCTCGTCCTTTTGTAAATAAATATACGGATCCAAAGGTTAAGGAGACCATCGACGCCTGCGATGATCTCAATAACGCACTCGAAGCGGCTCGCAAGGTACTTATTGAGCAGTAATCCAATTAGACAGAAAATCATTAACTAAAATGAAAAGGGTACTTTATGTAGCTGCACTTGCATTCTGTGTGATTGCATGCAACAAAAATGAATCAGGTTCCGAAACACCGGGACCTGATAAACTCAGCGATGAATGGTATGCCGGAGGAAAGCTTGGAACAGCTTTCAATTCAAGTGCCTCCGCTTACGAACAGCCTACACCCGTTGTTGAGAATAATGGAATGATTCAGGCTTTCAAGAATGGCGAGCAGCTTTTCGAGAGGGACTACAATCAGAATAAGGAAGGTGCATTCAAGGGGCTTGGGCCACTTATGGTACGTAGAGGATGTCTATACTGCCATCCAAACTACGGACATGGTCGTCGCCAGAACGACTACCGCGCTGATAATGTAGGCAACGGCTATCTTCTCGTCATAACTGATGAGACTGACACCTACTTGAGTTCCCTTACCGGTATGCCTCAGACTCTCGCCGTGGAGCCGTTCAAAGCTCCGATTGACGAGTCCAAGATTGTCATCAACTGGGTAGAATATAAAGATGAATGGGGCAATACTTTCCCGGATGGTGAGGCCTACACGCTTGTATACCCAGAAGTAAGTATTCCGGAAGATGCATACTATGTTCCGCTTGAGGTAACAAAAAACGGCAAGACCACAACGGTTGATCACAACAATGTGCGTGTCCGTCTCGAGTCCACAATCGGAATATATGGCACAGGACTCCTTGACGCCATTGATGATGACGACCTCAAGGCGCAGTATTCACAGGAAGAGAAGGATGGTTATTTCCAGCTCAACCCTTCAATTTTTGCAAATGGAGAATGGGTTAAGCTATATGGCAACACTTCCCACCCTCTCCGTTTCACCTATGCACTCTCTCGCGGACCTCTTCAAGACGCAGCTGGCGCGAACGCCATTTGGAACATCACAAACGTAACCAGAAGCACAAAGCCTTCGCACTATATGACGGCGACTTACGCCAAGGTGGCATCTAAGGACAAGGACGTTCAAGACAAGTTTTATTCCTATTTTCCTGAGCGCAAGACAGATGCTGGAGTAGAACAGGACATCTATGATTATCTAATGGGCAAAAACATTGAGCCAGAGATGTCCGATAGCGACTATGCCGACTTTATGGTATGGCACCGCGGACTTGCCGTTCCTGCTGCCCGTGATCTTGACGATGAAAAAGTCAAGAGAGGCAAGCAACTCTTCACAGAGATAGGATGTGCCTACTGTCACCGCCCAAGTTGGACGACCGGCGAGGATAACTTCACCGACCCGACAGGCTTTTTCAAGGACGGAGACGACCGACTGCCTCGCTACCCACACCAGACTATCTGGCCTTACACCGATATGGTACAGCACCGTCTTAATATGAAAAATGACATCCGCACCGGCTGGTGCCGTACAACTCCTCTCTGGGGACGCGGGCTCAGCACTCTTATCAACGGTGGAGAGGACCGCCTTCACGACTGCCGTGCCAATACTGTCATTGAGGCCATCATGTGGCATGGTGATCCTCAGAGCGATGCGCGTTGGTCCGTCGAGAAGTTCCGTAAACTCTCTAAAGACGACCGCGATGCCATTGTGAAATTTATCGATTCCATTTAATGACGGGACTAAGAAAATTATATGACAGACCAGCAGCATTGGCGATGCATATCGCCTTGCTGCTGATTGTCTTTGGCGCGATTGTGACATCCCTCTCCGCAAGGAAAGGGATGCTTCACGTTCGTAAAGGGGACATCGAAACCTCGTATTCCGAAAACATAAAAGGCACGCTTCCACTACCATTCTCACTGCGTCTGGACGATTTTACAGTAACGTATTATCCAGGGACGGACACCCCCTCAGACTATAGGTCTATGGTGTCGATAATGGTCGATGGACAATGTGTAAAATCGGCTCAAATCAGCATGAATCATATCCTCTCATACAAAGGATATCGTTTTTACCAGACGACCTACGATAGCGACACCCTCGGTTCAACTTTCACCGTTGCGCACGACCCATTGGGAATAAGCCTTGTTTATGCCGGATATGCACTGTTCCTGATAGCATTTATTGCTTTCTTCTTTACAGACAGAAAACTACGTGCTGTTGCCAGGAAGGTCGGTGGCGTAGCCACAGCTATCATGCTATTTACCGTCGGTTCTGAATTTACGGCATCCGCAGCTGGAAATAAGGCGCCCAAGACACTTTCAAAAGAAACAGCAGCGCAGTTCGGAGACCTATATGTATTCTACCACGAACGAGTATGTCCTCTTCAGACGGTAGCTAAAGACTTCCGCGTAAAACTCTATGGCAATTCAGATGTCTATGGGTTTACAGACGAGCAAGTTTTGACAGGATGGATATTCTACGGCTCTTCGTGGCGCGATATCCCGCAGAAGCACAGGAAGAATGCAAATGATGCCCAAGACAGGCAGCAGACCATAAACGCCCTTTTCACAGGAGAGTTTCTTAAACTCTATCCGCTCCCTGATTCGCTTGGCAGGGTCACTTGGTATGCACAGAACGACAAACTTCCGGACGAGTTGTCGGATGACGAGTGGCTATTCATACGAAAAAGCATGAATTATATAGGAGAACTTGTTATTTCTGGTGACGAAGCAGGACTCAGCACAGCCCTTGAGAAGTTGAAGAAATTTCAGCAGAAACAAGCTGCAGATGCCTTGCCATCAACACTGCGTATAGGCGCAGAGAGGCTTTACAACAGTTTCCCTCCCCTATTTCCAGTGGCCGGACTATTCCTGATCTCAGGACTTATATTACTCGGATGGTTCGTCAGATGTCTAGCCTGTCATCTGAGTATAGGCATCCGTACCAGACTAACAGCAGTCGTGCTTGAGGCTGTCCAGTTCGCTTTTCTTTCTTTTATGCTCGTACTAATCTGGATTGTTGGCGGGCATATTCCACTGTCAAACGGAGCAGAGACTATGATGACGATAGCCTGGACCGTGTTGCTCGCCGGACTTGTCTTTGGCGGACGGTTCTCCTTGATGCAGCCTTTCGCGCTTATAGTATCATCCCTCGCCATGCTTGTAGCCGCAATGGGACAGGCAAATCCAGCGGTGACCCTACTCGTTCCAGTACTACAGTCGCCTCTATTGAGTATCCATGTCTCTCTCATGATGCTTTCATACTCGATTCTTGCGGTAATCATGATAAATAGCGCAACTGGACTATGCGTCGGATTAATCGAGCACCATGACGGACAAGTTTCTTCCCGCCTTGCAGACATCTCCATGTTCCTCCTATATTTCGGCGTGTTTTTCCTCGCTTCAGGCATTATCACAGGCTCAGTCTGGGCCAATGTATCGTGGGGTTGCTACTGGAATTGGGATCCAAAAGAGACATGGGCACTAATCACCCTTCTGATATATGCAGTAGCCGTTCACCGCAGTGACATTCCCATATTACGCAAGCCAACGGTGTACCATATTTTCATGCTTCTCGCATTTATTTCGGTACTATTCACCTATTTCGGTGTAAACTTCCTCCTCGGAGGCATGCACAGTTATGCCGGCTGACCCGAAGCCTCTCGCGTACCCCATGTATAAAAGATACCCAATATAAGCGGACAGAACACAAAAATGGGGTGACTACCAGTCATTCGACTTTCTAGTCACCCCTTTATAACTTACTCTTTATCTACTTCGTCACGACCTCTACAACAGTTACGTCTTTCTTTCCTGAAAGCTTGATAGCTTCTTTGCTACCTGGCTTGTTGACCGTCATAGATGCAATAGATTCCGGCTTAATTTTATTCAAAGCCTCCTTGTCACATTTCTTGCCATCTACAATAAAGATAGTTGTCGTAGACAGAACTGTCACATTAGCATTTTTAGAACCTTTGTTATTCGCACCTCTGCTTTCTACTGATGTGGCAGCTTTGATATCCTTTATCTTCTGCCCGTCAGTCCGGATTAAATGGATTCTTACTGCACCTCCTGCCTCGTTGCTCTGAGCGACAGTCACCTTATAGTCACTTACAGTCTTGCCCACTAATTGACTACCGTCGAACTTCTCTACATTTTCACCATTGACTATATACCTGTCAAGAGTGTCAGCCTGCACCATTACTGAAGATGCATTAAGCCCCAATGCGCATACTGCGCTCAAAAATAATGTTAACATAATTATTAGTATTTAATTTGATTAGTTCCTATTTCATCGCTGTAATTGAGATCACATCTGCAGTGCCAGGATCGCGACTCATCACATAAGAGCACTCACTTCCGTCAATCATCAATGCAGTCAGAATCACCATATTGCCTTTGGGAGTAGCTGTAATGGACTTGACCTCGTCGGTATTAAGGCTCATTATCTGTTGAATCCCATCGGCAATCTCAATTCCATTGAATTCGCACCTGCCACCACGGAAGTTCAATGTCAAGACTAAAGCCAACGAAACAGCCGCCACCATTAATGCCCCCCAAGTTATCTGCCTGCGCCGACGCAATCCTGATTTTCTCACGAGTCTGTCAAACTCAGCCACGGACTTATCAGAAAGATAAGTCTCCTCAAGTTCCTCCAATGTCCTATTGTCTTGCTTCATATTCACTGATTCTTTATAAGTTCCTTCATCTTGTGCCTTGCCTTCGAGAGCAGGGCTTTTATCACTGATTTGTTCTTCCCTGTATTTGCAGACATCTCGTCCAGCGACCAGCCAGTCTCCTCGCGCAGCCTCGTATATTCTCTCTCGGAAGGTGTCAGACTGTCATATAGTTCGTGCTTCAGCCTTATCGTGTCCTGCATTTGCACTTTACCATCAGCTGAAGTGCCTCCAGGGAAATCATCATTCTCAATAGACTCCGTCTCTATGTGCCGCCTCCGATAATGCGAGATGCAGATGTTTTTAGTTATCTTGACAAGAAGCGCTTCAGCATTTATCACATGATAACCTTTCTGGGAGAGATTCCAAAAAGCGAGCAACGCTTCTTGAACCACATCGTCCTCATCGATAGCCAGGTCAGAGACTTGACTAAAGCGCCTCGCAAGCAACTTCAGAGTATCGCAGTTTTTTTGTGCTATATGTTCAAATTCCTGCTCTGTCATAATCTTTGATAGAGGTTTCTCTTGCCCCTTCACCTATAAGTCGCAAAAACTGAGTAAAAGTTAATAATATCGCACAAAATTTCACAAAAAAGTTCTGGATATCAGGACTAGATACTATTTTTGCATAGGAAGCGCTCCGTATGAGTGCGCGACTCCCCTACCTAACACCCAAAAGAAGAGTCAAATGATAGAGAAGATAGTAGCTATTATTCTAATGATCGTCTTCTATGCAGCGTATCTCGGCAAGAAATACACTCAGAGACGGCAAGGCATAACGACAAACCAGATCGGAAAAGGTGAGTCCAAGCCACAAAACGTTCTCAGAACAGAGGCTGTTATGGGTATAGCGACGGTGGCCGTCATCCCAGTAGAGGTCGCGAGTATCATCATTTTCCCGAGACTCACGATGATACCAGTTCTACAAAATTGCCTCCCCATGCAATGGATGGGACTCACTATCGCTGCCATAGGAGTCGCCTTCTTTATCATAGCTATGCTCACAATGGCTGATAGTTGGAGAGCCGGGATACCAGAAAACGACAAAACGGCATTTGTCCAAAAAGGAATTTACAGCATCAGCCGAAATCCAGCATTCGTGGGATTTGACCTATTGTATCTTGGACTATTGGTAGCATTTCCAAACATCGTACACTTCATATTTGCGCTATTTCCTATGGTGATGCTTCATCTACAGATAAAGCATGAAGAAGTCTTCTGCTTGCAGACCTTTGGCCCCGAATATGAAAGCTATACTAAAAGAGTCAGGAGATATTTATAATAGAGGATGATGGCCGCACATCTGGCCCTCTATCTGGAGCAGTTTCCTTTTAGCCTCCAAACCTCCAGCAAATCCGGTCAACGATTTATTGGAGCCTATCACACGGTGACAGGGAATGAAAATACTCAGGCCATTCGCGCCAATAGCCTGTGCCACAGCCCTAACCCCTCGAGGATTCCCAACCATGCGGGCAATTTCCATGTAAGTACGAGTCCGACCGTATGGTATCTGGAGTAAAGCATCCCATACACGCTTCTGGAAGTCAGTACCAACTGTAAGCAACGGAATATCAAACTCTCTACGGGAGAGGGCAAAATATTCATCAAGTTGGGCTGATGCTTCCCGTAGCACGTCAGACGACTCTTCCCTAAAAACAGCCTTCAACGATTTCCCAAGCCTGACTTTATTACGTTCGGAACACGGCATCTCATTCCAGTCACAAAGGCATAATTTGCCATCCACTGATGCCAATATAAGTTCCCCACATGGAGAATTATAGTACTGAATGCTTCCCTCAATGCCAGACTCTGTCCGATGCCGAAGAGCAATTTCATTTGCCTGCATATTCATCCATAAAAACTAATTGCAAATATAGCTTATTTTCCACCATCCCAAAGCCGGCCTCCCGCGCAGCACCACTTTTTCAGAAAATAGATTTGTCAGAGCACGGATTTTTACTATCTTTGCATCCGATAAGGTCAGCGGTTCGATTCCGCTATGCTCCACAGATGATTCAGAACGGAATAAAAGGATATCAGGAAGACTTCGTCACCGAAGACAAGCTCGCCAAGAATGTTGGAAGCGGACTCGTCAGAGTATATGCCACTCCCCAGATGATAGCATTGATAGAGAAGACAGCAGTCCTCTCCGTGGAGTCGTACCTCGAAGAGGGGCAGAGCACGGTAGGAACACTCATCAATATCTCTCACTGTGCCGCAACTCCTTGTGGAATGAAAGTACATGCCGAGACAGAGCTGGTGGAAATTGATCGCCGCAAACTCACATTCAAGGTAAAAGCTTACGACGAGCGCGGACTTATAGGTGAAGGAACACACGAGAGGTTCATCATAGATATAGCCAAGTTTCAGGCGAAAGCCGATTCCAAATAGTTTTCAGAATTGAGAAAAGATATCTATCTCGCAGCCGGCTGCTTTTGGGGAGCCGAGCGTTTCTTTAAGTTGATCCACGGTGTAGTAGCCACCGAGGTCGGCTATGCCAACGGTAATATCTTCCACCCCACATACCGTGAGGTCTACACTGACTCCACAGGATATGCAGAAGCCGTGCACGTTACGTATGAGACAGACGTAATCGGGCTGGAAAGGATACTCCAGTTCTATTTCCGTGCCATCGACCCTACTAGCGTAAATAAGCAAGGTAACGATGAAGGCACAAGATACCGTACCGGCATCTATTATTCTGATCCTGAGGACCTGGCCTCTATACAGAAAATATATGACCGCATGGCTGGTGAGATAAAAGCTCCCATAGCAGTGGAAGTCAAGCCTTTAAAGAATTTCTACAGGGCAGAAGACGAGCATCAGAGCTATTTGGACAAACATCCCGGAGGTTATTGCCATATTCCGGAATCCATAATGGAATTCGCCAAGTCCGCATCAGAAGGGACCACCGATTAATCTGCCCATAAATATGGACAGACACTTCATACAGATCCTACTTCCGCTGAAACTCCAGTGGAATCCGTTCTACTATAGCACCGAAGATGTCTCCCGCGGGCAGATCGTTAGTGTAGTATTCTCAGGACGACGGTACAATGGTGTCGTATATCGTACAAACTGTGCTCCCGATCTTGCATCATCATCCATAAAGCAGATTTCTTCCGTCAGAGCAGACCTTCCCACAATATTGGAGACGGAACTCCAACTATGGGAATTCATCGCTTCTTACTACGTATGCACCATAGGTGAAGTATTCAAAGCAGCCTATCCAGCTGGCAAGTTCAACGGCGAAATCATGGCGGCGGCACGCACTGAAAGGCTAAAGAAAAGACTCTCAGCGATAGAGGCGGATCTATGTAAGAAGCACCGGGACAGCGTCATGCAGAGGCTCAATCTCGAAAGAGACAAGATTATCGCATCATTGCCTTCAACTCTCACTCAAAGTCCCCAATCCCGGCAGACACCCAGCACAGGGATAATACCCAGACCAATGCTAATTACTGGTCCCTCAAGATATGAGCACTATGAATCCGTCATCAAAAAGTGCCTCCAAAAAGAGCTTCAGGTTCTTGTCCTCTCTCCAGAGACAGCATTAAGCGAGCAACTGGCCGATACCATCGGAATACAGACCGTCGTTCATCACGGAAAGACGGATAAATACATCACAGGAGTCAGCGCAGCACTACGACAAGGAAGCCCAATAGCCGTAGTGGGTACACGTATGGCCATATTCCTACCATTCAGCCAGTTAGGAGCAATCATCATAGATGAAGAGCAGGACCCTTCATTCAAGCAGAACGAACCTGCTCCAAGATACAATGCCAGGGACTGCGCAGTATTCATGGGCAGGCTCCATAAATGCCCGGTTGTTCTCGGCTCCTCACTCCCCTCTCTTGAAAGTATTTACAACTGCCTCTCAGGCAAGTACTCCATCAAGGGAGACATCTTCCCCAAATTCAGCAATCACATAGAGTTTATCGATATTCAAGCTGAACGAAAGAAGAATGGAATGCTCGGATATTTTTCACGCAAACTGCTTGAGAGAATCGGTGGATGCCAAGGGAAAATATGTCTTATAAGAGGATGGGAGAATCAAGAAGAGTTATCAGCACAGATAGCCCGCTTCTTCCCGGAGAAAGAATATCCATAATAACCCTCTCTGAGCTGAAGAAGAACGGCAACGCAGATGCCATACTTACGGCTGTGCTTCAAATAGATGCACTTTCTGAAAGGGATGATTTCCGTTCTGATGAACGCATGCTTCAGACAGTATCCATGCTAGAGGGAGTATGTTGTCGCCACGGAGCCAAACTTGTGATTCAGACAGAGTTAATCTCCAAGTTCGGGCAGAAACGCAGCTATGAAGCACTTTTAGAAGAGCGACGCGAGTTTGGATT